>ERZ869925.154-NODE-154-length-44050-cov-179.460893_pt1 | contig 44050 bp, 55 predicted proteins | sample MGYA00579311_ERZ869925 | MGnify/ENA primary metagenome ERZ869925 (study PRJEB32216, sample SAMN09231817) | wastewater metagenome | place: USA: Maryland | collected 2016-07-30 | study: EMG produced TPA metagenomics assembly of the PRJNA472060 data set (Reclaimed...
GTCTTCGTTCACCCCGGCCAGGATGACCAGGTGGATGAGCCACACCAGCGCCGCGCCCGCGGCGGCACCAAGCCCGATTTGTAACCATTTCATCGTGTTACCCCCGAGAGGCAAAGTTTAATTTCTTCATTACGCCGATTAATCAAACCCTTAGATACTTTCCCATCGGCTTTATTCCAAAGCGCCATCGCTTTGCAGCCGCCCGCCACATCGCCCTGGTTGGTAAGGCGCAGTGTAGAAGACCGTTTGTAGCCCGCCAAACCGATGTTATACGCGAAGGAAGTGTGCGCCGCTAGGGTAGGTGCGGAAATCGGGTAACGTATCTCTGGCACGATTTCTAGCATGAATTGGCCTATGCGAGATTGGCTTAATAGCTGGCACTGGTCTTTCGTTAATTTATCCCCCGGCCCCACCGCGAAGGTTTCGCCGTGGCACACCGTCCACACACCCACGATATCCTGGTAGGAATCTAGGCTTTCCCCCTCGCGGTCAATGATGAACGGTACCGCCGAAGCCAGCGCCGCGGCGATAATCGTAATGCCGATTTTTGCTTTATTCCCCGCCAATGGTAGGCCCACCTTTTTGCGTGATGATAAGCTGCGCCAAGAAATAAAGCCCCGCCATGATGCCGGTGCCGAACACCGCCCAAAACGCGCGCACTATCCAGTTCGCCGTGGCCTTGCCGCCCTCGATGCGGTCACGCCAGGTTTCCAACGCTTCGATTTTGGCTTCATGCGTGGCCAGCGTTTTATTCACCTCACTAATTTTCTCGCTCAAAATAGGGATACCCTGCAACGTGTTGGTTAAACCGTTCACATCATGGCGCAGCGCGCGGGCATCGGCTTTCTGTTCGGATATAAAGCCCGTAAGCACAGCGATATCCTTCTCGATGCCAACCAAACCGCCGATGCGCTCGTTAAGGCGCGTGATCCCGGTGGCCGCTTCGCGGAACACCTGCATATCGCCGTCGCGCCGTTTCTCCGAACTCTCAACCAAAGTAGTCAAGCGCGTGACGCTTAACGCCAGTTCTTGAATATCGCTGGTGTTCTTTTCGGTTTGATTCAGCGCTTTTTGGAACAATAAATTATCACCCATCGGCGACCCCGTTAGACCTTCCCACTAAGCGAGTAGCGTAGCGAGCCGATATTACCGGAGTTATAGAAAAGTTGGAGGTCCGTGATCCGGCCCATCGCGCCCTGATATGCCGCCGCGCCCTTTACCCTGGCGATGGTGCTACCGCTGTTCCAATAGCTCGAATCCCACATGAAATTCGTGAGCTTCGCCATATCGCCTTTATCGCCGATATGCATAACAAGGCCGCTGGAGAATCCGGCGAGCGCAGCCTGCGGACCCGCCAGCGGCACGTAGTTATTATAGCCCCCCGCCGGAGCGCCCGGCGCAACGCCGGGAATAGCGGTGTCCGTGATGTAGGTATAATCCGAACCCCCAACTTTGTAGCTGGTGCCATCATCAAGGCTGACGATCATGCGCAGTTCCGCGCCACCGACCACGGGTTCGAAATGGTCTAATTCGAGCAGCAAACCCGAATAACCGGTGGGCAGGCTGATACAAAGGTACGGCTCGTTATAGACTTCGGAGCCATCGATAATATCGTACCGCGGGGTGTAGCGGCCGACGCCTACGACCTTCTCCGCGATGGCGCGCCCCATATCATTCAGCCCGTACTGGTTATCGTGGCTGCCGATTCCGTAGAATCCGCGCGATACGGCATTAGGCCGCTCGGGGTAAACCAGGTAGGTATAGGGGTCCATTTGGCAGTATTCACGCTTCGCGCGGCGCATGGCCTGATAACCCGGATAGTCTTCCGGCGCTTCTTTGTACGTGCCAAGTTGCACCAGATAAACCGGTAGCTGCGGGTTGCCGTAATACGCACGATAATTCGCGCACATGATACCGAGCGCGGTTTTAAAAGCCGCGGGCGTCACACCGGGTGCGCCTAAATTCATCTTCAACGCATCCGTTTCTGCGTTGACTATGATGATCCCGGCCATTTCCGGTGTGTGGCCCGCCCCGGTCACGGCGGCAAGAGCGTCATCAAAAATACGAATCGAGTCTGCGTAGAGCGTGCCGCTGACATCCCAGTTGCCGACGCCAAGGTCTGCCGCGGCAATTTGCGATGATCCGCCGACGCCAGCGAAGGCCACAACGGTGTTTTTCTGCGTGGCGTTGTAATAGTGCAGACAGAAAGCAGGCCACGCCGAACCGGTGACCGTTTGCGCAGGATGGATAGGGTCATTGGCGTCGGCCAGCCCAACCCCGTCGATATATTTCAGGCATTTCCCGGTGGGTACAATGGGCGAAAGCGCGCCATTCCCCTGCCCGCCTACATTGCTCTGCCCCACCAACCCAAAAACGCGGTAGTTAGACATACAAACCCCTCCCCTATTACTGATTTAATACACGTAAATTATTGATAGTATTCTTCGATAATAATAATCCCGCTGCCACCCACACCACCGGCGAAACCGCTGGTACCGGCACCGCCCGCCGTGCCACCCGCGCCAACCGCGTAAGAGTACGACCCGGCGGCGATAATAAATTCCATCCCGCCGCCGCCGCCGCCGCCCGCGCCGCTATTGAACGTGGACCCGCCGCCCGCGCCGCCGCCACCGCCGCCGGTGTTGGCGGTAGCTGACGCGCCCGCGCCCCCAGCGCCACCCGCCGCGCCACCGGCAAACAGACTCCCGCCCCCGTGACCGCCGTTAACGGCATAAATATTCTGGCCAACGCCCATCCCGCCGGAGCTGCCGACCGAATACGCCGCGCCGCCGCCCGCGCCGCCGCCGGCGCCCGCAACGGTAGCACTTCCGCCCGCGCCGCCGACACCAGAGTACGTGCTAAACGTGGTTGTCCCGCCCGTGCCGCCTGCGCCTGCGCCCGCCGTTCCCGATCCAGCGCCGCCGCCGCCGCCGCCCACAAGCCGCACCTTCAAATACTGCGCGCCCGCCGGGCTGTTATACGTCCCCGAACCCGAGGTCAGCACCGTTTGGGTGGGGATGGCGAAGTTGATGGGCTTGCCGTTTGCCCGGTGGTAGCGCGTCATGTAGACGTTCGTGCCATCGGTTACCCACTCGCTGAAATCTCCCGCGGCGGTGGTGATGTTTGCGGCCCCGTTGAGCAGGAACAGCGTGGCGCTATGCGTTAGGATGTGAGCGCCGGTGTGCCGCAACAGCATGCGGCGGCCTTTGGTCAAGCCAGTGATGGCGGTAACGGTGGTGGTTCCAGTGAGGTTCGCAAAGTTCCCGGTGACGCTGGCGAGCGCCACGGTTGATGCACTGGCGATATCCGTGGCTTGCGCATCCCACGGCGCATTAACCACCACCAAATCCGTACCATCGTATTGCAGCAACACGTTCATGCCCGCCTGCAGCATGCCGATGGCGAGGTCAACTTTCGTGCCTTTAAAATTCTGTTTCAGGTTCTTTACGCCCAGGCCCGAAACGTCTGCGGTCACCGCTTCGGCGGTGTTCGCCGTGTTGACGATAAATTCCAGCAACGCCCCGGTATAGGAACCGAGCGCCGTGCCGGGAGTAAGCGTCAATGCGTTAGCGGTACCGCCCGCCGTGCCGCAGAAACGATAGTTAATGCTGGCCGCCGAGTTCGCGGCATTGGTGGCCGAAGTGGAGGCGGCATTTTGTGAACTTAACGCAGCGGCGGCGCTCACTGCGGCGGCTGCAGCGGAAGCCGCCGCGCTGGTGCTGCCCGCTTCGATTTGCGCTAGTGTTTGGGTGCTGACCACCGGCGCGCCGGTTACCGGGTCAAAGGCTTGCACTTTCCCAAGCCGCGCGGCCTTATTCGGTAGCTCGCGGGAAATGCTGGTGCCATCCGAAAGCGGGAATTTGATAGAGGCATTCACACCGCGAACAAGCTGTTGCACAAGAATCGTGAGGCGGTCTAGCGCATCGTTGATAACCTTGGGGAAAAACCCGCCTGCATTGGTCAGCGCCACCGGCTGCAGGTTCGCCACCGCCGAGGTGAAATTAAGCTGGTAATTGGTGGGGATCAGCGAAGGCCCAACGCCTGCGATAAGGTAATTGATGGTGCCGCCGGGGGATGCGTTTTGGTCAGCGTTGAGCGATACGTTAAAATCGGTGCCGTACACAAGGTTACGGTCAACGCCTAAATCGCTGGTTTCAACCCCGATGAGGTCAGTGACCGAGAAAACCTTAAACGCGAACGAACCGCCGGTGGCAACGCCGTTACCGATGAATGGGCCTGCAGTGCGTACTTGGCTGCTGATAGTCATAAGGGGTTTCCTACTTTCCGCGCGAGTTTACTAAAAAAGGCATGGGCTATGCATACCCGTTTATTTTTTCGGCGGCCCTGCCACTACCGCCGCGGGATTCTCGGTTTCACCGTCAATGAGGGCTTCCACCCCGCCGATGGTGCGATTAACCTGCGCAGCCGGTAGTTTGAAGAAAATGCCGAGAACATTTATTAAGCTTTTCCGTAAAGCTTCATCCGCTTCGCCTTGGTGAATTTGCGTAGCGAGATTGTAAAACTCATCGAAGAACCGTAAGCCCGCTGGCCCGCCGTAGCTGGCGGTGTAAGCGCTGGTACCGGCAATGGTTTGCACGGCACCGGTCACTTCGCGCAGGCCCACCATTTGCCCCATGAGATAACTAAGCTGCTCGTTAGCGAGGATTTTAGCTAGTTTTTCAGGTTCCCAATCATCGTCATTGCCCATGAGGGCTTGCTTAATAAGCGTGCCGATAACCACCGGAACCGTGTAAAGCAGTAGGTAATCGCCGCCGAGCTTAAGCACGCTCAACGGGTCTTTGAAGTTGGTGGCCTTCGTGCGTTCCACCCCAAGGTTATAGACCGCGTTGAAATACCCATAGAACGTGGTGAAAAGCTTAAGCAGGGCGGGGCCGCGCTGGATGGCGGCAAGGTCTTTTACCTGCCCGCCGGATTGCGAATCAAGCACCGCCTGGTCAGCAAGCGCGATGCTTCGGTCTTCCGCATTCCCTTCGGCCAGCGCCTTTTGGTACGCGCCCCACCACACCGGCGTATCTACCGCCATTTGGGTAAAGGCGAGCGGGGCGAACATCATGTTATCCATCACCGCCCGTGCGCGGGTCTTTCCGCGCACCTGGCTTTGAATCTCGTTTATCTCGCGCAGCATGGTCTTGGAACGCAGGCGCATGAACTCCGATTTACCGTGCACTTCGCGTAGGAGCGCGCGGGGATTCTGCGAGAATTTGCCCAAGCCTTGCGCCACCCACCGCGGGCCAGTGCGCACAATCGAGTTGGTAATGCCGGTGGTGTTGATGATGGTGTTGACGATATTAAAGCCCAAGCCCGCCACCATCGCACCGGCGCGCAGGTCACCGATGCCTTTCTCGAAGGCGGTGCCGGTGGGCATTTCCCCGCCCGCGATATCGCGCACGGCGGTTTTAAATTGCTGCGTTACATCGGCACCGTAGCCGGTGCGGATTGCGCCATCGAGCGCTTTGTTGCGCAGTAAGCGGTTGGCATCAATTAGCCACTCATGCCACGATAAATCGTGGATGATTTCGTTTACGCCGGAATATAGGCCATCCATGGAATAGAGCAGCGGGCGGCCCTTCACTTCATCGGCGCGGGTCTTGGTGAAGCTGCGGCGCGTGGTGGCGCTGGTGTAAGCGCCGCGCATTTGCTGTTTAGCGAACTCCGCATCGCTATGCTGTTCGGCGGCAATGCTGCGGCGGGAATCGTATTTAATCGGGTAGTAACCGCCGCGGTATTCACCGAATTTGGTTTGCACGGGGTTCGGCTCCACCCAATCCGGTTCCTTACCGTAGATGCGTTTTTCCTTCGCGCCGATTTCGGGGCGGTATTTCTCGAAGAAATCCCACACGCTTTGCACGAAATCCCAATCCGCTTTGGTGAGCGTATCAAGCACGGGGCGCACCTGCTCGATTGTCCACGCCTCGCCATCAAGTAGGCGCTGCATATTACCGAGGTTGCCCATGTTGAGCGCCATGCCGATGCGTTCTTCGCGGTTAAGGCTTTTATTGATGCTCGGAAAAAACTGCCCTTTACCGCCCATCTTGCCTTTTTCAGCAAGCAGCGGTTTTACCAGCTTGGCCAATTCCTTTGTGGCTTTCTCCCGCATCGAGGCTTCTTTATCGCCCGCGGCGTTCATGGTTTGGATGAGGTTATCCCACACCGGGCCGCCATCTTTAAAACCATCAAGCTCGCGCGCGAGGCTGGCCGCCTTGCGGTGGGATGCTACAAAACCTTTGAACAGGCGCACAATCTGGTCTTTGCGCGTGGCGCGCGTGCGGTTATCCACCACGCGGCCATTGGCGTTCGCGTTGATGGATTCCACCATTTTATCCACGGTGGCTTGGAACTCGCGGTTATCTTTCGCCGTGAGCAGCTTATTTTTCAACCGCCCGAGGTGTTCGATTTGCTTGATGGTATCGCGCAGCCCGCGGATTTCTTCGAGCGTCATTTCCTTGTAGGATTTTCGCATCGCCTCGTTAAGCAGTTCGGGCGGGATTTCCGGCTCGATGCCTAAATCTTCCTGTTCTTCTTTCCACGCGAGCAGCGATTTGCGGCGCTCAATTTCCTTTAGGCTGGTGGATTTACGCAGGTCAAAGCGTTCCAGCAACGCATCAATCTGGTCTAGGTTGCTGGTAGCGATATTCTCGCGCGAACCCTCGCGCTCGAATTTCTTGAAATACTGCACGGCCTTTTCCGCTTCGCGCAAGCCCTTGTGCGCGGCGCTCGCCGCGTAATGCTGGATAAGCTGGTTGCGCTTCGCCACCGCTGCAGCGGCCAGCCCGCCGGTGCGGAACGATTCAGCGGCATCGCGCGCCGCGCGCGCTTCCGCGGCGGAATACCGCCCCGGCTGGATATCGCGGATTTTAAGGCGATTAATGGTTTGCTCGGCAAAGCGCTTGGCGGCTTCGGCCATCACCTTCCGCCCGCCGGTGGCGCGCTGCAGCGCGTTCAATTCCGTAGCCACGAAACGGGCGCGCACCTCGTTATGCACCGCTTCATCGGCGGCCTGCGCCATCACATCGGGGTTGGTGAGGTCACCGTATTTTTCCAACATGCGTTGGTCAGTAAGCGCGTTAATGCGTTCCTTGGCGTTCTCCGCAGAAAGCAGCGAGCGCACCAATTCATCGCCCGAGCTAAAGCCGAACATTTCCGCCACGATATCGGGGTGTAAACCCTCGGTGCCAACCTCACCGTATTTGCCGGTGTTGAAATAACGCCATGGCGCGTTGGCTTCCTCACCGTACATTTCTTTTAGCGCGGGCAGGGAAAGCTTAGTGGAGCCGAGGCCCGTTTCCGTAGCAAGGCGCTTCAATTCCTTGTTGGCATTCTCGGGAATTTCAAACTTGCCCTTGGTGATGAAATCGCGTGCCTGATTCACCGGCTCGCTCATCACTTCTTTCGTGACCTGCTCGCGCACTTCACGGCGGCGGCCCGCTGCTTGGCGCTGCAAATCCTTCAACGCGCGGCTGCGTGCATTTGACATGAATTTCATATCGCGCATTGAGCGCGCTTCGAGGTCAGTGATGGCGTTCTGCGTGGCCTGCAACCCTAATTCCTGGTATTGCTGCCACTCGTTTTCATCCATGCCCGCCGCGCGGAAATCGCTAAACATCGGCTCGAAGCTGCGCGCGAGTTCGGTTTCTTTAATCTGCTCGCTGGTGGCAAGCATCCGGTCAAATACCCCGCGCACCTCATCGTTGAGTTCCACGTTAAGCGCGGAGAGTTGGCGATACACATTGAGCAGCCACGCGCGGAAACGTTGAAACACATTGCGCATTTCGATGCTCGGGCTTTTACCCTCGAATAAATACGCCTCGAAACCGCGCGCGAACTGTTCATGCTTCTCGCGCTGCCATTCTAAATCGTGGCTGTTCCATTCTTTGATATCTTTTACCCCGAGCCAATCGAACACCGCTTGCATATCGGCTTTAATGGTATCGGGCGCGTTTTCTTGCTGCGCAATTTTGTTCATCGCTTCGAGGAAGAAATGCCCCGATTCATGCAGGAAGGTTGATAAATCGGCGTTACGCAAAAGCGTGATGGTGCTGGTATCGGGGTTGAAGCTGCCCCGCGCGCTCATATCACCCTGGTTAAGAACATTTTGCAGCGCGTCACGTTCAAGAATTTCCTGCGGCTTGATGATGCCTGCTTCCATCTTCTTATCCAGCAAACGCAGGCGCATATCACGCATATCGGGTGACATGCGCGCGAACGTTTTTTCCATCTTCTCACCGGTGACCGGCGGCGCTTTTTTCTTGGCTTCCGGCTGCAATATTTTATCTACCAGGCCATTCATTTCGGTTTCAATTTCCTGGCGGCGCGCAGCATCGGTGGCCGTGCTTAATTCGCGGTCTAACTCGGCAAGGCGCGTTTCTTCCGGTGTAACATTGCTCGCCTGTTCCAAACTCAACGTAGCGCCGGGGTCAAACGTGCTGCGCACATCTACCGGGTATTGCTTATAGAGCGCATCCGGCGTAGTACCGAGGCGTGCGGCCTGCACTTTATAGAAGCTGGCAAGCAAGGATGCGTATTGGTCATTCACATCTTTCGTGAAGCGATTAGCCGCTGCGAGCTTACCGAGTAAATCATCGCGCACCGCATCGGTGGCTTCCTGGATTTTCCCGTCCACTTCCTGTTCGGAGAGGGTTTTTTCAACATCGGCGCGCAGGCTATCCATTTGCCCCTGCATAAATTCCTTCGCTTCGGCGCGCGACATGCCGAGCGGATTGGTTTTAAGGTGGTCAACCATGGCCTGCCCAAGCTCGGTACCGGCGAGGTGGGTAGCATATTCGCTCACGGGCAACTTGATATCACCGCCGGTTTCGATGGCCACGCGCACTTGCTCGGCAACGCTCGGGCTGGCCTGCGCCAGCGCTTCGAGGGAAATGCCCGATTGCGCTAAATCCTTGGGGTTCACATAAACGTTTTCGATAACGCCATCTTCCTGCGCCACCTGTTCGATGAAATTTTGGAACGCCAGCGGGTCACGCGCTTTGAGCTTCGATTCTGCGGCGAGCGCGTTAAGCTGGTCAAAATCGCGTGCATTCTGCTCGGCAATAGCGGCCTGTTGCGTGCGGTTGCGGGAACGTTCCGCGGCAACCTGCATACCGCCGGAAGCGCCGCGCACGATACCGCCGAACGGCCCGCCCGCAACCGCGCCTTGTAGCGCCTGCTCGCCTAATTCACCCCATGAGAAACCCTTTTTTGTGCCAACGGTTTCCGATGCGTATTGCGCGGCATTCTGCACCGCCTCGGTGCCGCCCTCTTTCAGCGCGGCCACACCCACGGCTTTTGGAATTTCTTTAAAGGCTTTAACCGCATCATCCACCCCGATAATCCCTTTGGTGGCGAACCGTTCCAGTAACGCCGTTGCAGCCGCGGCGGGCGCAACTTTGATGAAATCCCCAACCGTTGCATCCTTTCGCTCATCGTTTGCGGCGCGCTGTTGCGCCATATCGCCGGTTAGCGCAGTCATGTAGGCGGGCGCGTTGTAAACCGCTGCAACCATATCAGGAACGGAAATTAAACCCTGTTCCAGCGCGAAAGGCAGGAACTCCGAAAGCGGGCGCGCCTTCACATCATCCCAAGTGGTGCGCGGCTGGTAGCCAAGCTGGAAACTTTCAAGCGAAGTGACCACGTTATCCATGCCGGTAGCGCTGGCGCGTTCCTCGGGGGTCATGTGGCGCAAACCGAAATTCGGGTAAAATTCCAGCACCGTTGGGATTTCGTTATCCACCTCGCGCGCAATATCCTGCGCCAGCGTACCGGTGAAGCGCAGGAACCCCCCGCCCAAATTCACCGTGCGCTGGCCAATGCCGCGCAGCACGTTTTCGGTGTAGCCCATATTTTGCGTATCATCGTGCGCTATCTTCGCCAACTCTACATTGGTCAGCGCCAGGGCGCTTGCGGGGTAAAGCTTTTCGTAGCTAGTAAAATTAATATCATCGAGCGCCACCTTGCGCTTCATTTCCTCGGGCTTGGCGAAAACCGTTTCCACCGGAACACCAGTGCGCATGGCCACGCGGCGCGCCTCCGCTTCCGCATCGGGGTTGGTGCCGATTGCCATGGCAACGCTGCTTTGCATCGTAGGCTTCGGCGGCCCTATCTCACCGGCGATAACGGCTTTCACCGCTTCATCCGCGGCGGTATCAGCGTCAATAGTTTCCTGCACGGGTTCCGGCACCGGCGGCGCGGTGGCGAAATCCTGCGCGGGCGGGGGTGCCTCGGGCGCGCTCGCGTTATCGTTCGCGGTAACAGGTACGGTTAAACTAGCCATTGGGTTTCGCCTTCGGCTTTTGGGTCATGGACACTTGCCGCCAATAAGCGTTGAGCAAATCCGCATCGGTGGGGTTGTCCACGCCATTGCGCTTGAAGGCGGCTTTGAGCGCATCCTTGGTGGCGCTCGGGATATCACCGGTTTTTGCGATGCGCGCGGAACCGAAAAGGCTGGTGCTGAAAACTTTGCTTTGCGAGGCCAGCAACCCATCAATAAACTGGCTGACTTCCACATCGCTCATTTTCTTCCCGCGGTTCGCCTGTTCCACCGCAATGCTTTGATTTACAAAGCGCCGCACCGCGCCCACGCGCTCGGCATCGGTGGAACCGTCTTTCGGGGTGGGGTCAATACCCATCGAATTTAGGCGGTCATTCAGCGTGCGCGTGATGGAATCGGTGTTCATATCGCCGGGGCCGTTTGGCGCGGTGCCGGTCACTAACTTCGCACGTTCATCGGCAAAATGTTTGAAGTCTGCTTGGGAAAGCTCGGCGCGCAGCGCATAGAACTGGTCATCGGTCATGTTTTTCAGTTCCGCCGGATTCGCGGAAAGCTTTTGGTAAAGCCACAAGCTGGTGGTGTCATCGCCGTTCGATACCTTTTTGGCGAAATCCATAACGCCGGTCACATCTTCCGGCGCAAGCTGGCCGCGTAAATCCGCAGGCAAATCGGTAAAGCGCCCGCCATTCTCCAGCACGCCGCGCATGGCGGCGGCCTTGGCTTCCTCGTTTTTCTGCTTGGTGGCGGCGATGATGGCGTTGTATTGGCGCTCGGTTTCATCCAGTGCCACGCGCAGGCGTTCGGGCTGGTTGGCACCAATGCGCTTGCGCACCTCGGTTTGAAGCTCGAAAAGCGTGGGTTTTTCGTATTGCCCGCCACCGGCGGAATACGCCTTCATATTTTTATCAACGTAAGCGCGGGTTTCCGCGGGCATTTCCTGTAGCCAGTTTTCGGGCGTGCCTTTCGCTTTCGCGGCATCCATGCCCTGTTTTAAACGGCCAGGGCCAGCGTTATAGGCGGCGTAGGCCATGGCGATGTTTCCGCCATGGTCTTTAAGCTGCTTATCGAAATACGCTTTGCCGAGCGCACGGTTATAATTCTCATCGTTTTTATATTTTTCCTCATCCCAAGGCAGGCCCGCCAGCGCCGCGGCTTCCGGCGCGGTACCTGGCATAACCTGGGCGATGCCAATGGCCCCGGCCTTCGAGGTGAGCGGTTGCCCGTTTTTATCGAATTGGCGGTAATTCGATTCGGTGCCGAGGGCGATATTGAAAGCGCGGTCACTGTTCGATGTGACGATGCGCGGCCCCATTTCCTGCACTACCGAGGATGCCGTATTCAAACCGATTTGCCCGTCAAGCTGTTTGGTGAGCGTGCCGTTGACCTGTAGAATGTCATCGGCGCTCATTTCATTCGCGTATTTTTTGAGGTAGGCATCGGCGTAGGTCACATCGTTTTTCTGCATGGCGGTTTGAATCGCTACCGCATGCGCCTTGCTGGTAGCTTCGCGCGCCTGCGCTTCCGCCCACTCTGCGGATTTACCCATCAAGCGCGCCTGGTCATAGGTGGCCGCGCGAATGGATTTTATCGCCTCATCGGTGGCTTCGATATTGTTGTAATTGAGCGCCACTTCGTTCATGCGGTTTTTGATGGTGCCATCGCGTACCGAAAGCGCATAATCTTGGAACTGCTTGCCCTCATGCTGCTCGGCGTTCCCGCGGAACGAAGTGATGAGATTATTGGCGTTCCGGCGAAAGGCGAGTTTTTGCGCATCGTTGCCGAGGCTATTTTCGATATCGGCGGCGCGCTGATTGAGCATTTCTGTATAATCATCGGTCAAGCTTTTGCCGCTGGCGCGCTGCAGCGCGTCAATACCGCGCACATTCTCAAAGCCCGCCTTGGGGTCATATTGCAGGTTAAGCGCGTTTTCCTTTAGCTGGTTGAGGCCATCATCCACACGTAGCTGGTTGGCCTGCTGCAGCGCATCGAGTCCGGTGGCGGCCAGGCGCTGGCCGCCTTCGATGAATTGGCCGCCAGTGCGCATCATTTCACGCGCGCCGATGGTGGCGCGCTCGGGGGAAACGCTGCTTGTGTCGATAGCGCCCACCGGCTGCACTGTGGGCATTACCGCGAAATTGCCGTTGTTATATTCTGGAACCCTAGCTGGCACGGACTACCTTCTTTTTCTGGTGTAAAATCACCGATGCGCACCGGCATTTCTTACATTGGCGGCGGCCATCCGGTGTATGATAAAGATTTTCACCAGCAAGCGCGTGGCCCCGTAGGCATACCACCTTGGGCGGGTTCACGGGCGGTTTCGCTTCCCCGCGGCGTACATTTTCTTTATGTGTAACCGCTTCTAAGTGCGCGGGATTGACACATTCTCTATTACGGCATAGGTGGTCGATTTCCAAACCTTTGGGAATGGGGCCAATAAAATGCTCATAAAAAACACGGTGCGCGGTGCGGGTTTTACGGTTGATTGCGGCTTTGCCGTAACCGTTCTTTGCTAAGTTCCCCGTCCAGACCCAGCATGAATCAGTCACGTCAACTTGACGTGTGAGCATCTTTTCAACAGTATTTATTTTTCGTCCCATTAATACAACGCATCCGATACAAGATTATGCTGCCCAAAGTTACGCGCGAACCAATCGTTTCGCGGGCCGTAACCGGATAAGCTGGTCTTGGTATCGAATGCCCCTTCCTTTTTGAGTTTATACCATGAATCCGCCACCGTGGACGCGCCGGAAACCAAGCTCCCCGCAGCCGAGAACCACGGGCTAATCGCCTTGGCGCTGGCGCGCTCCCCGATGGCCTTATTGCGGAAATTAAGGGCCGTGGATTGATAACCGAACGCGGTGCGCATGGCATTGGCCGCAACGGTGGCGGCATCAACCTCGCCCAAAACATCGGTGCTGGTGCGAACAGCCACCGGCGTTGTGCTGCTAAGGTCAATGCCGTTGGCCGCTTGCGCCGCGCGCTGCGAGCTTTTCACCTGCGCGGCGGTGAGCTTAACGGATTGTTCCTGGCGCTGGCCGGTGAGCAGTGCCGATTGCGCGCTCATATCCGCCAGCCTTGCGTTGGTTTCATCAATGGCGGCCTGCGCGGAAAGCGCGGTTTTCTGGCCCTTGGCGTTATAAAACGCGCCTACGGTCTGCGCCCCTACGCCAAATCCCTGCATTGCTAAAGCGGTTGAGCCACCCATAAAAACTTCCTTCTTTGCGCAGCATGATAGCTGCAGACTATTGACCTAAGCATACCCTACGCGCCGATGGCCACTTCGAGCGTCATGGACGTTAGAGTGAGGGCCAGCGGGTCAGATTGGCGCACGCATACGCTACCGCTATCCTGCCACTCGGGAGTGAGCTTTAACGATAATTCACGGGATTGCAGCCGCGGCGGGGAGCCGTAAGGTTCCGTAGTGCGCTGCTTAACCTCTTTTAATTTATCAAAGCTCGGGCCAGCAAAGATACCGCTGGAATTATTAACCCGCAACCACACTTCGTTTACGTTCTTCACACGGCCCTGGCCGAAACCGGCGATCTCAAACGCCAGTGGTAAAAGCTGGAGATCCCCGGTGATGGGCAGGCCGATGTGAATGCGGCTGCACGGCGCATCGAGCGCCGCAGGCAACGCCCCGCCGGTGACCACCTGTTGCGGCATTACCGCGCCATCGCCAAGGATGCTGACCGTTTCCCCTTCCAGGTGGCTTAGGCCGCTGGAAATCGTGGAAATGGCCTTGCGCACCACGCCGCCGCGCAGGTAGGCGGGCCAGGTGGAACCGTTTATGTTCGCGCCGCTATCCTGGTCAGTGAGCGCAAAGGTGTTGGCGGCGGCGCTGGCCACCTTGTAGCGCTTATTGTTGATAAGGCTGGTGACAACGCCGCCCGCGCCGATGGTTGCCATGCCAACCACCTGCGTAATATCCACCAAATCGCCGTTGCTGAAACCGTGCGAAGGCGCGGTGACCACCACGGGATTTGCCGAAGTTATGCCGGTGATGGCGATGGGGTTATCGTAGCTCGCCGCAGCATCCAAAAATTTCTGGTCTTGCTGCTCGGTGAACAGGCGCGAATTTTTGCGCTCGATATAGCGGACCACCGCACCGTTAATGACGCGCTGGATGATGGCATACAGGAAATCTTCGTTGCCTTCGGCCACCACGCAGCATGATTCGATCAGGCTTTGCGATGCCTTCGTGAAGCTATCGTGATGGTGCCACGCGCCGATTTGCTGTTCCGGCACGTAGGTAATCCCGAGCAAGTTACCGCTCGATGAGGGCATCCACGCGATGGGCTGCGGGGATTTCTGGTACGCCATATCGAGGATGGTGTAGCCATCGAATAGATGCGGGGCGCGCAGGCTCAAATCACCCGAGGTGTAAGATTGTTGCTGCCAGCTATAGCCAAGCTCGCGCACGTGGCCGCCGCGCGCCGCGGCGTAGATGAGATTATTGTTGATGATGACCGGCTGCACGTTGCTCGCGCCAACGTAGGATTGCGGGCGCACCGAAATGGATGTGGGGGTGAGCGCATCGGAGTTGACCGAGGTAACGCGCCATTCCGCCGATGAGGTGAGCAGAATGAGGTTGGTGAGCGGCACGATATGCCGAATGGTGTTGGCTTCGCGCGCGGCCACGCGGAACGCGATGGCATCGTCATCGCGCGTGGGGATGCTGTAACCGAGATTCAACTCCGTCCCCGATTGTGTCAGCCACAAATTCTGCGGTAGATTTATCGTACCGGCATACGCTTTGCGCTGTTCGAAATACGACACGGCGGCGGGGTAATTATTCGCGCCCACGAATGGCGTGCTCGCAATCGGCGGCGTTTTGCTGACATCGGCGGTGATATTGTCATCGACAAGGTTGGTGGTATCGGTCTGCCCGATATAACCGTAGAGACCATTGGCGAATTTATAGACATTATACCGGGTTGCGCTCGCCGCAGCAGTCCACGAGACGTTGTTATTGCGCCCCGTTGTGAGCAGGTTATTCGTGCAGGTGGCCGTGGCCGAAGGCAGCGATTCCTCAAGCCCGGTGGAGCCGACCGAGGTGACCACATAGGTGTAGCTCGTGGTCGGATCAACCGCGTTCGGCGTGGCCGAAACGCCCGTGGGTGGCGATAGCACGGACGCGAAGCTTTCGATAACATACGTCCAGTAGTTTGCACCCCGCCGTTGCAGCTCCGCGGGCGGGTAATTCGGGTGCACGAGCGTCAAAACATCCTGCGATTGCACATAATGGATATCAAACAGGTCGATTTCCGCGTAAGGGTTCGGCACTTCGAAGATATTACCCGCGGGCATGGCGTACCAATACGTCACGTTCGGCGGCGCGTTGCCGGTGGTGTTGGCGATACAATAATAATTCACGCCGCCGGAGACCACTACGTTACCCGGAACGTAAGCGGTCGCGCCGTTATAGGCGGGTGCGCCGCTCACGAGCAGCGTGGCGCCCTGCGTATGGAACCGGAAATAGCCCGCGCCCATCTCAATCGCAAAGGTTTGGGTGGTCGAATAGGAATAAGGGACCATCCGCGCTTTCTTCGCGCCGGAATCTTTCGTTGCGCGCACATACTGGAAGCCCGAGCGGTTCGCCGCGGGGCCGTGGGGCAGGATTTCAAAGTTGCGCGCCAGCGCCAGCCCCGTTTGAAATTTCTGGTCAGCAATTTGGCCGTAGAACTCGGGGGTTACTTCGCCACCGTTGAACGAGCGGTTGAATGTGCGGATATTGGCCATGGCCTTAATCCTCGATATTCTTGCGCAAATACTCCTCGCGCAGCTTTTCGATGGAACCCACCATGCGGAAAACATCACCGGCGGCGTTGACCGTTGACCAGCCCCGCATCATGCGCCCGTCACGCTTCAAGCCTACCACCGCGATAGCGGTAACGTCACCGCTGCGCACATCTTCCAGGGAAGATTTCAGCAACGCCACGGCCTTTTGGTTGACCGCATATTTTACCGGTTTGAGTTTAACCACCTTGCGCTTGCTCATCGGTTTCCTATCCATGGCACATTCTGTTGCGGGCGGATTTGCTGTTGCCGTGCATCCGAAGCGGTGGCCTGCTTAAGCAGCGCCATGGCGAACTGCAGGCACCGCTTGCTTTCCGCCGCGCCCACATCGCCTTTAATCATCGGCCCCGCCACCATGCTTGCGCCGTACCAGCCGAGCGTATCAATGAACATGGGGGAAAATTTCGTGGTATCGGTCACGCGGAAGGTAACGCGCGCGCTCGCCTGTTCCATGTTGGTGAGGATTATTTGCGTGCCATCTTCCAGGCTTTCGATGGCGAAATCCTGCGGCATGTAGGCGGTCTTGGCGGCCAGCAAATCACTGGCGTTTTCGTAATCGCTCGGGCCGTAGCTGCGGTACCCTGGAATCGCGCCGAGGTTGGCGCTGTAGTTATCCGGCGCATCGGGCGGCAACACCGCGATAACGCGGATGGTGTTGGCGGGTACCAGGTAGGCGTAAAGAAAACCGGCGTTGCTCGGGAGCGTGGTAGGCGTGAGCGGCACCCGCTTCGTGGCGAAATTCCAATCGTGCATTTCAAGCAGGGTATCGCGGGCGATGGGGTAAAAACGCGCGCAGTGTTCCGCCTGGATGCTACCATCCGGCGGGTCAATCTCCGAAATGTTGGCTTCATCACCGATGCGCGCCACCATTAAGTTACATATATCAACTTCCGATGCCAAAATAACCCCCTGAAAGCAAATAACCCATTGCTTTGTTTAATAGTTTTGGTTCTTCTTTAAAATGACCAAGCCCAACATTACAGAAATGACAAAGTAATCCGCGGATGTGGCCGGATAGATGGCAGTGGTCAACGTGGAAAACGTTATCTTTCCCGCCTGGTTTTTTTGTTTTGCAAATGGCGCAACAATTACCTTGCGCCTGCAACATTTCAGCATACTGCTCAAGTGTAATACCGAAAGCACGCTTTAACTTTGAGCGACGATTAATCATCTTTAAGCGCGCAGGGTTCGTTTTATTCTTTACCTTCTGGCTTGTTTTCTCGCACTCTTTACAAATACTATGGATAGCGTTTGGTAGGTGGCGCATCCGGTAAAAATCGGCGCGCGTCTTCACCCCACCACAACGAGTGCAAGTTTTCTCGGCATCAATAGGAATTACACGCACCATAAAATACCCTCTAAAAATTGGGGCCGCGAAGCGCGGCCCCGAGTTCCTACCGCAACGGGATAGGCGTTTTGCCTAACTGTTAAGCTAGTTCCTGTTCGGCCTGGTGCTTGGCGAGCAAGTCGATAAGGTCAGCTTTCTTGGTGATACCCGCGAAACCCACACCGGCTTGCGCCAATGCAACTTTCAGTTCCGCAACGCTCATATCTTCCAGCGATTCGGTTTCTTCTTTCGTGGGCGTGTTTTCGGTCACCGGCTCAAACCACGTGTAGCCGGGGCGGTAGATGGTGCCTTTTTTCACATAGAAAACGTCACCAGGCTCGCGGATGGTATCGCTATAGCCCGTTTCCAGGGCAACAACCTTGGTGTCTTTATCCAGGCGCACATCGCCATCACGCAACTCGGCTTCGAGTTCCGTTTTGGTCTTTGGCTTCGCAGCCTGCTTGATATTCGATAACGGCATAAAATTTTCCTCCGATGAAGGGTGAGAAGGATGGTGGCCGTTTTACGGGCCACCACCCAAGGGTTATGGTTACGCGTCCACTTTGAAGCCGGATGCGTAAGCGCGGTAAGACTGGATATCCAGCGTGAGGAACGCCGTGAACGCACCCGCGGTGAGCGGGCCGGAAGCCACGGTGTAACGCAAGCCGAGATACCGTTCATACGCGCCCGCCGGGAGGCGGCCAGCGAAGATGACGGTGCCAGCGGTGGCATACGCGGCGAACGCCAGCGCGCCGGTGCTAAGGTGCACCGTGGCCGAGGTTGCCAAGTTTGCCGTGCTATCCGATTCGAGCGTCACCGCGAGGGTGGCATCGCTGCCCGAATCGGTGCAGGTTACGGCGGTTTGCACCACCAGGTACACATCTTGACCGGTACCGATATCCTGCAGCAACGGAATGTTGCTATTGCTGGATGCGTTAAGGTCGATGACGTTTTCCGAAATCGCAGTGGAGGTGACCGCCTGCGCGTTGGAAAACTGGCTTTGAGAATCAACGTACATAGTTGTTTTCCTTTTCAGTTTCGAGGTTAAACGCTTGGAAGGTGGCGGCTTGCGCCGCCACCCTCGCTAGGCTTAGGTCACGCGGGTTTCGTTGTTGAGCAACGAATCCACCGTGCGGATGGGAACGCCGAGCAGCTTCAATACGCCGCTGCCCACGCTACCAGGCGATACGGTGCCAAACTGGTTCACGCCTTCCTGTACGGAAAGAACGTTCACCGTTTTGTCCATCGCCATGATAGACAACATTTCCTTGGCGGTACGGTTGCCGTAGAACACGGCGGTACCCATACCCATGTTGGGAATGCGGGCCATCGCGCGCACCATCAGCTTCGGTAGCCAGGTGGCGGCGGTGTTGGCTTGCGTACCGGTCTGCCCGATGAGGTCGGAAAGGTCGATATTCGCAATGCGAACGGCATAGCGCCAATCGCGGAGCGAGATACCGCATTTCCACACCCAATGGTCAGCATAGGCGCGATAGCGGGCGGGCGGCGTGGCATCATCGAATGCGTCAATAACGCCGAGGTCAGTATGTTCGATACCGGCCTTGGAGTTTTTCGGGAAAATACCGGTTACGGTATTCTCGCCCCACACGATGAGCCACATGCTCATGTTGTCGGAACCGGTGCCGCCTGCGTCGATGATGTTACCGCCGTTACCAGCCGAAAGGCTGGAATAGCGCGGTGACAAGCCGGTGAAGCGCTCGGGATTCACGGTCACATCACCGTAGAACAGCGTTTGCGTCATGGCCTGGTTCATCGCTTCCAAGAACGCCTGCGCTTCCGAAAGGCGGAAGGCGCTTACGTTATCGGCAAGGTCAGCAACGGCCTTGTCAACTTCGCTGCGTGCTTCCAGCATACCGGTGGTATCGGTAACCTGCGCGCGCTGCGATTTGCCAGCCGGTACGCCCTTATACAAGCGCCGCCACACAACCTGCGGCAAGCCAGTGCGTACCGTGGTGAGGTGGCCGGTGGTAAGGTTGCCCATAATCCACTTCATATCCGTTAGGATTTCGTTGGATTGGTTGAGCAGTTCAACCACGGTGGCGGTATTGCCCTCGGGGTCAAGAGACTTGGCGAAGTCAAGCAGTGTGACCGCGCCAGCTTTAGGTAAAGTTGCCATAGTGCTTTAGCTCCTATTTGGGTTTAGAGGTTGTGTTCGAGTACAATTTATCCGCTGCGTGGGCTTGCTGCGCAGGCGGTGTGGTGTTGCCACCAACGAACTTATTATCCTCGCTTAAACGGCTCCCGATGCGTGCGAACAGCCGGATTACCTCGGGATGGTTACCAAGACCGGTGCCGTTCGGATTCTTTTTTGCATCGAATCGTTGCAACAGCGAAAGAAGCTCGGGCGTAGCGAAAGCATCGCGTGTTTTCGCCACCAACGCCATGGTGCTTGTGTAGGTGGCTTCATCGCCACCACCGCCAAGTTCCTTGTCATTCCGCGTTTCTTCATGCCACTTATCACTTTGTTCATTGGCGATGCCGATGAGCGCCTTGGTATTCATGGCGTTAATCTCGGGTGCCAAATCCAAAAGCTTCTGCGCAGCTTCCTGCGGCAAGTCAAGCTCACGGGCGATAGCCTCGAATTTCGTTTGAACTTCCGGCGCGATTTTCACGCCTTCGGCCAATTTGAAACCTTCGTACTTTTCGGGCGCTTTCGGGGCGGGCTTCGCGTCATCCTTCTTTTCGGATTTCTGCTCACCTTCCTTGGTGCCTTCCTCGCCAGCTTTTTCTTGCGAAGCTCCACCCTTGCCATCGTTAGCGGGCTTTTGCTCGCCGCCGTTGTTTTGGGTTTCGCCACCAGTGGATTGCTGTTGGGTATTCGCGTCAGTACCAGGCGCAGCTTTCGTTGCGCTCGATTCATTCGCTTGCTGCGTGTTCGAGCCGTCAGTGTTATTTGCGGGCGCGGCGTTCAGCGTTTCGTTCGTCATAAAGTTGTTTCTCCGTTACCATTTGGTTGTATCGTTCCGCAGCGTGTTCATTGATGTCGCCAAGGTATTTCTGCCCCACGTTCATCATGCCGCAACGGAAGAAGGTTTCGGAGTTTCCAGTAAATGGGTTCCTGAAAACGCCGGTGAAAGCGAGCAGGTTATACATGATACGCCTGCCGCGCTTATCACTCATGAGCCATTTTAAGTCCTCGATTTCCTGGTCAACGGTGCGTTTGGCTTCGGCCTTGGCTTCCGCTTCACGTTCTTCGTTGCCTTGCAAATCGGTAGGGTCAAAATCACTCATGCGCGCATTCTAGGAGAAAAAATAGGGGCTATGCATACCCATTGCCTACCGGCCCCAAATAATCGCCCGCACCACCGAACCGTTTGCATTTTGATTCAGGTTTAGGATGCCGAGAACGGGCGCAATCTTACTTACGGGAACCGTCAATGTTTTGCCGCCATTGGATAGCGCCGGGGTGCCGAACGCATGGGGTGTGGTGCCTTCCTCGGCGCGCAGCATTAGGCTATCAAGCGCCACGCCGTTCGGGAATAGCGCGGCACCGTTGGCTAAATTATCATCGGTCAACTGGAATACCGCGTTGCCGCCCGCCACCGTAGCGCTTTTTACCACGGGAAAAGCCGCGCTAAACGTAGTGGTGTTCATGATGGCTTTGCCGATGGTGGCGATGGCCGCGGTGAGGCCAACGGTATCGGCCATATCGTGACCGTGGGCGAGCGCGGCTTTATTCGCTAGGGCATCAACCATCGCGTTGATGGCGGCGGTGAGATTGGTGATTTCACTAATGGGGTGTTCATGGTTCACCGGCGCGCGGGTTTGCAGCCCTTCCACCACGCGGTCACGTATTTGGTCTATGATGGTGGCCACAAGCAAACGTTTCTCGCGCCCGTGCTGCACGATAACGATTAAATCCTCGGGCCGCAGGCTTTTAACGTCTTCCTGCAATAACTCAGGTAAGGGGGTTTTCGGTGGTGTTTCCATAGAGCTTGCTTTCGCGCGATTGGGACGGGTTATCAACGGCCATATCGGTAATCTGCAGCGCCAGCGAGCGGCGCGCGCCGCTTTGGCTTTCGCTGGCGCTCACGCGCGTTACCTTGGCCTGCGCCATGATATTCACCACCTCCCCAACCTCGGGCAATTTCTCGATGCCGAGCTTTTTGAGCGAATCATCCTCTAGGTTTAGCTCGGTTCCCCACGGGTATTTCGGGCCGTTGTCTTCGCCCGCATCGCAGGGCGCACAGCCGAGGTAGGTATCTTTCGCTTCCGCCGGGGTGAGCGCGAGGGATTTTAAAGCCATGTGGGTTTCTCCTATGTGTAGCCTTGGAAGGCGCGGGTTACATCCTGCAGCGCATTGGGTTCGCCGCCGGTGGGTGAGGTTGCCAGGTTCTTCGCGGTCTTGCTGGCTTGTTCGGCCATGGCCGATGCCTGCGCCGCCTGCGCTTGCTTGGCCTGCGCCTGTTCCATCGCGGCAACCGTTTTATCATCGTTAAGAATTTTGGGGTTCACCCCGAGCGAATCGGCGTAATCATCCGCCCACGCGTATTCATTGAACTTGTTAAGCACGCTCGGCTTGCCCTTGGCCACCGTGAGCAGGCCCGCAACGAAGCGGTCAGTGCTATTGGTGGTGATGGCGCGCTGCGCCTGCGCAAGCACGCTGATAAATTCCACGTTGAGGGTGATGCCCTGCAGTTCTTCCGGCGGCGGGGGGAGGATGCCAGCTTCTAGGCACCGCTCGAAGGTGATGGTGATGAGCGGGTCTAGGCACTCGTTGTGCAGGCGTTCCAGCGTTGGCCCCATCATCATGAGCTTTTCTTCGTGCTTTTCCGCAATCTCGGTGGCCGTAACGCCGCTGCGCTGGTCATTGGCCATCATGAGGAAGATGGGAACGCCGAACGTATCGTTGATACGGTTGCGCACATCCTGGATATCATTGAGCAGGTGGCTTAGGTCTAGATTCACCTCGAACATGGTTTTAACGCCACCGCTCGGGCCGGTCATATCGAGGAAGGAAACGCCACCGGGGAGCCGGTCAATATCGCGGTTCTTCATCCCGCTCGGCACCTGGATAGGCGGCTTGGTCTTGTAGTCGATGCCCTCGGCTTTGCGTAGCTGTTCATGCTGCAACTGCTTAATGTCACCGAGCGATTCCGCACCGGGGCCGGTGCCGTAGATATCGCCGCCGGTAACTGACCAGCGCGGGGCCAGCACGCGGAAGCGCTTGAAGCCGCCTTCGCGCAGGAATTTTTCACCATCGCTTTCATCGAAGTAGCAGGATTTCCACGCCATGTTGCGGTTATCCAACAAGCGCGGGTTGCGGTCAGTGTTGGGCGAAATGAAGTGGTAAATGGTAATCCACTGCCCGAGCGCGCCGGAATCGTAAAGGTTTTTAACCTTGGTGCTGCAGTTTTCGTAACCGAACTCGGCAACGATATTCGCCACCGTCATATCGAACTTGCGCGCCAGCTTATTCACTTCCCCGCGCGGCCCCGCGCTGATTCGATACTCGCCGTAGGTGAGCGGGAACAGGCGGATTACATCATCGAAGTCATCCAGCACCAGGCACGCCGCGGTGCCGAACGCGCCGAGTTCTTCGTAGATGGTGTGCAGCGCGCGGTAGGTGTTGGAGCGCTGGAAAATATCGAGCATCGTGCGCGTGGTGTCATCCAACCATTGCTTGACCGATTGAAACTTCATCAATTCGGGGTCAGGCGTGGCGAGCCGGAACCACGGGCGCGCGGGGCTGGTGGCACCGCTCATTAGCCCCGCGCCTAAGATGCGCAGCGCGCGGGTGCCGGTGGAATCCAGGATGTTGTTATACCGGCGGGTGCCTTTGTTGCGGTCACCGGTGAAGAACCGCCCCGAACGCGGGAGTAGGTACTGAGAAATCTGGCGGCCCTGGTCAAGCCACGAAGAAAACTCTGTGTCCATTTCGCCCCATTCGCGGATGAGGCGTTGCTTTTCCGTTTCGGGATTGGCCATGGTGGATTATGCCCCGCCGAGTAGCGTGTTTTTTCCAAGCGAAAGGCTGTTCGGGTCAACACCCATCGGCCCGGTGAGCATGGTGCCGCTTTGCCCTTGCTGGCCCTCAATTTCATTCTGCGCGAACAGCGCGTCAATGTTGGGGTCGCGCGCATTCTGCTTGTTGTTTTGTTCCTGCTGTTGCTGGTAGAGCCTATCGGCGGCCTGCTGTTGCTGGCTGGCGGCTTTCTTTTGCGCGCTCGCCTGTTGCTGGCCACTCACGGTGTTCACCACCGCGCCCACAATTGCAGCGCCGATGGTTGCGGTAACGGGGTCAACTCCCATGGCTTATATCCTCCATAAACACCTCATCCGCGAGGTGCAGGTTGCGGTTACGTAACATTTCGGCAAACTCGGTATTGCCCCGCGCGTGCCAAAAGACCTTGTGAGCGCCGCGGCGTTTGGCTTCCCTCTTGGTTTCCGCCATCAACCGCGCGCCCGCCGATGTGTTGCGATACTCTTTCAAGAGGAACAGCACATCGGAGTTGCAGAAAATTACGTTGGGGTTGAAGGGATGCGGAAGCACCGAGGCGAGCGAGTAACCTACCACCCTATCGCCATCGAATGCGCCGACAATCACAAGAATGCCCAACGCCTCAAACTGCTTGTAGCGTTCCTTGTCAAGCTGCAGCGGGAAATCGAAACCGGTTTCCTGCCAGTTCGCCGTAAACAACGCGTCCATGTGGTCAATGTTGTCAGCGAGCGAACCTTGCCGCACCTCTATCATGGGAACCCTTCAAATATTTTCATACGGATTGTAGGGCTTTTGTTCGGGGCTATGCATACCCATGCTTTCATACGGGTCATGCACCGGGCCGCGGCGGGTTTCCCGCATGGCAAACGTGGCTTTGGGCGTGTCCATGGCGGCAAGGAAGATGGCGCTTGCCCAATCCGGCGAGCGCTGCAGGCGTTCGATGATATCGTCACGGCTTTCAACCTGGATGGTGCGCCCTTCCGCCGCCCACTTGATGCAACACAAATCGGCTTTGAGCCGGTCATCGGGCGGTAGCATGATGCCGGTGTTGTTATCGGGGTCTAGCAGTTCGCGGAATATCCAGCCGATTTGCGAGCGCAGATTCTTGAAGGAAAGCAGGCCGGATTTATCCTTGCGCGTGGCCGCCCACCGCACATCCACGCCGATAACCGGATAGTTCGGTATCGCGTTCATGTGGTCATAGGGCGATGCGCCCACGCCGATAACGTCAATATGCACCACTGCGCCATCGCGCGCGGCGGCCATGGCCAGCCCTGCCACTTTCGGGCCGTTGGGCGTGGCGCTGCCGGGGTGCACTTGGGGGATATCGTACCACATATCGTGGCGGGCGATGAGGATGGTGTTGTCTTTGCCGCCGCGCGCAACGTCCACCCCGAGCGAATCCATTGGCGGCTTGGGTATCATCGGCTTCCAGCGCTCCATCGCAGCTTCCACCCACGCGGTAGGGCATAACTGCCACGGGTCATCTTGCATACCGGCGCGGAAATCGCCTTTGAGCATTTGCGAGCGGAGAGGTTCGGGTAGCGCTTGGAGCGTGGACATATAGCCGGTTCCCATGAGGTAGGGGTTATCCGATACGCGCGCCGAAATGAACGTGCGGGTTTTCGGGGTGATGATATCTTCCTTATCGAAGTCATCGGGGTTGAAATCGTACACCGGCTTATCATCCACCAGCACAAACGGGCGGCCATCATCGAGCCACAAATCGCGCCCGTTGGGGTAGGCTTCCGATGCTGGCAGGCTTGCCGCCCACCGCAATTCGCCGGGTTTTGCAGGGCGCGGGAATTTCGGGTTGAGCCATGGCGCGAAGAAATCAATAATCCACTGGCCTTCAACGTTGGTGGGCGGGTTGAAGGTGAGAAGCGTGGTGCATTTCTGGCCCGGTATCGTGGTGCGGTTCCAGCCCATGAGAAAGCGCACTTGGCTTGCGAGGAAATTGGCGGCTTCCTCGATGATGAGCAAATCTTTGGCGCGGCCCTGGTGCTTGGTTTCGTCGCCCGCGTGCGGCGCGCTGCCGAACTCGATGTAAACGTTGCGCGGGCCAGCGTTGCGCCACACGTTATCGCGCCCGTTGTAGCCATCGCGGTTGCCGAGGATTTCTTCGAGGCGCTTTAAAATGCCAAGTAGCTGCGGCGCTTCACGGCGAAAGATGGCGGAATCACGATGCTTGTTGAGCGCAAGGCCAAGCCCGAGGTCAGTTTTACCGCCACCGGCTGCGCCACCGTACCCGATGATATCCGCCTTGGATTCATAGGCAAGTTGCTGCGGCGCGTTATCGGGGTGCGGTGACCAGGCACCGCCATCGAGAATCATGCCTTGCACGAAGGCCCGTTCCTCGGGGGTCATGAGGTCAAAATCATCCTTCGCCCACGTAACGGCGGCGCTCATACTAAATCGCTGCCATCATCCACCTCGGGATGCGGCGCTTTCGCTGCGGCCTTGCGCGCCTGCACCGCCTGGTGGATAGCCGTAAGCCGCGCGGCCTTTTGCTCATCGGTCATGGTGGCGAGCTTGCCATCGGAGTTGGTCAAATCCAGTTGCGATTTATCACCGAAGCGCTTGGGGTTCATCTTTTCCACCAGCTTCAAGCGCATTTCCGCGCGCATTTTCGAGCGCATTACCGCCTCGGTGTTAAGCGCGATATAGGTGCCGTTGCGGGTTTCTTTTTCCATCCAATCGTTGCGGGCATCATCCACGATACCGAGGATTTCATCGAAGATAGCTTCGGCCTGCGCCTCGCGCGCCGCCTCGAATTGCTGGCGGAAAGTCTCATTGCGGTAGCGCCACGCGCGCACGGTGCCGGTGCACGGCATTCCATCCTCATCGCAAATCGCGTCTAAGGTTTCGCCGCGTATAAGGCGCTCGCAAATGGCATCGGCCAGCGCTTGGGTGAAAGTCACGGGTTTGGTCATGATGGCAGGATAGCGCGAAAAACACGCGCTATGCATACCCTAATGGCTGTTATCCCAATCCTCATCGAGTTCGGGCGGCTCATACTCGATGCCTAGCTGTTTCAGCTTGGATTTCGGCACCGGCTTGCGCGCGCTCGCTTCCACCGTGCGGTAGCCCGCCGGGGTGGTCACACGCCGCCGGAAATTCACGATATCGTAAATGGTGCCTTTGCTTACCTCGAACACTTTGGCGAGCGTGGCATAGCCCACCATGCCTTCATCGTAAATATCGCGGATGACTTCAACATCTTCATCGGTCAGCTTGGCGCGGTGGTGCGCTTCACCGAGCGGGTTGCCGTTCTCATCCACCGCAATAGTTATTCGCTTCATTTTGCCCCCGTCACCGTTGGCACGCGAACGCGTTGTTTTTTGCAACAAGACAACAAGGCCCATAAGACCCCTAGTTCCCAACTTCTCCTATAATGACAGAGATTCAGGCGCGCGTAGGGGCAAAGGATTTTATGGGGGTAACAAGAGCATTTTAGCTGTCTTATGAGCCTTATTGTCTTGTTTTTAGTGCGTTGATATGAGACACTAACCCGATTTCGTTTTAAAACATGTATTTTTTTACAAAAAAGGATTACACCATGGGTGACATATACCGAGTATGGATAGAAATGAAAGCACGCTGTCTCCGACCAACACACAAAGATTTTAAAAATTACGGCGCGCGGGGAATCAAGGTTTGTGACCGATGGGTGCAATCTTTTGAAGATTTCTTGGCAGATATGGGGCCGCGCCCACGCGATTTCTACTTGGAACGTATTGATAACAGTAAGGGGTACAATCCCGAAAATTGCAAATGGGCAAGTGCCGATAGCCAAGCGCAAAACCGCCGGAACACGAAACTTACCCGTGTAACCGTAGACGAAATTAGGACACTGGCGAGCCAAGGCTTTTCGATACGTGATATAGCATTGGTTTTTGCTATCTCTCCCGCGCATATACATCGTATTATCCTCCGAAAGACGTGGCGTTAATTATTGCATCTTTACGAATACCCGTTGTTGCTTTCCGTCGATGTAAACCCTTTGCCGTTCATACCCGAGCGTCTTTAACACCTTCCCCGCGCGCCGTTCCAACCCCGCATTGGCGCTGCGAGCATCAATATTCAGCGCTTCGCGCAGCACATCCGACACACGAAGCCATGGCCGCTGCACCGGTTTCGAGCCATCAATATCCTCTAACTGCAACCATGCGGCGATATCGTCTTCCCACGTATCGTGCATCGTGAACTTCACGTGTTCGCCCTTCGCCAGCGTTTCGGCATCCTGCCAGCACACGCCTTCGGCCATGAATAAATCGCGGGCTTCGGCCCATAGCTGCAGCCGGTCACGTTGCAGCGCTTTGATATCCGCGCGCTGCACTTCGATAGGCAGGAACCGGCGGTTGCCGGTTTCATCCACCAGAAATTCCACGTGATTCGTGGTGCCGATAAACAGGCACCGGCGGTAGAATTTAATGCTTTTCTCGCGGTATTTCGGCACCCATTCATCGAAGCGCCGCACCAGCCATGCTTTAATCGCCTCAAATTCCTTGGAATAAAAGCCCCGCAACTCGCCAAGTTCCACCACCGATTTACCGCGCATGAGCCGTGCGAGCTTGTCTTCCTGGTCACCGAGATTCAATTCCGCGAACTGGTCTTCGGTGGGTGCCAGCGCCGCGATAGCCGAACTTTTAATAACCCCCTGCTCGCCGCGCAGGATAACCGCCATATCCGCCTTCACGCCGGGAACCAGCGTGCGGCCCGCCAGCGCTGACCAGAGATAGCGCCCCACGGCTGCGGCGTAGGCGTTATCCTCGGCACCGAAATACCGGTGCATGAACCCATCAATGCGCGGCACCCCGTCATGCTCGGGCAGTTCTTCCAGCCACGCGATGGCGGAATCGAACCGGAAATCCTCGCCGTGCGCGCTCATCGCATCGCGCATCAACTCGCGCCCGATAGGTTTAAAGCCCACCTTCTTTTCCAAATGCACGCGCAGCTTCACCAGGTCACCATCGGTGAGGGGCCGCCAATCGCCGCCAGGGAAGCGCACCATGTCTTCATCGCGGTACACATCGAATTTCACTTCGCGCCCAATCACATCGGGCCGCGCCAGCGCGAGCAGGATGTTGTAAAGTCGCGGCTCGATACGCCCCATTTTATCGCGCTCATAGGGCGGCGGCCCCTGCACCACCTCTCCCTTCTCATCGCGCTCGGGTTCCACATGCTCTACATCGAACATATCATCGCGCAGGCCAAGCGCTTCCTCGAAATCCGTATCGCTGCGCTCGGCGCAGCCCGCGTGCATACACTTGAAGTGGCCAAGGTCATAGCCGTTGGTGCCGCGCGGGAAGTAAGCGGTTTCGGTGATGCCCGAATCGCTGCTATGGTTATCCTTCCACGGGCATTCGATGAATAGCTGCCCGTCACCGCCCACATCGAGCGCCAAGCCCTTTTCATAAAGCGCCTCGGCTATCGCATCGGGGGATTCAAAACTCTCCCCGCGCTGGCGCATGGTGCCGCGCGCGCTCGGCGCGATGGCGAACTGCGTTTCCAGCGCCAGCCATAGCTTTTCAAACTGCGCGGGCTGCAGCACGGGGAAATCTTCATAGCCGTTCCAATCCCATTCGATGCGCGCGCCGCTGCTATGGGTGCCAGCCGCCACGAATTGCTGGCCGTGCGCAAGGAACTCGATGAGCCATGCCGGGTGCACCTCGCCGGTGGCCGCGTCCACCCATTTTTCCTTCACGCGGATAACGCGCTTGGCGTAATCCCCTTCCAGGCGGAAGGCGAGCAGGCACTTGGCCGAATTTTCGCGGTAGCGCATCGGGAGTTCCACCCCTAGCACGCGCTGGATTTCGGTTTGAATCTTCGTGCCTAACACACCATCCGGCACGTCGATATCCAGCGCCCGTACCGCCCGCGTTTGAATGCAGATACCGTAATCGCGCTTGGCGCTCCACCGCGCGATATCCACTTCGTTCGCCACGCGGCGCGTCCACTCGCTCATCCCCACCACATGGCCCTGGCGGTTGTAGACGCTCGGCACCTTGCCCTTATCCTTCATCTTGGAATCCGGCGAGATAATCGCCTTTGGGTTCGCCACCACCGGGAGCAAGTCAGCGGTAAGCCCTAAGAGAACATCGAACGTTCCCCATTCCTGGATGGTAGCGCCGTAGCAGGGCGACTCTTTTTTCATGCGGTGGTTCCTTAAGAGAGAGAGAGGTATCTAATTAGATTCTAGTTAGAGCGGATGGGCAGGGCGTTCGGCTTGGGCGTACCGATGAGGCCGGTGCGCGGGTTGTAGTGATTCAGCACGCGCACCAGCACCTGCATAACGCTCATGCCCTGCAGCGCCCACACGCCGATTTCCCCCTCGTTATTGGCGAGCAGGATGAGGAACTTATAGTGGGAACTCTCGATAACTTCCTCGCCGGTGACCGCGCCCGTTTCAGGGTCTTTAACCGGGCGGCGCGCATCAATCTTGATTTCCGCATCGTCACGCGCGATGAAGTGGCCATCGGCCACGCCGCCTACGCAAACGCCGTAATACCGTGCTGGTTTATTCATGGGGTAGTCCTTTCGGTTAGAGTGGGTTCAACGTATTGCTCCGCCGGCTACCCGCGGGTACTCCACGTATCGGGCATCGGCCAGTTAAAGCCGATAATGAAGCCAGCGAGGGCGATAAGGATGAGCGCGATAAGCCGGGCGCGGGTTCGTTCGGTCATGGTTTCCCCTATACGATCTTATCTTCGGGTAACGTACTGAAGTGGACGTGAGGGACTCCATCCACCGGCTCAACCCATTCGAAGAATGCGATACGGTGGCGTTCTAGTTTCCCGCGTATCTTATTGATTACGGGGTTAGGTCTTTCCGGCACGGGCACGATCTCTAAATAATCCGTTCTCGCTCCGCGCGTCCAGGAGTAACGGCGGGCATCTCTCGCATGCTCCGGTAGAGCCTCCCACTTCTTTTTGGCGATTCTGCGCGTATAGGACGTACGCGGGAGCATCACCGGTAGCGCCGCGCGGAACCGTATGGGCCGTATGGCTTTTCTCTGTTTACTCACGGGCAACCTACTTTCTCCAAGAATCCTTCGTGATGAACCCAATTGGCCACCTTGCCGGGGTACACCAGCACCACAATACGCGCGCCCTGCTCATCCGTTACCGGCACTCCCATTTGCCCAACGGTGCCGGGGCGCTGGCACCAGAAACCCCACTCGCGCGATTTGCGCCCGGTGATGAAGATAGACCAGCACGGCTTGACGGTGGGTGGCGTCCATTTCGGGATGCGCACATCCATGTCACCCGGCACCGGATAGAGTTCGAGCCGGTGCGCCAGGTCAGCGCGCCGGAAGATGATTTGCCCCGCGCGCCGCCGCTTTTGAATGACGGGCGGTAGGGGCTGACCGTTCACCGGCGGGTAGGCGAACACATGCTCGATATACCCGCCGCGCAGGATGATGCTTATATTGGCCCATGGGTGGTCATGCAGCGCGCGCGCATCATCGCTATCCACGGCGTTGTGCAAATACACGTTCATGCGCCCTGGCTTCCGCTTTTTCAGAAACCAGCGCCGCAGGTAGAGGCCGCGGGTAGTGTGGATGGTTTCGTGGGGTTTCAGCCATTTCATAGGATAGCTGCCGATGCTGCGATTGCATCAGCCACGGCCTTGTGCGCTCGTTCTCGTTCCTCCCCGCAATAATTGTCATCCCATAATTGTACTTCGGCCAGCACCAGGGCTTCGTGCTGTTGCAGGCAAAGCGCCGCGTAGCGCTTGGTCAGTTCATTGCAGGCGTGCGCTTCCTTGCACGCCTCGGTCAGCTTATCCATAAGCATATCGGTGACCGCATCCGATTGCTTCAACGTGTCCACGCGCGAGGTGAGCAGCGCGCTAACGTTGTATTTGATGCGTTGCCAAAGGCTGCGGTTATCGGGCGCGTTATAGAGTTCGGTGGGCATGGTGCTTTCTCCCTGGTGAGTGTTAATTCTTTGGTAACTTTTTGGCACTAGACTTTTCCGTTAGCTTCAAGCATTTTTTCGCATACGGGCAGGCATGGCACACCGGCGAAAGGTCGGCGCGCGTAAGGATAGGCAGGCGGTTCTTGCTCGCTTTGCGCAGCGGTTTCGCGGCCTGCTCGATGCGGCCCGCCAAATCGGGTTCGGGGATGCGGTGACCGGATGAGATTTGATACAAATATTCGCGTGACGTTTTTGCGGATTTAGCCAAAGCCTCTTGCTCATCGGCGGTGGCTGCGGTCATCCATTTTTTCATTGCGTTCATTTACAAACCTTTTATATGTTGAAGCTATGTTGCAGCTTTCGCGTTAATATGGCGCGAGTATGCATAGCCTACCACATGGCTTAAATACATACAATAGGGATTCTAGCGGGGAGTCAAAAACCCTGTTTAAATAGGGTTAATTTGTGGATAGTTAGCTAAAACCCGCAGAAAACCTAGCTATAGCCCTAGCTACATTTTTAATTTGCACGAAGGTTCCGAACGTGCTAGCTTGATGGTGTCTTCATGAGAAGATACGTTCAACCCTCTGCTACAGGGATTTTTATGACAAACGCTTCTAAAAAACACGACACGATGGTTGCCGCAACCCGCGCATTTGAAGAACTGCGCAAGATGGGCGTACCAGTTATCGACATCCAAGATGAAGGCCACTTCCGCATCAGCGGGGAAGAAAACGGCGACATCATTTGGGCCGATTATTACCAGGAATATAAGATGACCTACCTGGATGATTTCGGCGTCCACAAAAACATCAATAAAATTCTCGCCAAGCATGGCCTCTATGCAGAATGGGCCAATCCTGGCTATCTCAACGTTTACACCGCGTGAGGGAGGGCATAGCCATGTGCATGAAACCCGTAAACGCCATCGAATTTTACGCCTTCGTGCAGGGTAACCACCTGCGCGTTGGCGATAGCGATGTGATTGACGATGAAACCGGTGAGCAATGCACCACCTTTCATCCGTTCCGTAACCACCAGCTAGGGCAATGCGCCGCCGAGCGCCACCACACGCCGGATGGCACTACCACCGGGTATTTCGTTGATTCGGAGGTGCTACAATGTCGCGCATAACCATCGCGGATGTTGCCGAAGAAATGTACATGGTGTTGCACCTCATCACCATGGAATCCGAAAGCAATAAGCCGCTGCGCCCTGACCTCTTGGAACGTGCGCAAAAAGCCTTGGCCCAAGCTGACCGTATCAGCCAATTCCGCGAGCTGGTGTACGGACAAAAGAGCGGAAACCAACCCGATTTGGCATAGGAGGCTACCCGATGTCACATATCATCCAAATCGATTTTCAGCGCCGCCGGTTTGTGTCGCAGGAAATCACCCTGTTACGGCTAGACTTGCCCACGGACCGCCAGCGCGCCGAACGCCGCCACGGCCTGGATGGGTGGGTGAGTTCGCACTGTCCCTGCACCAAGTGCCGCGCGTTCTTTGCGGCGCACACTGTGCCGAAAATCGAGCAGGGACATGACCCCAAGGGGGCCGCATGATACGCGCCATTCGCACCGCCTACGGCGCGGGCTATCGCGCCGGTATGGCGAAACGCCCGTTGGTGCGCCCCGGCGGCACCCGCGGCATCAAGGTCTTGAAGGAAGTTACCAACCCGTACCCGCCGCACCGCTTCGTCCTTAATTATGCCTGGTTTGAGGGCTGGCGGGCCGGTACCATGGAATACACGCGCCAGGGACGGGCGGCAAGATGACGCTCCGGGAGTACAAGCAGACACTTTACCAGAACAACCGCGAGGCGCGCCTGGAGCAGATGAAGCGGTATTATGCCGCGAACCGGGAAAGGTTGATCGAGTATCAGCGGCAATACCGGGCTACGAAGAAGGCAAACGTGAAACAAGAGAAAGGTAACACATGACCAACCCCACCCTGCAAAGAATCATCTCCGAACACCTCGGCGTTGCCGCCGAGCAGGTAACCAGCGACGCGTCGTTCGAATCACTCGGGGCGGATAGCCTCGATACAGTCGAATTGGCCATGGTGATCGAGCAAAAGTTTGACGTTATTATTGAAGATGAGGCAGTTGAATCGTGGAAGACGGTTGGCGATGTGGACGCCTACCTGAGTAAGCTAACTGGATAGGTCGAAACGGCCCGCAGGTAGCGGGCCGTATACCGGTATCGCCGGTACTGATGAGACCATCGGAAATCAACATAAGGAGAAAACCCAAATGTCATTAGAAGCCGCCCTGAAAGAGAACACCGAAACGATGCGCGAGCTTATCGAAGTGCTGACCCGCACCAACCTTCCCGAAGCGCAGGCCGCCGCCGCCGCCGCCGCCGCTGCAAAAGCAGCCAAACCCGCTGCGGCAAAGCCCGCGAAACCCGCACCGGCGGAATCTTCCGATGAGGAAGAAACCAAACCGGCGGCGAAGCCCGCGGCTAAACCGGCTGCGGCAAAGCCCGCTGCCCCTGCAGCGAAAGCCAAGGCCGATGCGGATGCCTACGCGCCGGTGAAGAAAGCCATTCTTGCCGCCATCGCCGCTGGCCACCGCAACAGCATCACGCAGATGCTTGCGGAGTATGACGCGAAAACCGGCCAAGACCTGTCACCGGATGTGTACGATGAAGTGCTGGAAAAAATCAGCGTCATCACCGGCGGTGAAGTGGACGATTTAGCGTAATGCGAGGGGCCACCGCAAAAGCCCTGCGTAGAGAGGCGCGAGCCGCTACGCAGGGCGGCCCTGGTGTGCAGCTTTTGCAGCACAACAAAACGTATGTGGTTTTCCATTCGCTGGAATCCACGCGGGGTTACTACAAACGCCTGAAACGTACCATGAAAAAAGGAAGGTAAAGCCTATGTCAACCGAATGCTACACGGTTCGCGTAAAGCGCCCGCCCGGTGTGAGCGTGCAGGAAATGCGCGAATACATCAAATATTCGATCAAGAATTACGGCGGCGGTTTCCACCCCGAACACGCACTCTTCAACGGTGTGGATGCCAGCGTCACCCGCAACACAAAGGATGAACCCCGTGGCTAAACACGATGCCGAAGATGCACACGCGCTATTCTCCCCGTCTTCCGGCCACAAATGGCTGCGCTGCACCGGCTCGCTGGCGATGGAAGATGGCTTGCCGAACACTACCAATGATGCTGCCGAGGAAGGCACCGCCGCGCATGAGCTTGCGGCGGTGACCCTCACCGATGGCAATTACCTTTGCGCCGCCTACGAAGGGCGCATCTTCAATAAAGAGTGGGAAGCCACCGAGGAAATGTGCGAATACACGCAGATTTACGTGGATGCAATCCGCGCGCGGGTGGATGAATATTACACCGCCGGTGCGGTGGATGTGCACCTCTTTGTGGAAAACCGCGTTGACCTCTCCGATGTGCTTGGCATCCCCGAGCAGTTCGGCACCAGCGATGCAATTTTCCTGGTGGAATGGCCCAACGGCGAGTGGCTTATTTCGGTGGAGGATTTGAAATACGGGTATCGGCTGGTAAATGCCGAAGACAATGAACAGCTGATGCTTTATGCGCTGGCGGCGCTTGACCAGTACCGCACCGTGGGCAACTTCACCCGCGCCCGCATGGTCATTCACCAGCCCCGGCGCGAGCATGTGAGCGATTGGGAAATCAGCGTGGAAGACCTGCTCGCCTTCGGTGCCACCGCCAAGTTGCGCGCGCACGCGGCGCACGCGCTCATCGGCAAGCCTAAAGGCTCGTTGCTTCCGCACCTCACCCCTGGCGATAAGCAGTGCACCTACTGCAAAGCAGCGGGGAGCTGCCCCGCCTTGGGAAAGTTCGTGGAAGACCAGGTGGGCGCAGACTTCGAGGATTTAACAAAAGAGTCGGTAGAATCCCCTCCGCCCGTGACGTATTCGGGTGAAGATTATGCGCGTGACTTGGCCGCCCTGCCACTGGTGGAATTGTGGTGCAAGCGGAAGCTCGCCGCCGCCGAATCGTTTATCTTCGCAGGCGGCGAAATTCCCGGCTGGAAAATCGTGGCGGGTAAGAAGGGCCGCCGCACGTGGACGGATAAGAAGGAAGCCGAGCAGGTGCTTACCTCGTTCCGGCTGCGCCACGAAGAAATGTACGATTACAAGCTTATCTCACCAACCACTGCGGAAAAGCTGCTCGCTAAAGCTTCACCGCGCCGGTGGAAAAAGCTGATTAATTTTATCACGCAGAAAGAAGGCCAGCCGAGCATGGCCGAAATCGGTGATAAACGCGAACCCTTGGCCCTCACGAAACCGGAAGACGATTTCGATATGGTGACCGATGGTAACGATATGGTTTGAGAGGGCGACGATGGCACGCCGCCCAACACTCAACCAATCGTTTAACCCCGCTGCATTCCTGCAGCAATACATGAAAGGTAAAGACGCTATGATACTGAAACTGAAAAACGTAAGGCTGGCTTTCTTCGATGGCTTTGTGCCGGTGGCATTCGAGGGAGAGGGTGAAAAGAAATACGCCTCTACTTTCCTGCTTCCGAAAAAAGACCCGCAGGTTAAGGAAATCGAAGCGGCAATCCTGGAGGTGGCAACCGCCGCCTGGAAGGATAAAGCCAAATCGGTGCTTAACCAGATTAAAACCAACCCGAACAAGTATTGCTTCCAAGACGGTGATACCAAATCCTACGATGGGTATGCCGGTTGCATGGCGCTCGCGGCGAAGAACAAGAAACGCCCGAGCATCGTTGACCGTGATAAAACCCCACTCACCGAGGAAGATGGCAAGCCTTACTCGGGTTGCTATGTCAACTGCAGCGTGGAACTTTGGGCGCAGGATAACAAGTGGGGCAAGGGCATTCGCGCTTCGCTTCGCGGCATCCAGTTCCTACGCGATGGCGATGCGTTTAGCGCCGGTTCGGTGGCATCCGATGATGAATGGGATGACCTCGGTGACGGTGCCGATGCTGGCGATGATGACCTAGCATAAGCGAACGTGGATGCCCGCCGCGGAGTTATGACCCACGGTAGCCGTAAGGACGGGCCTTAGTCATGATGACCAAGAGAAGCGGGGGTGCGGCCCGCCATCCACGAATTAAATATCGGTGCGAACGGCCTGGAAGACGGGCAAAGCCGCACCGGTTACCTGCACCGGAACCGCGCGAAGGGGCCGGTGGTAGCACGGGTGAGCCAGCTACGGCTACCCCTTCGCGCGTAACCTATCGCAACAAAGGAACTGGATTATGAACAGAGAACAAAGACGCGCGGCGATGGCCGCTTCTAACGCCAAGGCTCGCGGCCCGCAGGCCGCCGAGCAAATGGGCATCATGCAAAATGGCGGCTTGAACCAGGCGGTAAATTTCGCCGTGGAAGATTTCTACAAAGCCGCCGTGGTGCTGCGCCGCGCCACCAAAGATTACACGGTGCCTTTCACCGAGCTACCGAAGGGTATGCAATCCTTCGTGCAGCAACAATTTTTCCGCCTTAACGGTGCGGGCTTAATGCTGGATGCGCTCGGCTTCCAATCCGTTACCGAAGTCATGGCCATCCTGCATTCAAACGCCTCGAATTACATGCAGGCAACCATGGCGGAATGGAACAAGGTGATTGAAGCGGAAGGCGATGTTGAGCGCATGTTCAACGAAATCGCCGCCGAAGAAAAAGCCGCCGGTGTTGCGTCGATGCAATAATTTTAACCCACCCTAGCAGAAAGGAACTACCAATATGGAATCCCGTGAAATGCCGAAATACAAATGCCACAAAGAAGTGCGCGCACTGAAAATCGCGGATGTTGATGGCAACAAAATAACGCCCGCCGATGAGGGTTACGCCCCGTTCGAGGTGGATGACAATTACATCGCGCGGCATAAGCCGCAGGTGGGCGGCTATTACGTGGTGTACGAAGACGGTTATGCGTCATTCTCGCCCGCATCGGCTTTTGAATCCGGTTACACACTCATCGAGCAGTAACCGGGATGGGCCGCCCGCGAAAGCGGAGTCTGCGTAACGCCTCACCCGCGCCGTACATACGGCATGAACTAAGTGGGCCGCCCACCGTTAAAGATAACTTAAAATAAGGAAGATAAATTATGGAGTTGTGGAAGCCGGTTTTAAATTTTGAAGGGCGCTATGAAGTAAGCAACCTTGGCCGCGTTCGGTCGCTTGACCACATCGTACGGATTGTACGCCACGGTGTAGAAGGAACGCGCCTTGTGAAGGGCCGTTTATTAAAACCTGGTTCTTATAAATCCGGCCATGTCTCGGTAGCAATCGGTAAAAATAACAGCCGCTTAGTGCATCAATTAGTTCTCGAATCGTTTGTCGGCGCGCGCCCCGAAAATATGGAATGCTTACACCTAAACCACAATCCAAAAGATAATCGGTTAGCAAATTTAAAATACGGCACACGGCAAGAAAATATCCAAATGGATTATGCCGCCAATCGCCGCCGTGGGTGGGGTCATAAAGCCTATGCATGACACGCCCCTATATTGTGACCTCGAAACTTTTTCGGAAGTGCCAATTAAATTTGGCTCGCACGCGTATTCCGAAGGCGTGGAAGTTATGCTTTTCGCCTACGCGTTCGGGGATGAGGAACCCAAGGTGGTTGACCTCACCACCGGCTGCGCGCTGCCAGCGGAATTAGACCAAGCATTACGTGACCCCGAACGCATGACGGTATGGCACAACGGCGGCGGCTTTGACCGCATCCAGCTTCGCCGTGGGCTTGGCATCACGATACCGGTAGAGCGCATCCACGATACCATGGTGCAGGCGCTTTGCCACGGGTTACCGGGTGGCCTCGGGCCGCTTTGCGAAATCCTCAAAATCAGCGAGGAAGAAAGCAAGGATAAACGCGGCAAGCAACTCATCAATTTATTCTGCAAGCCGCGCCCGAAATCCCAAAAGCTGCGCCGCGCCACGCGTGAAACGCACCCCAAGGAATGGGCGGAATTTATCGAATACGCCGCGCGCGATATCCCGGCCATGCGCGCCATCTATAAAAAGATGCCGATGTGGAATTACCGTGGGCGCGAGCGGGAGCTATGGGAATTAGACCAGCGGATTAATGACCGCGGCATCAAAGTAGATTTGAACCTGGCGCGCGAGGCTATCGCCACCGTTGCCCGCGCGCAGAAAGACTTGGCCGAACAAACGCAGCTTCTTACCGATGGCGAGGTGCAGGCCGCCACGCAGCGCGACAAGCTCATCAAGCACATCCTGGCGGAATACGGCGTGCAGCTTCCCGATATGCAGGCCGATACGCTGGAACGCCGGATGAATGACCAAAACCTACCGTGGGCGGTGCGCGAGCTTTTGGCCATCCGCCTGCAGGCCAGCACCACCAGCACTACCAAATACAAAGCGCTCATCAACATGGCTTCCAGCGATGGCGTGCTGCGCGGCACCACCCAATTCTGCGGCGCTTCGCGCACGGGCCGGTGGGCAGGGCGCGGGTTCCAAATCCAAAACCTCCCTTCGCGCGGCCTGCCATCGGGCAAGGAAATCGAGTTCGGTATCGAAGCCATCCTCGCCGGTGCCGCCGATATTATTTACCGCGAGCCGATGAAGATAGTTTCCGCAGCTATCCGCGGGTGCCTGGTGGCGCGCGAGGGTAAGAAGCTGGTGGTATCGGATTTATCGAACATCGAAGGCCGCGCCGCCGCGTGGCTCGCCGGTGAGAATTGGAAGCTTGATGCGTTCCGCGAAGTGGACGCGGGGCGCGGGCATGATCTTTACCGCCTCGCCTACGCGAAGGCGTTTAACATCCCCGTTGAGGAAGTGGATGGCGGCAAAGAGAAAGGGCCAATGCGCCAAATCGGTAAGGTGCTGGAACTGTTCATGCAGTACGAAGGCGGCGTGGGCGCGTTCATCACCGGGGCGGTGACCTACGGCATTGACCTCGATAAGATGGCGGATGCGGCTTGGGATGCGTTGCCGGAATGGGCGGTGATGGAAGCCACCGCCGCGCATAAATGGGCCTTCAAGCGCGATAAAATATTCGGGCTGGCTCCTAAAACCTACATCGTGTGCGATGCGTTGAAACGGATGTGGCGCGCGGCGCACCCCGAAATCAGCGGGTATTGGGGCGAACTGAATGATGCCACGCGCTACGCCATCCTAAGCCCTGGCCAAACGGTCACCGCCCGCCGCCTGCGCATCCGGCGCGATGGCGCGTGGTTGCGCATTATCCTGCCATCGGGCCGCGCGCTTTGCTATGCCGCGCCCAAGGTAGATGAGAAGGGCAAAGTGAGTTATCTAGGCGTGAACGCCTACACCCGCCGGTGGCAGAAAATAAACACCTACGGCGGCAAGACGTTCGAGAATATTTGCCAAGCCTTCGCCCGCGATATCATGGCTTACAACATGCCCGCCATGGAACATTGGGGTTTCGATATTCTTGGCACCGTGCACGATGAAGTCATCACCGAAGCGCCGGATGACGATGATATCGGTGAGGCGCTTTTATCCGCCTTGCTCGCAGAAAATCCGCCGTGGGCGGATGATATACCGCTGCACGCTGGCGGCTTTGAAGCACCCCGTTATAAAAAGGATGATTAACCGTGCGCGAATCGAACGTTAAATCCTACCTGTTCCAGCGCGTGAAAGAGCATGGCGGTTCTTACCGCAACGTGCAGTGGATAGGCCGCTCGCACTGCCCCGATACGCGCATCATGCTACCGTGGATTTGCGCGTGGGTGGAAACGAAACGCCCCGGTAAGGATGCCCGCGCGGGGCAGGCGCGCGAGCATGAGCGTATGCGCAAATACGGGGAGGTAGTGGAGGTACTTAACACCAAAGAGAAAGTTGACCGGTGGATTGCGAAGACCGCACGCGCGGCGGGATGGGGTATATGAATAAAATCTTTGAGGGGAACCCCGAATTAAAAGCCGCCTACGAAGCGGCCATCCGCGAAGAAAAGCGCTTGCTCAAACAGCGTGTGCGCGCGGCCATCGCCCGCAAAGACCGCAATTGGGTTTTCGCTTATTGCTGCGGCCAGCGTGCGGATTACCGGCGCATGGTAGAAGAAACGTTTTTATTCGGGCGAAGCTCTTACATCACTTCGGAGAAAAGCGCCGAGTGGGTGCTACGTTATACCCGCCGCCTAGGGGTGCCGTTTATATGAAAGGCTACACCCTACACATGCTTTCTTTCAAAGCTCCCGATTCAAACGGCTATAACGTAGCGTTCGGCAACGGCGGGAACCTGCAGCCCTGGCATTTAGATGTGCTGGAAGATTGGCTTAAGGCGCAGCGCACGAAACAAATATCCGAATTACTGGAACGCTCGAACGAAGCGATGACCGGCATACCCTGGTGCGATGACGGGAGCGATTTAGTATGAAAGTAATCAGCCTATTTGACGGGATGGCCTGCGGCCTCACCGCGCTAAAACGGGTTGGTGTGCGTGTTACCGAATACCATGCCTTTGAAATTGACCCTTACGCGATTGCTATTGCCAAACGTAACCACCCCGAGATTATACACCACGGCACGGTTGAAGGGGCAAATTTTGAGCGATTCAATGGGGCGGATTTACTCATTGGTGGTTCGCCCTGCCAAGGCTTTTCCTTCGCCGGGAAACAACTAGCGTTCGATGACCCGCGTAGCAAATTATTTTTCGAGTATGTACGCGCGCGCGACGAAATCCAACCGGTTTCATGGCTGTTAGAGAATGTGAAGATGAAGAAAGAACACCTTGCCGTGATAACCCTCTATATGAAAACTTGCCCGATATTGATAAATTCGGCGCGAGTTTCCGCGCAAAATAGGGAGCGGTATTATTGGTTTAATTGGAGCGCAAAACAACCGCAGGATAAACACATAGAGCTACGGGATATAATCGAGCATGGGTATGTTGACCGCGATAAGGCATACTGCGTGGACGCACACTATTTTAAAAGTGGATTTACAAATTATTTTAATAGAAGCCGCCGCCAGTTGGTTTTCGAGAAACCGCATGGCAAGAACAACGGCGGCGCTAAAGAGCGATTTAAATTTGCCACCCTGCGCCCATGCACTCCGCATAACTACGCAATCCGCGATGGGGTACATTGGCGAAAATTAACGCCCCTAGAATGCGAACGGTTACAAACCGTGGATGAGGGCTATACCGCCGGAATCAGCAATACGCAACGTTATAAAATGCTCGGCAACGGGTGGACGGTGGATGTTATCGCCCATTTATTTCGGGAAGCGGGGTTCGATTTAGTATGACCCGCAAGCTTTTCACCCCCCGCGAATACCAACCGCCGATGATGCACTGGATGTTCGAGCATCGGCGCAATGGCGTGTTCGCGGGAATGGGCATGGGGAAAACCACCTCGGCGCTTACGGTCATTGATGCCGAGTTCATCGCCGGTGTGGAAAAGCGCCCCGCGCTCATCCTGGCCCCGCTGCGCGTGGCGCAAAACACCTGGCCGGATGAAGCGGAAAAATGGGAACACCTGCGCAATATCTGCGTGCGCCCGATTATCGGTTCCGCTGACCAGCGCCGCGCGGCGCTGCGCGATAGGCACGCTAATGTATTTACCATCAATTATGAAAATATCCCGTGGCTGATTGAAACGCTCGATGGCGCGTGGCCCTTTGGCCGGGTGATTGCCGATGAAAGCACGAAGCTAAAATCCTTCCGGTTGCGCCAGGGCGGGAAGCGCGCGCAGGCTATCGGGCGCGTGGCGCACGCCAAGGTGCGCACGTGGACAAACCTAAGTGGCACGCCTGCACCTAACGGCCTGGTGGATTTATGGGGCCAAACCTGGATGCTCGATGCAGGGCAACGGCTCGGGCGCACCTTCAAAGCGTTTGAACAACGATGGTTTCGCCCGTCCTTCGATGGCTACGGCATTGACCCGCTACCGTTCGCGCAGGAACAAATCGAGGGCGCTATCAGCGATATTTGCTTATCCCTAGACCCGCGCGATTATTTCCCGCTGGAACAGCCCATCGAGAATACCGTGTGGGTGGACTTGCCCAAGGCGGCGCGCGCCAAATACGAAGACATGGAAAAGCGGTTCTTCGCGGAAATCGAAGGCCACGAGGTGGAGGCATTCAGCGCCGCCGCGCGCTCGCAAAAATGCCTGCAGCTTGCCAGCGGCGCGGTATATCTTGAACCGGATGTGGAAGGCGATGCCAACCCCCGCAGCAAGAAATGGGTGGAGGTGCACGATATCAAATTCCAGGCGCTAGAATCCATCATCAACGAAGCCGGTGGCCGCCCTATCCTAGTGGCCTACCACTTCAACAGCACACGCGCCCGCTTGCTGCAATATTTCAAGAAATGCCGCCTGCTCGATAAAGACCCCAAGACCATCCGCGAATGGAACGCCGGTAAAATCCCGCTGCTCGCCGCACACCCCGCGAGCGCGGGGCATGGGCTGAATTTGCAAGACGGTGGCAACATCATCGTGCATATTGACCACGATTGGAACCTGGAAAACTTTGACCAAATCAACGAGCGTATCGGCCCAATGCGCCAGTTGCAGGCGGGGCATGACCGTAACGTGTTCCATTACTATATCGTGGCGCGCAACACCATGGATGAAGTGGTGATGGCCCGCCGCAAAACGAAAGGCGAAGTGCAAAGCCTACTATTACAAGCGCTCAAACAACGAAAGGGGAGGATTTAACCATGCATGGAATTTGCCAAGGATGTTTCAAGAAGATGGAAATATGTGGATGCCGAACGGGGTTTATACCCGAAGTAAGCGCCGCAGCCGTAGCAAAACCACCGCTGCGCGTAAATGATGACGGGACACTTACCCCTATGCCGGGGTGGGAAGGTGACGGTGGCCAGAAATTTGACCAAGATAAGCCGCGCATGGATTTGTTGGATTCCTACGCCATCGAAGAACTGGCAAAGGTGCTGACTTTCGGCGCGAAGAAATACGCGCCCCATAATTGGCGGAAGGGGATTAAGCTTTCCCGCCTCACCGCCGCCGCGCAGCGCCACTTGCTCGCCATCATGAAGGGTGAGGATTTCGATGATGAAACCAAGCTGCAGCACGCGGCGCACCTCATGTGCTGCGCGATGTTCCTGGTGTGGACTATCCGGCACCGGCCCGATATGGATGACCGGTGGCAACAGCCTAACCGCACTACTAACGGCGTTGAAGGAATGAAACAATATTTACAGGAGAAAAACCCCCATGAAGAAAACTAAATCCATCGGTACCGATATCACCGCCGCCCCAACGGTGGTGCAAGGTTTCAAGATTTTTGCCACCATCGCGGATGGCTGGCGCGTCACCTTCCTTGACCAAGACCGGATGTTGATGGCGCACCCCAATAAGCAGCCGGTTATCGTGGAAATGCGCAGCATCCAGGAAGGCGATGTGCTACCGCGCGCCACCGATGAGCGCGTAAGCGTAGCGCCGCAGCTTGGCGGTCACTGACCGCGGGATTTCCACACCGCATCGACAAAGCCGGTGCAGGTGCCGAAGGAAACCCTTATTTGCTCGCATTCGGCGGCGTAGTCGCGGAGCCAGTCGGTGTTAAGGCCGATTCCATTTTGGCCTGCATGTTCTCTTGGAACACCGGCCACGTTGGTTTTGCCGGAAGCCGCTGCGAGTACGCAACGGGCTGGCTGCACGCGCTTAAGACGGTCACGCTCACGAATGACAGAATTAAGATTGCTTTGGAGTGCATCGTTTTTTCCTTTCGTTATGGCCGCATCGTCGGCGCAGGATTTTTCAAGGTTGGCTTTCTGCTTGGCCATGGCGTTGCGGTGGTCTTCGTTCACCCCGGCCAGGATGACCAGGTGGATGAGCCACACCAGCGCCGCG
>ERZ869925.155-NODE-155-length-43994-cov-6.130749_pt1 | contig 43994 bp, 75 predicted proteins | sample MGYA00579311_ERZ869925 | MGnify/ENA primary metagenome ERZ869925 (study PRJEB32216, sample SAMN09231817) | wastewater metagenome | place: USA: Maryland | collected 2016-07-30 | study: EMG produced TPA metagenomics assembly of the PRJNA472060 data set (Reclaimed...
GCCCTTTTCTAGTTGCTTTTTTTAAAGTCTCTTGACTCTGTCTAAGAACATTCGGCGCCCTGTATTTTTGATTCCTTCAAATTCTTCCAATTCGAAAATTGCCGTCCCTCTAAGAATCCCGTTTTTCCAAAGCATCCCTAGCCTGTCATGTACTGCCTTTGCGGTGATCCACTGTGCTGCGCTTCCGCATTCATATGCCAAATCCAGAATCAACAACTCCAAGTCTTTACCATAAAGTATTCTGTCTCGTGACAGCCTAGTCAGAATCCGCATTACCCTTTGTGTCGGATTCATTTGGTATCTTCTGACATCTCTTTTTGCCCATACCAATTCATAGGGGCAATACCCCTTGTATTTGCCAGATTTAATTGGCGTGTGCAGTTCCTCGTCTGTCATGTCGCCATCCAGATCAAAGATGCAGAACCACATCCCCGCGCTTCACTTTGCCGCGCCGATGGCATCCTCCGGGTCTTCGATCACGCCCAGCTCGACGCAGGATTGAAGGTAGTTCATGGCGTCGGCGAGGTTCCTCCAGCATTCGCGGTCGGGGTTGTCTGCGGTCCTGACTTCCTCCAGGTCCATGTGCAACCGGGTGATGACTGCGGTCTTTCCAGGCCAGGGCTTGTCGTGTGGTGACAGCAGGGCGGACATTGCAGACCAGACGCCGAATAGATGGATAGACCGGTGTTTCATAGCCCCCGCCTATCGGCACCCATTTTGTACGGCGCATTATTCATGGTCTGATTGTTGACGCTGATGGTTTTGTGCCGTACATTAACTGTCATGGGCTGCGTTGTGTGGCCTGCAACTGGAGATCGCAAATGGCCACTTTTTCTATCAGCGCAAATGACACAGACATGGGCGAGTACACCGCCGCGTCGGCCGCAGAGGCTCTTGACAAATATGCCCGCGATGCTGGGTACAAAGACTATGCCGATGTCGTCGCGCAAGTCGGCGATGACGCTACAGCTCATGAGATTAATGTCGATGCGCTGTGCAATGCGGTGACAGAAAAGACCGGCTTTCCCGTCTTCCAAGATTCTTATGGAAATGGTCTTGGTGTCGCGTCTGTCAACGACAAAAGCTACGCGACCTATGCCGACCTGGCGGCCAGCATTGGCCGGCCCCTTTTTGATTTTGTCTGACCAATTAACCGGAGATTCGAAATGACTGAAATGATTTTTGTGGCTGGATCTGTCGGCGAGCCAGAGGTAACAAAAGCCGGCGTTGTATCTGTCCCCGTGTCGGTTACGACAGCGCCGAAAGTGCCTTATTCGCACAGCAACACTGATCTGCGTTACTTCACCCAAGCTGCGCCGGCTGCTGATACGTCGAAGTGGGTCACAAAAAACTTTGTGATCGACTTTCACTACTCCGGCGAAGGTCCGACGATCGACAACTTCGAAGACTGCGAAGGTCTCAAAAATGCGGTTACGAAAGAGCGTTATATCGATCTCGCTTGCTCCGCAATGAAAGTCGCTCAGTACCACATTTGGCCGGCGGGCGCTGGTTATTCTTGGGCGCTCAATCTTGGGATGCAGCTCGTCACCGCGAAAGTCCGGGCGGAAATGCAGCAAGCATGACAACAGTCCGCAAACCCGGCAGGCCACCCCTGCCCCCTGGTGCCGCAAAAGATGCCCGCGTCGAATGGCGCACGCACCCGGATACCAAAGCCCGCGCGATGGCGCTGGCTGCAGCCGCCGGGATGTCGTTGTCGCAGTGGATTGACCGGCTGGTGATGCGTGCGAGGTCACGGTAGCGCCTCCAGCTTGCACAGCGCAGATTTCACGGCCCGCCGATCCGCCTCGGACTCGGCTGGGTCTTGGGAAATCCAGCGCCACGCCAGAACCTGATCGGCATGGGCGCGCATGAATGCGGCCTCTTTGTCGGCCTTGGGCGCTGGCCCTTGGTCAAGCCAGGAATGGCATGCGCTACAGGCTGCAACCGTATAAACGTCGTCAGCCTTCCGGTGCGCTCCCTTGCCGTGGATGCTCAGGTTTGAGTGCGCTGCAACGGTGGTCGCCGGGTCGTGATTGCAGACTCCGGGGATGTGCAGCAGGCAAGGCCGGCCCTCTGCCATGTCCAGCAAGCGGCGATTGCGCCAGGCAGTTGGCTTTGGCCTCGGTGCAGCCGTGTGGCGTGGGGCCATGGATGCACTCGGGGGGGTGTAGTGGGATTTTTGGGGCAAAAATTTTCGCAACCGAAATCGGTTTCGATTCCCAAATTGGTCGCGTCTTGCGTTTGAAGGGGGAGCGGCGGAGCATCAGAACGGCACTCCGTCGCAATCTGGCCTATGCCCGAACCAATATCCACACGCTGGGCATTTCCTCGGAATCCAACGCTGCCAGAGCCACCACGCAAGCCCATCCATCAGGCGTCGATGGCGTGTGTCTCCAGATCGGTCCGCGTAGGATGTGTCAGGAGCCCCGCATCGCTCGCAGGGAATGGCGTCTGCACACTCGTGCACCATGTGCCAGTGTGGTTTGCATCCGAACCACCAGCAGATAAGGCGCTTCATCCAGCCACCCCAATCGGCAACTTCTGCCCACCCGACAGCCGGTCGATTTCCTCTGCGGTCTTGTACGCCTCGACAAAATCCGCTGTCCTTGATCCACCGGGTAGCACCCAGCCAGGGGGATGCCATTGGCCGTTCTTGACCCCGCCGGTTTCGTCGTAGAGGATGCGGCCACGTCCGACTTGGATGTTCTTGACGTGGTGGAAGTGGGTTTCTTCGGTCATGCGTGCTCCAAAAGCCTGATTTCCCCGGTGTCTTGATCGACCAGGGCCGGGTTGTGTGGGTCGGTCATGGGTTGTTCTGCTCCATCAAAATCCAATCGACCATTTCGCTTCGCTTGATCGCTGTCAGGTGTGGCCAAAGCCGCCGTTGTGCTCGTGGTGTTCGCATGAAGGCAATTGCGTTCTCGTGGAACTCGCGCATTTCGTCGTCGCTGCAGTCGTCGTAACTCACGGATGCGGGGATGAACTTCATCCGCTGGCCGACCAGCTCGTACTTCCCAAAGCCCGCACCGGTCTTGAGCCAGTCGCGGAAGCGGTCTTGATTGACAAAGGCGTCTTGCGACTCGAACAGCCGGGTTTCAATCGCCATGTGGCGTGCGTGGAACTTCCTTGACCGTGGGGCCAGGATCAGCAGCTGCGTGGCCTCGCCGGGTTCTGACTTCCAGATGCGCGACCAGAGCCTGCGCCAGCGCTTGTCGTGCTGCGGGTCAAGTCCTCGGATGCACTCGAACAGGAATCGGCGCACAGCATCGCGGTCTTGGTGTGGGACCGTGCGCAGGTCGATCCTTGGGGCAACTAGGATGCTGGCGGGCTTGGTCATGCGCCGCCCCCATCAAACATTTGCCCTTGGCGCTCGACACGCTTTGCATTGATTTTCTTTTCAGCATCGCGGGCCGCTTTGATCTTGGCCTTCGCTTCGGCTTTGAACACATCCCACCTGACAAGCGGCTGCTGCGGGTCGCCGTAGTCAATGACGTAATCAACACCGTTGAGCTTGATCCCGCCGTAGTGACGGGCCACAGACAACGGGCCGTAGATCCAGCCGTAGAATTTTTCAGGCGTCGGCTGCTTGTATGGTTTGGGTAGCTTGGTCATTGCGTCACCATCCCCATCAAGTCATCCGCCCCATTCTTTTGGGGTCAGGCGGTCTGCGTGCAAGTGTTCGTCAGGCTTGCAGCACTTCAGATTGCGCGGCATGTAGGCGTTCGGCTCGCTGCCTTGCAGTCTCGGCGCTCGCACGTTGGTGTAGCCAACAAACAGCACTTGTTCGCGCATTTGGCCGCGAAAGTCCCAGCGGTGTCGGTATAGGCCAACCTCGGTCGGTAACTTTGCTGTGTATTCCATCGTCTCCTCTTCGTTCAACAATACGCCTAACAATTCATTCAAGCCGACGCCTACGGCGCGGCTTAATTCAGGCGTTAGGGCGCACGCGGCGGGCGCAGCTTGTGCGCCTTCAGCAGTGCGTCTTCGATCAACTCCGCAGGCGTTTCGGCCCGCTCTGCCATCCACTGCACCAACCATTCTGGCAAACGCAGCGGCACGTTCACCCGGCGCAGGCCGGGCGGTGTTGGCGGGCGTCCGCCTTTGTTCATGCCTTCGCGCTCCGCGCTTCCCACATTGCACGCACTTCGGCATGCACGTAGGCCCCGCGCGTGTCTTTCGGGCATGCGTAGCCGGGGCTGTTCCAGTACTGGCGCAACCACGTCTCAAACGCTTGCCTGTCAGCCTCGGCGCGCAACTGTCGCGCCGCTTCGGCGTAGTCCAGTCCAAGACCGTTTTGCATTCCCAGCAGGAAACACGCCTTGCGCTCTGCGTACTCGGCAGCTTGGGTTAAGTTGTCGTGCTCCCGAAGGAGCACCCCTGCGGTGCTCTTGGGGTCAATCACGAGCGGGCTCCGTAGGCGTAGCCGCTGCCGTCCGTGTAGGCCCACATGCGCGTTGCGCGGCAGAACTCCACTTCGCGGCCGTTCAGCAGACCGAAGGTGCCGAACACGCTATTGGTGATGTTGGTAACTTGCTTGCTCATGTTGCTCTCCGGTGCGTTGTCGATGTAGTTACTGTAGCACAGCAACCACCAGCGTCAACAACTATTTTGCAATACGCAAACATGGTCACGCTTCGGCACCAGCTCCCTAACACCTCGCTTAAGCCGATAGCCCCGGAGTACCGGGTCTACGGCTTAGCTAGAACGTTATGCCTCACACTCGCTCCGGTCGCAGGCCGAAAAATTTCCAGCGCAACCGCTCCGCCCATGTCATGAATCTGGCTTTCCCAACTCCGTTCACCAGCAGTAGGCCGTCGCGCTTCTTGTGGATTCGGATATCTTTCGTATCAATCCGGTGGGCCATTTCCAGCAGCAGGTGCTTGGCTTGGGCTTGGGCAGTGTCATCGTTGTACGTCAAGTGCCGTGCTACTTCGCGGGCCTTGATTGTCAGTTCGCTGTCGGTGCGTGCAAAGAGCACTGCGACTGGGGTCATTGCCGAATCTCCACCTTCACCATGCCGCCCAGTTCCTCGGACAGTTCAATGCTGTCCAGGCGAAACATGCGGTCGTTGACCACCAGGGCGTCGGCGATCCCGTCGAAAAGTTGCTTGCACCACGAAACAAGGTTGTCTCTGTCGTATGCCCTGCGGTTGGGCGGAACAAAGAGCAGATGCAGCCTCACGGCGCGGTCAGGATCAATCCGTAGGCCGCTTTTCTTGGCCTTCTGGTACTCAGCCAGCGTCAGCAGCCCGCATTGGCTCCTGTAGGCTTTTGCTGCCTTGGCCTTTGCTGCCCAATGCGCCCGATGGTTCGGGCTCAGGGATCGGGGGGGCCAAGGGAGGGTTAGGGATAGCTCGAAAGTGCTCTGTGACCCGCTCGGGAAAATCGGCGTACAGCTCGGGGCATTCGGCTGCAAGTTGCTTGGCTCGCTCCCATGCGTACCTTTTCCATCCGGGTTCGGATGCGAGGGTGATGTAGTGGGAAAGGAGGGATTCGCGGTGCGCGTCATAGGAACTCGACTGGCTCATCGTTGAAACGCTCAGGCGCGTGAACCTCGATGCGGTTCAAAGCGCTCAGGCATTGCGGCCGGGAGCGCTCGTATTCCAGAAACTGCTGGCTTGGCTTGTCGAACCAGAACGCGAACGAACCTTCCCAAGCGTGGTGCCGCTGCTTGGCAACTCGCACGAAGGCATCAGGCTTCGATTCATCAATCGGCTCGCCTTGCTTGACGGGTTGCTTGGTCTGGTTCTTCCAGATGATTACGAGGTTGTCCACCAGATCGGTGATCTCGCCTGCGCCCTTCACGTCGAACTTCCCCGGCGCCTGACGCTCGTTCTCGCCCTTGCGCATGTGGCACACCAGATGCACAGCAAGCCCGGTATCCCGTGCCAGAGCGCACAGGCCATCAACAAAATCCTTTTGCCCTGCGTAGTCCTCGGGGCCGATGCCGCACTTCATCAGGCTGTCGATGACGATGTGGTCAATGCCCAATTCCTTGCGCACGTAGGTCGCAACGGCCAGCATGCGCGATGCGGCCACCTTGCCCAAGTGGTCGTAGACCCACAGGCGCGAGTCAGTCCACTTGTGGAATGCGCGGATGAATGCAGCCGATGGGTTGGGCAGTCCAAGTGCCTGCAGCGTCATCTTGTACATCGAATCGCGGGGCTTCATTTCCAGCGAAGCAAGGCACACCTTCTGCCCGCTTTCCATCACGTTCAGCATGACTTGGCTCAGGTAGGTCGTCTTGCCGTTGCCATTCACGCCGGCCCATATCGTGACCTCGCCTGGGCGAAGATCGAAGTTCCCGCTCGCCTTCGAAAAGCCAATCGGCGTCCAGTTGGTCGGCGCGCTTTGCCCGAACACGCGGTCGATGACTTCATCGCACCACTGCGACGCTGGGCGAACCTTCGCGCCTTCGTCTTGGTTCTCGACAAAGTAGCTCTCAAAGTCGAACTTGTCGTCAATGATGTTCACAGCACAACCCTCTGTCCTTTTGCAGTCAGCGCCGTGCAGATGCGCCGGCCAATGTCCGTGCCGCCCAGGTTCAGCGGCCACCACAAAAACCCGTGATCGGCAGGCCAGCCATTGGTGCCGCCTTGGTGCCATCCGGTGCCGCACTCGACCTCGTGCATGGCCTGCTGGTGCTCAAACCGGACGTGCAAGCGCTCTGGCCTGGCCTGAGCCACGCGCCACGCGGTCAGCACGATCCTGTCCAGCGCTGCGCCGACACCGGCCCACACCCACACGTCAAGGTTGACCAGCATTCGCCAGTCCATCGCGTCGGCGGGCATGTCGGGCTTGACGTAAAGCACGGTTTCGGTGAACTCGCCGCCGACCAGCGACACCACGACGGGGCCTTGCGGCTTCACCCCTTGCTGGCGCACGTCCAGCAGGTTGCGGGCATTGATGGCGTACCAGGGCTTCACAGCGCTTGCTCCGTCCAATCGACCGTCTGCTGCCGCCTTCCATTCCCGGCTGTCGCTGGGCCTTTCAACTCGAAAACCCCGGACCAGCCGTTCACCACGCTTTGCCGGAGCACCGCAGCCGGGTCGTTCCCCACATCCCGCAACCGGCCAACCGCATCGATGACGCCACGCGCCGCCGCATCGGTGAACGGCGCTCGCTTGCCTTTGGCTTTTCGCATGGCAACGAACTCGCCCCACTCCGTTTTTGGCAACCAAGATGGCAACTCCAAAGGGGGGTTTGGGGGCTTGCCCCCCTGCACCCCTTTATTTGGTATTGGTGTTGGTGTTGGTGTTGGTAGCTCAACGTTCGTTACTGAAAGTGGCAACGAACGTTCAACGGGCGTTTGCACTTCTGGCAACGAACGCTCAACGGTCGTTCCACTTGTTTGTGGAGCCTTCGCTCGACGGGCGTTCACCGACGCAGCGGCAGACGCTCGTGCCTTTGCCTGCTTGTCCTGCATGCGCTCGATTTCTTCGTCGCATCTGCGATGCCGCCAGCCTTCTTCGGTCAGCGTGAAAAACTCGTTCAGAACTGCCTCGACATCGGCCATACAAGACCGCATCCGTACCAGCTTTGCAGTTGCGTTGATGTCGACCGGCAACGGGCCTTCGCGCATGTAGTACTGGTCAAGCAGGCGCCTGTACGCAAGGTCTTCCATGGGCTCCAAGTGCCCTGTGTGTGCCGCGTAGTCGCCAAGGTTGAACGGGTAGTAATTCAATCCGTCACCCTGCGCAAATCGCAACTTGCACCGGCACCCCTGCCCGAATCTCATCCGCCACATCCGCGAAATAGCACTCACCGATCAGGCCGGCGGCCCGTGCAGCGCGTCGGGCTTCGATGTAGGCGTACATATCGGCCTTGGCTTTTTCGGCGCCTGTGCGGTCGCCTAGGGCCATGCAGATCTGGACTTGCACCCCTGCGGCCTGGGCCAGTAGGTTGCGGTGCTGGTCGATTAGGGTTTGGATTGGGGTCATGCGGCCTCCAACTCGGTCGGTTCGTCGCAGAAGTCAAACAAGGTCGGCATCGCGGCCTCTCGTTCAGCAACCCGCAGGTAGTGCACTTGATCCTTGAAATAGGCGGCGCTCAGTTCAGAGCCACGCGCATACCGGCCCTTCTTGATGGCGCGGACCCCAACGGTTCCGAGTCCATGGAACGGGTCATAGACGACTTCGCCCCGCTGGCTGTACCTGTCGATCAGGCGGTCAACAATGTCGAACTGCAAGGGGCATACGTGCTTCTCAACGGCCCTTCTGCTCTGGTCGCTGTTGAGGGTGTGCATGCGGTTGATGTCGTGCCACACGTCCGGGTGATGGCTTCCCGGTGCAAGGCTCATGAAGTCCGAAGGCAAAGCGTTTCGGTCTTGCAGTTGTTCGCCAATCGTGACGTGCCGTTCGTAGTCGTAAACCCGGTGTAAGCTGTCGTCCGTAAAGAACTTCGCCAACGTCGCCGGACCCATGGCCGACATTTCCTCTGCGGTCATCAGGCGGTTGCCGCTTGAGCGCCAGAAGGCGTGCGCGTCTACCTGCCAACGAGCGAGGCTGTATTCCTCTTTCGTCTTGCGAACCGGGACATCCGCGTAGCCCCTGGTCCTGTCTGACTGTGGCTTGTGGAACAAAAGCACGTACTCGGGCGATCCAACGCCCATCTTTGTGCCGTCCTTGCGCATTTCAGAATAGCCAAGGCGGTACGTCTGGTTGTTCTCCCGAACCACATCGGTGACGACTGTCACCATGCCCATGTAATCAAAGCCGTGCTTGATGCCGTGAAAGAGCGCTTCGGCATGAAACGGGCTAACTGTCGGGATACCCGCACCCGTCACGTTGCCAAAGTTGATTCGGTCCTTGACGTGGCATGCGTAGATTCGGCCAGGCCGGAGGATGCGCAACAGTTGCGGTGTCAGAAAATCCATCTGACGCCAAAACTGCGCGTTGTCTTCGGTGTGCCCAAAGTCGTTGTAGCTGGGCGTGTATTCGTAGTGATTTGCAAACGGGATCGAAGTAACGATCAGGTCTACGGAGTTCTCAGGTTGCCTCTGCGCCTCAAGGACACAATCGTTATTGGCAACGGTAAAGAACTCGCCTGAAGCCTCTTGCCGCTCAACCCCGATGGTTCTGGCCAGGGTGTCGTGCATTGCCAGTTGATCCAGCCCGTACCCGCGCACAAGGTCTGCCATGCGCTGTTGTTGCTCATCGTGGCGTTGCCACTTGGCTTTCAGGCTGGCGACAATCTCCCGCTCGCTCTCGGTGTGAACGATGTCAATTCGGACTTGGCTTTCCTGACCGAAGCGATACGTCCGGTGGACGGCCTGAATGAAGTCATTGAACTTGTGCCCGATGCCTGCAAATATCTCGCGGTGGCAATGGCGCTGAAAGTTGCAGCCGCTGCCAGCAATGATTGGCTTGGTGCTCAGAACACGGCTCTTGCCGTCGCTGAAATCAATGATGCGCTGCTCTCGCTCATCCAGATCTTGACTGCCCCATACGCTCACGGCATCGGGGATGGCCTGTTGAATGGCATGGCGCTCGTCTTCCAAGTCGTGCCACACAATGAAGTGATCGCCAGGATCAGCGTCGATCAGTTCGCGCACCTTGGCAATCCGCCCCTGCATGCTGTCGCGCTTCTCACGCGCTGCCGCAGACAGCCCCATAGCGATGTCAGGGATCAACAAGCCCTGCCCGTTCTTTTCGTGTCCTGACGCTTCGTAGTCGCTCTGGACTTCATGCCAGCGGACATCAAGCGGGGGCAACACGTAGCCATCATCGGCATGCCCCAGGTCACTTGGCTTCGTGATGAACACGGCCCATGAAGCAACCCATAGCCAGAACTCGGCTTCCTTGTGCGGGTAAAGCGTGAGGTTCCCGGCCTTCTCGCTGTCCCGTTGAAAGAACCTGGTCAATGCCTGCCCGGTGTCCATCACGCCCAGGTATCCGGCGTAGTGAATCAGTTCTTTGTACCGGTTCGGATCGGGCGTTGCGGTGGCAACAAACTTGAATTGCACACCAGAGAAGGCGGGCAGGAACTCCTGATATGTCTTGCTGCCGTAGCTGCGCAAGATGCTGGCTTCGTCAAGACTGGTCGCAACGCAACGGCCAGGGGTAATCTTTCCCTCGCGCACGCTCTCATAGTTGGTCAGGTAGATAAACCGCTCGTCGTCCATTTCCGCATCGGTGCGAACGAACCGCAGTTGAACGGCGCAGTCCCCCGTAAAACGTTGCTGCGCTTCCCTGAAGAACTCTTGACGCACCCCAAGCGGAAGCACCTGCAGGCGCAGCCCAGGCTTGGACCGGCCAACCTGCCGCAAGATTTCCAATTGCGTAGCCGTCTTGTGCAAGCCAAAGCTGGCAAACACAGCGCGGTTGCCGCCCTTGATTGCCCACCGCACGATGTCGCGCGTATGGGGTTTCAATGCTGGGTTGATTTCCTCAAGCGGAACATCAAAGCCATCAAAGCGGGCGAGCTTGATCTTCTCGCGCAGAAAGTTCATGTAGTCGTTCACGCCTTCCCCTTCTTCCCACGCGGCGCCAAACCCAGCTCCCGCCGTGTGCGCTTGCTCAAAGTCACTTCTCCCGGCAACCGATACCGGGTAAAGGCTGTCGTCTGTTTGGCCAGTTCTTCGGCCCGCAACTTGGCCGCTCGCTGGCCCTGTGCCCTTGCGTAGCTCTCGCGGGCTTGTGTCCACATCACGGAATGACCCGTGTTGGATGTCAGGTCAAACGCATTGCCCCGACTGATGGGCGTCTTGGTTCCGGGCCAGAAGGTCATGCAACCACCATGATTTTTCGCAGCGCCGTCTTCACGGCCATGAATTGCAAGTGTCGCAAATCATCCAGCTCGCCAGCGGCAAAGCGCCTCAGTTCGGCAAGAGGCACACGAGCAGTCGTAGCCAGTTTGCGCAGCTCCCGCTCGTCAAGTGCAGCCAAGCCGCGACGGACGGATTCGACAGAATTACTCATGGGCCATGACTCTACAGCGCAATCCCATCACATGCCAATAGAGAAAGCCTATTGCGACAATAGCAAAGGTTTATTGGTTTTTTCCTGAGAAGCAGAGCAAGATTTCACCCCATCGCACCCACCCACCCCGAAGCGAAGGCGCTGTGTAGGGGTAGCAAGGGCCTAGCAAGCCAGGTGGGGCGATCAGATCGGATGTTCCGCTCTCTGGTCGCTGCGATGTGGTGAGCGATTTATCGCTCTTGGTCAACCCTTCGGAGCAATTGTCGTGATGAATTTCTCATTCACCAAAAGCGGCCCCGGCCGCAAGCATCAACAGGGCAAAGAGCGCAAAGCCGCCAAGCCAGCGCGCGCCAGTGCTGGCACGAACCCAGAGAAGCCAAACCCTGATCGGGATTTGAAGCGGCAGATCGGCCATCGGCAGTACCGCCGCGTCGCCGTGCGTTCCTACGCTCTCAAGCGCGTCGCGCTGGAGGCCGTGTCATGAGCGCTGTCTTTGACCCCTTCGCAATGCCTGGGGTGCATCCTGCCTTCTCGCAGGTTCTTGCCGGCTTCTGTCCGCCGCCCGCTGTCGCTGAATTTGCGGTGACGGTCAAGTACCAACTTCCCGCCGATGCAGCCGTGCGCGAAGCGCATGCGGTGATGGTCTGCGCTGCTGGCCAGCGTCCCGATGCGACGACGCTTGTCCCAAAGGACGGGGAACTGCTGTCAGCGCTTGTGATGCCGCTGCAATCGTTGCTGGACATGGACCTGCAGCGCCGTCCAGGGCATACCCGGCTGTATCGGGCGTATCTGCTGCACAAGGCCGCTCAGAAGAAGGGCAAGGCCGTGTCTGAGCTTGTCTCGTGGCAGGACTATGACCCCACGTTCATTGATGACGGCGCGCTTGCGTGGTCGAAGGGTGGCGGGTCTTACGTGTATTGGGGGGATTGATGCACTCATCCGCCTTTGTCCTCGCTGCAATCGCTGCCGTGTTCATCGCCTTGATCCTCGTGGGGCTGGCATGACCCTAGCCGACCTACTCATGATCGTCGGCGCTTGCGTCGCTGCAGCGTTTTTCATCATCGCCCTTGGCGTGTGGTGGCTGTCACGGATTGGCAAGCAGTCCCTGACGGATAGCGAGCTTCGGGCAGAGGAATTGCGCGAGGGGAGGGATTGATGCACACAAAGACTGAGATTGACTGGTACAGCGCGACATACCCAGACGCGCAAACAACCGTCCTTCTGGCCTTGGCCGATGGCGATTGGTGTACCGGCTGGTGGGATGACGAAATGTGCAGTTGGTACGACATCTACGGTGCCCCACTTCTGGGCGATTCAGATGGCCGCACTGTCACCCATTGGGCACACGTCAAGGTGCCGTGATGCTCACCCTCTACTTCCGCCTGTCAGCAGTCATCGTGTGGCTTGACCTCAAGCATGCGCGATGGACGCTCAAGCGAGTGCCACTGCACGACAACTACTACACCGAACTATTCCAGCACATCAAGAACCGCGAGGCGGAACTTGCTTTTTTGAAAGGAACTGCATCGTGAATGCACTCACCAAGATTGAAAACACGGCCCTGTCAACGATGACCGAGGCCGAGCTTTGCAACGTACTGCAAACCAGCCTGTATCCGGGCGCCTCCCTTGACTCAATCAAGATGGTGCTGGGCTACTGCAAAGCGGCAAGCCTGGACCCCATGCGCAAGCCGGTCCATATCGTGCCTATGTGGGACAGCAAGGCTGGCCAAATGCGCGATGTCATCATGCCAGGCATCGGCCTGTATCGCACCGATGCCTCACGAACAGGCGAGTGCGCCGGAGTGTCTGAGCCAGAGTTCGGTCCAGACACCACTGAAACCATTGGCGGGCAATCAATCACATTCCCGCTTTGGTGCCGCGTTACCGTTTCTCGTCGTCTGGCGTCTGGCGAGACAGCAACCTTCACTGCGCGCGAGTTCTGGAAAGAGAACTATGCCGTTAAGGGCGGCAAGGAAAAGAGCGTCGCCCCCAACGCGATGTGGACAAAGCGTCCCTACGGGCAGATCGCCAAGTGCGCCGAGGCCCAGGCATTGCGCAAGGCATTCCCAGAGGTTGGCAGCGCACCCACCGCCGACGAAATGGAAGGCAAGCCAATCGACATGGGCATGGCAGAGGTTGTTCCTCCTGCGCCGCCGCCACCGACGCAGACTGCGCTGGAGCCGTGGCCTGACGACAAGTTGAATTTGCGCGAGCAAAAGATCCGCGAATGGGGCGCGGCCGGGAAGACTGTCGATGAAATCGTCGCATTCTTGGGCAGCAAGGGCACCCTTTCGCAGGAACAGAAAGCGCGCATCAGCAAGTGGATGGCCGAAGCCGCCGCGCCAGCCATGACCTACGCCCAGGTGGCCGATGCGCTCACCAAAGCATCCGACCCGGATGCGCTTGAAGCCGCAGCCGACCTCATCAACACCATTGCAGACCAGGGCCAGCGCGACGAACTGTCGGCCATCTTTGACCGTCGCATGGGAGAACTGGCATGAAGGTCATCATAGGACTGGTCCAGGGTTCACCTGAGTGGAAAGCCCACCGCGCCAAGCATTTCAACGCCAGCGACGCACCGGCCATGCTGGGATGCAGCCCCCACGTAACACGCTCGCAGTTGCTGCACCGAATGGCAACCGGCATCGAGCCCGATGTGGACCCGGCCACGCAGCGCCTATTCGCCGATGGGCACAAGCTCGAAGCGCTTGCGCGACCGGCGCTTGAGGAACTGATCGGCGACGAACTGTTCCCTGTCACCGGCACCAATGGCCGGTACAGCGCCAGCTTTGATGGCCTGACGATAGATGGCGCGACCAACTTCGAGCACAAGACGCTCAACAAGGAGTTGCACGACATCATCACGGCACACGGGCCAGACGATGCCGGCTCCATGCTCCCGCTGGTCTATCGCGTCCAGATGGAGCACCAGCACATGGTCTGCGGCGCGCAGCGCACGGTGTTCGCCGCATCCAGGCTCGGGCCAGACGGCCAGTCCATCGACTTGCAGGTCTATTGCTGGTACTACCCTGATGAAGAACTGCGCGCCAAGATCATTGCCGGATGGGACCAGTTCGCCAAAGACCTTGCCGCCTACACGCCACCGGCACAAGCACCCGTTGCAGTCGTTGCCAACCCCGTGCAAGCCCTGCCAGCCGTCAATGTTCAGGTTCAGGGCTCCATTGCCGTCATTGACAACTTTGCCGCATTCGAGACCGCGCTGCGCGATTTCCTTGAACACCGCCTGATCCGCAAGCCCCAGACCGATCAAGACTTCGCCGACCTTGACTTGCAGATCAAGGCCATGAAGGGCGCCGAATCGGCCCTTGATTCTGCCGAGGCCCAGATGCTCGCGCAGATCCAGTCCATCGACACGGCCAAGAAAACCAAGGACTTGCTCGCCAAGCTCGTGCGAGACAACCGGCTCATGGCCGAAAAACTCTTGACCGCCGAGAAGGAGCGGCGCAAGACTGAAATCGTCATGGCAGGCCGGAATGCATTGGCCGAGCACGTTGTGGCGCTCAATCAGCGCTTGGGCAAACCATTCATGCCCGTGATCCCAGCCGACTTTGCCGGCGCCATCAAGGGCATGCGCAGCTTGGAGAGCATGGAAAACGCCGTGGCAACCGCGCTGGCCAACTCCAAGATTGAGGCCAACGCCAAGGCCGATGACATCGACCGCAACCTGCGTCACCTGAACGAGCACGCCGCAGGGCACAACTCGCTTTTTGCCGACGTGGCAAGCATCGTGCTCAAGGCCCCGGACGACTTCGCGTTGATTGTGTCATCGCGCATCTCCGCGCATCAGCAGGAAGTGCAGCGCCAGGCCGAAGCAGCGGCAGAGCGTGAGCGCGACCGCATCCGCGCGGAAGAAGCCGCCAAGGTTCAGGCCGAAGCAGTGAAGCCCGCACCCGTGGCCCCTGTTCGACTGGTGCAACAGCCTACCTCGCCTGCGCCAGTCACAAGCGGCGCACGCATCAAGTTGGGCGATATCAATGCACGCATCGCCCCGCTGTCCATCACTGCCGATGGCCTTGCATCGCTTGGGTTTTCGTGGGTCGCCACCGACAAGGCATCCAAGCTCTACCGGGAATCGGACTTTGGCGCTATCTGCGCGGCCTTGATCTACCGCATCGAATCCGCAACCGCATCCCTAGCAGCGTGAGGGGACAACATGGAACTGGATCAAGACACAAAAGACAAGTTGCTGGCAGTCATTGCCGGAAAGCCGATGCAGCGGATGCTTGCCAGCGAATGGCATGACTGCACGATGTGGGAAGCCCTGGAGTGGCTTGGGAAGGACTTCATGCGCGGGCACATCCGCATCAAGCCCCAGGTCATGTGCTCGCTTGGCGGGATTGAGTACCCGATGCCGATGTCTGCAAAGCCCGCGAATGGTGACGTTTACTACATTGCGTCGTTGTACGGCGTGAGCGCATACAAGTGGCGCAACGATGGGTCAGATAACGCTTGGCTTGCCGTGTGCATTTGCCACGCCACAAAGGAAGCCGCAGAAGCCCATTCCAAGGCCCTGCGTGCCGTGAACGCTCAGGCGGTTGAGAAGGCGCATGCAGGGGGTGTGAAGTGATCCGCTACATACCTATCCGAGTCCACGATGACGGGGTGCATTGTGGGGATTGCCTGTGCTGCAGATATCGTGGCGAAGGGCGCAGGGTGTGTTCCGCATTTAGCGATTCGCACGGGTCACAGCCTTTGAAATATGACAGAAAGGTTGACGACTTTGAGCGTTGCCCCGACTGCCTCGCACAAGCAAAGGAGATTGCTCCTGACGCTGAATTGACCGCACTGCGGGCGCAGGTAGAAGCACTGCGCCGCGCCCTGCACGAAATCGCCGAAGAATGGGCTGGCTCCGAGTGTGGCGTGCCAGTCTATGCGCAGGAAGCCTATGCGATTGGGCTTGCAAAGCGTATGTATGAACTGGCAGTTGAAGCAATGAAAGGCCAATCATGACAACACCATTTGAACAGGGGGCGGTATGCCTTGGAGCCTACGGGATTACTACTGCCTCATGGCTTCGATATCCACCTGAGAAAAGAGCCCGCTACCAGTCATACCAGCAGCCCCTGATAACAATCAATCGCAGCGACCAAGCCGACGAAGGCGCGTACTTCCCACCGGCAAGCATTCAGGTTTCTGGCGTCGAAGCTTTGCGGGCATTGCGCGCCGCGATTGATGAAGCGCTTAAGTATGAGGCGGGCCAATCATGACACCGACACGCGAACAGTATGAGCTTGCGGCCAGGGCCGCGGGCGGAATGCTGTACTACGACACCAGATTCGATGTCAGGTTTATCCCGCAGGGGACTGCGCCTGAATTTAACGTGCTGTCGCTTCCTCAGTGGCGACCCCACGAAGACAACGCGCAAGCCTTCTCTTTGCTGTGTGCGCTAAAAGATGTCGAAGTGTCACTGACATTAGGGCAGTTTTGGGCTGAGTGCAAAGCTCCTCTTGTGCCAGCACATTCCGACATTACGGTTAGCCTGACTTCAGCAGAATCTCCATTTTCTGCGCCAAACATCGAAGCCGCTGCACGCGAAGCGATTTTCTTGTGTGCGGTCGAGGTTGGAAGGGGGATGGCATGACAACACCTGAACAACCAAACCTCGAACGTTTGTTCGACACGATAGCCCATGACTTAGGCTGGCACGATCACAACATGCGCCGGGATCGGCCTTACGGCGGACAACCACACACAGGCACTGGTATGCGCGGAGCAACTGAAATCAATGGCGTCACGTTCCGCGATCTTCGTGATTGCTTTATCCGTGCTGTGCTGCTCTCAACTGGCGCAGAAACCATCGACGGCGTGGACATGCGCCCCAGGTACGAAGAAGCAACGAAGGGCGAGAACGCCGCGCTTTCAGAGAACGACTTGTACGGATGGAATCTGAACCGGCTTGACCCTATGGCTATTGCTCAGAACCTTGCACGCGAAGTGGAAAAGGTGATGGGCATCTACCCGAATGTTCCGCGTCTTATCGTTGGGGATTGCGATGACAACACCTGAACAGAAGGCTCTTAAACGCCCTGAACCAGAACAGCGCCGCGCCTGCATGCGGTGCATCTGGTGGAAGGCACGTAACAGCGTCATCGGACAGTGCCGACGCATGCCGCCATCTAGGCCAGAAGGCGAAGCGGCCGGATTTTGGCCGATGACTGGCCGCGCGGATTGGTGCGGCGAGTATGTAGAAGGAGATCGAGCATGAGCGAATTGCCAGCAGAGGTTTTGCGATGCCAAGTGGATAGCTTGCGTGATGCGTTGGCGAAAGTGCTTGGCACTCGTAAAACAGAGTCAAGCGCGTGGCTCGCTTCGCACAACGCAAAAGAAAGCACATCTGACAGAGGCGCGCATGAGGAACGCGAACACTTGGCGGCCCTGGACGAAATGCTCAACGCCGAAATAGAGGCGCGTTTGCTGTTGGCAACGCTTCTGCCAAAGCCAGGGCAACAGGCTAACGCTGCCGGTAAGGCGCACCCGGAGGGCGCCAGCCCGTAGGGTGTCGCCCTTGACCGGCCTGTTAGGCCCTGGCTCCGAAGCGCGCAATGCAACCGTATTAGGACTAAACGACGTGGATAAGCAAACCGACCTGATTTCGAGGCTGCAAGAAGAGGCCGACTTGTGCCGCAACGAGGGCGCGAGCGACATCGCGGCGCTGCTTGATGAAGCCACGGAAGCGCTGCGCGTAGAGCGCGTGGTGCTGGCCGAGCTGGCGCTGAAGACCAGCGAACTGATCGAGCACCTGCAGAAGACCGGGCGCCTGAAGCCGTGCTTCTACATGCCGGCGCTGGTGGATGCGCGCAACGCGCTGGCGAACTGACAAGGAAGACTTGACACATGGCTGAAGGAAACATCACGGTCGAGGTGACCACCCAGGCAGCGCAGGCCGAGATTGAGCGGCTGCGCCGAGACGCTGCACTCCTGGCGCAAGAGGCGCACACATGGTGGAAAGCATGCGCTGATGCAACGGAAAAACTGGAGCGCGCCGTGAAGCCGCGCACACCGCTGACACGTCAGCAGATTGACGACGTGATGACCCAGCACTACCCGCTGAGCAGCCTGCTGCGCGAGGAAGTGGACGCCTTCGAGGCATGCGTGCGCGACATTGAGCGGCTGCATGGGATTGGGGCCTAACGAGGTCTGCAATGACAACACCTGAACAACAAGCCCGCATCGTGCGCAAGCACACAGGAGTAACCGAGTGAACATCTACATAGACACCGAATTCAACGAGTATCGCGGCCAACTTATCTCAATGGCCCTTGTCGCCGCAGACGGGCGCGAGTTCTATGAAGTGCTCGAATGTCACGATCCCGGCTTTTGGGTCGTAGAGCACGTCATGCCACACCTGATGCAGACGCCGATTTCCAGGGCTCGCTTTACCGACACACTAAAGTTTTACCTGGGCCAGTTCGACAGCGTGAACATCATCGCTGATTGGCCGGAAGACATCGAGCATCTTCTGCACTGGCTTGTCATCGCACCCGGCGAGCGCATTGGCCCGGATCGCTTCACGATGGAAGTCCGGCGTGACTTACCGGACACAAGCTCCACATCACGGATACCGCACAACGCGCTGGAGGATGCACGGGCTTTGATGCGGTCGGCTACAGGAGTGACCAAGTGACCGCAGCCTGCTATTGCGACTATGACCCGCCACGGCTCTACAAGGCGTCAATCGTCACCGCCAGAAAGCCCCATCGGTGCAACGAGTGCGGAAAGATGCTTGGCGCGGGTGAGCGGTACGAGCGGGTCAATGCTATCTGGGAACGTGGCGACACGGTGTCTTCGCATGTCACCTGCCCTCGGTGCCTTGCTGCGCGTGATTACGTGAAGGCGCATGCACCGTGCTTTTGCTGGAATCACCATTCAATGCTGGAAGACGCAGAAGACACGATCAAAGAGTACGGGCACATAAGCCCGGCATTTTTCATCGGCGGCATGAAGCGCGTGTTTCGTGCTCGTCGGTATACAGGAGTGACACCATGACAGACACCGAAATCGACCGCCGGTTGGCGCTGGCTATTGGGTATCTGCCGGAGGATGTGCTTGATCTTGGCGATTCGGGTCGCATCACGGTGTGGCGCGCTGACCGTTGGCGTGTGTTTAGTCACAAGGAATGGGAAACCATCGGCCCCATCGCTGAAAGGTTTGATCTGTTCCCTGTGCGTCTCACTGATGGCAAATGGTCACGGGTTGTTTGTGGGCCAGCGCCTGCTTTTCTGCTGACGGACATCATTGAATCAACCCCGCAGCGCTGTATTGCGCTTGCCGCGCTATGTGCATTGGAGCGGAAATGAAAACACCTTGGAACCCCATGCGTTCTGCGCCCAAGGACTGCACTGTAATCTTGGCGCGGCTCGATGGTAGCGATGTGCCGCACCCGATAGTTTGGGTGTCCGGGCCGGATTCATCGCGGGCCACCAAGCGTAGACAAAAGCCGGGATGGTATTCGTCCTGGGACTCAACTCGCTTCGAGGATTGGAACCTTGAAGGATGGATTCATTGCCCGGATCACGAGGCATGAGCCAAGCCACCACCCCACAGCAGTGCATTGCACTGGCTGCTATTGCCAAACTGGAGAAGGTATGAAACGACTCTTTGTATCTGTGCTATCTGGTGCCGTGGTGATTGGCATCTCTTGGCTCAGTGGCGTTGATTTCAATCATCGTGGTGAAGAGGTTGCGGCGTCAGTAGCCGGTGCGCTTCTAATCGCGATTGCTATTTATGCCATGTATGGAGTAAGCGAATGAACCACCACGCACAACGCCTGCTTGTTGCCGCCTCACGTGGGGCGAGGATTCAGCGACTCGAATCACACAGCGCTTGCTGGGTTCCGATGAATGTCATTTATGGCTACAGGGATTGCGAAAGTGAGCGCATCCATCCAGACGACATCGCATGCCAATACGGGCCGATTGCAACGGAGTTGCGGAAGATGACGATTGATGATTGCTACTGCTCGTCGCTGCCCTTCGGAGCCATGGCAATCAGTTTTGTGCGGGACATAAATTTCGATGTCTTCACTGTGGACGATGACCACTTCTCTTGGCTCTGCCTATTCGCCGCTGAGTTGGCCGCTGATGAGGGGATGTGATGCCCGAACTGATCGACACCGCAGCCATCGCCAAATTGATCGGCCTGAGCCGTGACACCGTGCGGGATCGCGTCGTGCATCGGCCAGACTTTCCGCGCCCTGCCCTGGCCCTGAACACCCGCGTGCGTCGCTGGTTGAGGGAGTCCGTCGAGGAAATCGCTGCACGGCTGTAAGGCCCACAAAAGCAAAAAGCCCCTGACCCGAAGGCCAGGGGCAAGGATCGGCAACTGCATGCCAATCTGTGGAGACTCAGTTGGGCCAGGCGTCGTGCAGCGTCAGGGCGTCGCGGGCATGGCCGTCAGCCTTTCGCGCCATGTCTTCAAGAGTGCTCGCACACTCTCCGAGTACGGCTGCGACGGTTGAGGTTCGGTCATCGGGGGCCTTGCAGGTAGCTTCGGTGCTTCCACTGTCACGGGTGCCGATGGTGGCGAGTTGCACGCGCAACCCGTCAAGCTCAGTGCGAGCAAGATCAGCAGCAGCACGATCACGAATCGCACGTTTGGTAGCGGTGGCAATAGCAGCATTGGCCTTCTCCTGTAGTGCGCGTTCCTTCGCGCGGGATTCCTGTTCGGCTTTGGTGGCGACTTCGCGGCGCTTGGCTTCGACGGCATCCCATCGCTGTTGCACTTCGGCGCTGCCCAGCTTGTGCCCGTCTGACCGGCCCTTGAGATAGCCCAGCCCGCCAGAGACACCGGCCAGGGCCAGGGCGAGAAGCCACACGCGGGGGTCGAGGAAGGTGAACATCAGGCGTCCTTGCCGCAGGGCGCTGGCGCGGCGGGGTTGTGGGGTTGGTCAGAAGGCTGCGCCGTTACTTGGCGGCGCTCTGTGCACTCGACGCGCGAGCACTCCCAAAACAGGCTGTCGTAGTCGGGATCAGGCATCTGCAAGAGCCCGCACAGCGCGCACTTGTGGGGCGGCGGCAGGCGCGAGGGGGCGCCGTTGGTCAGCAGGCCCGTCATGCAGATTCCCTCGTCGGCACGAACGCCGATACATCCACCCACCGCGGATCGCCGAAAGTTGTGAAAAGCAGCGTCCACGCCTTGCGGCCGTGTGGCTTGTTGCTGGGTTCGCCTTGCAACTTTAGGCCGGTGCAATGCGCGATGTGGGAAACCACGACATCAACGTCGTTTTGCACGCGCTCCTGCCACGGCACAAGCAGCAGATCGAGGTCGCGGGTGAATGAGCCGTGCGCCAGGCAGGCATAGCCGTGCTGCCAGGCCACGATTCGCGCTTGAGTGAAGACGCGGGCGTAGTCGGGATCGATGATCCCAAAGGTTTGCGTGGGTTCGGCAAGATTTTCCATCACACGTCCCGCCCGCACTGCGAAGCCTTGCGCAGCGTGTCCTGAACGGCTTTCAGGTAGCCCGCGCGGTAGGCTTCGATCTGCCTGCCACGCATTGCCGCTTCCGTGACCAGCACGCATCCCTGTTCGCTTCCGCAGGAAAGGGCTTCGGCCTCGGACAGTCGGAGAATCGGCCCCTTGGCGTCGGTTTCCATTTCAGCAGCGGGGACCGGCTGGCACTGAGCCAGGGCGACGCAGAGCCACACATGCACGATGCGCTTCATGATTGGGCCTCCAGACATTTCGACGCGCGCTCCTGGGCGCGAATGGCGACACCCCGGCACCCGCTACCGGGCAGCGAGCAATCCCGCCCAGCAACCCGGTTCCAGCGTGCGTATTCGTGGCAGGCTTCGATGTACTGGCCCGCGTTGGTGTGCTTCACCAGCGTGCTCGAACACGTCGCCCCGACACCGTATTGGTAGGCGAAGTTCACCAGCAGGTCGTATTCGGCTTGAGACAGTGGAGCCGTGACGCAGCGCTTCAAGCCCGCTTCGTCCTTTTGAATGTGGGCCAGGGTGCGCGCGAGCGCTTTGGGCGGCGTGGTGGTGTCACCCATCTGCACGGGTGAGCCGTCCTCGCGCTTGGTTGATCCAAAACCCACAGTCGGAACGTCACCGGGGACGGGGATCACAGCCTTGTCGGTGTAGTGTTCCTCCAAGGCAAGGCCCACCAGTCCTGTTGCGGACAGCGACAGTGCAGCGATAAGGACGCGCGGGTGTCTCACGGCTTCGCATCCTTCGGCTTGCGGTCGCTCTTGCGTCGCTCCAAGGGCTTGACCAGACCAAACCGAACGAACCAGTCACGCACGAACTTCTTCCAGCAGAAGTCGAAGATCATCAGCAGCGAATAGATCGCGGCAAGTGCTGCGGCGAAATCCGCCCAGGATGTGATGCCAACCATAGCCCACACACTGCCGATCTTGGTTGCGGCAATCGCTGCCTCTCGCTGGTCCTCTGTCAGCATGGCTCGGTCCTTTCTTCTTGTCGCATGGCTGGCGGCAACTGCCGCCGGTTGACTTCGGCAAGGAAAGCCTTGTGGCAGTGCCCCGGCTCCCAGAAAAACAGCCCGTCGATCACACGGCGCGCGATCCTCCAGCGGCGCTTGCCGGCCAACGAGTCATTGCGATACGCGCGGGAGGAAAGCGTCTCGTCCGCCCAGCCCGCCAGGAAAGCATTTGCCAGTTGGTCAAACGCGATCAGGACTTGCAGCAGGCGTCGCATCACATCCCCCGAACACTGAACCCGTTGGCCCGCAGGAAAGCCGCAGCGGTGCCGTCAGGCAGTTGGTAGATCACGTCCAGCAGCGGTGCGGACAGTTGCAACTGATTGGCCGTGGTGACGAAGCAAGGCAGGCCACACGCTGAGTAGGCATCGCCCAGCATCTGAGGGATCAGTGCCAGGAGGATCGAGGCCCATTCGAGCGCGATGGGGTTCATTGCGGCCACCAGGGAAAGCCATCCCAGTTGAGCCCAGGATTGGCATTCTTGAAATCGAGCATGAACGTCGCGGGCTGACTGAACATGTGCGCCGCCCACTTGTCGTTCACGCCGTGGGTCTTGCAGTAGTCGATGACGCCCTGCACGTTCTGTGCGGTGAGCAGCGCAGTGATCGCACCCACGTGGATTGACTCTTGCGCGGTCAGCATCTGCGAGCGCTCGAAGGTGGGGATGATTGGGGGAGAAGCGGGCATGAATCCTCCGATTGGCTTGAATGCGATCCCTTCGATGGCCTCGATGCGCCATGCATCCACCAGGGCATGTGAGTTGATCCAGGCATCCGGCAAACCAAAAAACCCACCATCCCAGGCGTCAGGTCCCGATGAGTCCTCGGCCAAAGTCGGACGATGCGTCAGGGTACGGTCGTACCCAACGGCCATGCACCAGTGGGTGTTGCGTTCTGCGGTTGGCTCAGGGTCATGGGTTCGCCAGTCTGGCTTGCCGATTCCCCTCCACAGCCCTTCGGACACTGCGATGCAGATGGCAACCGGCATGCCCATAGCGATGCTGCGATGGATGCCTTCGAGCCGCGAGTTGCCAGGATACGGAAGCACCCGCGTGACCCTGCATCGGCCATTGGCTGTAGCCAGGGCGTCAAGTGTTGACGGAAGCGCGTTCGGGTCGTATTGATCCTCGAACAGAAAGCCGATTTCGAGCACGCGGGCCAGCGATTCCTTGCCGGACCCAGGATCGCCGCCCAGGTTGCCGTCCATCTCAAGCGCCCGCTGGTAGTGCCACTTCGCCGACACCTTGCGGAATGGGAGCCCAGCGCGGTCGCGCCAGACCTCGACCATGCCGCTGGTCGTCCAGCCGCCGCACTCGTTAGTCGGCCCCTGGTTATAGACGTGCTCCAGTTCTGCACGCAGGTCTGCGGTCTGCGGGATGGTTTCGAGGGTCATGACACCCGCTCGATTAGCACATCGGCATAGACCTCGACCTCCCCGGATGACATGGCCGCGCCGGTCACGTTGCCGGTGGTGGTGACGTAGTGCTGAATCTCGAAGTTCTTGGTCGCCGTGATGGTGAACTGACCCTGCAAAGTCAGAACGGGCGCGATGGTGTTGGTGCCGATCACGCTCATGTTCACCCCTGCCAGGGTGGTGCTGCCGTCTGAAGTGTTGCGCAGGCGCAGGCGTTGATGGCCCGCAGAACCTGCCACGTAAACCCCGGATGCCTGCACGCTGATCTTGTAGGTGCCCGCCGGAAGGGCGATCACATGCGATGTGATGCTTGCGCCCGTGATGGTGTTGGTGACCGCGGTTTGCAGTTCCCGCTTCGTCCAAGTCGTTGTGCTGATGCTCTGGCCGTTGGTGCCGCTGGTCTTTTGGTCTTGAGCGTGCAGAACCTGACGCGGGCCTTCGATCTGAATCCACTTGGTTGAAACACCAGGGGTTTGCACGGTCACGTCAGCGACGTTCTCGGTGAGCATCCAAACCCGGCTGTCATGCACAACCGATGCAGGGATGGCCAGGGCACCAGACAGGCTTGACCATAGCCCCACATAGTTCGCCGCTGCCACAGCCGAAGCACTGGCACTGCTGGCCGTGGTCGCTGCGGTGCTGGCCGTGGTGGCATTCGTGGCGATGGTGGTCGCGGTGCTGTTGACTTCGGTTGTCCACGTCACGAGGTCGGACACGAAGTCCGCCGCCTTGCTGTTGAACGTCGCCACATCGTCAGATGCCAAGGGAGGATCAAGCGTTGGAATGGTCATGTCATGCCTTCGATGTCAAGGGAGCACTCGGAGTAGTGGTGGTAGGCAATCAGAATTTCGAAGTCCTTCACGAACCCGAAGATTCCGCATGCCTCGTAGTAGCTGTCGGCGAGCACCAGAACGGGTGTCGCCCGGATGGATGTCAGAAACCGCTTGAGCGAGTCCACTTCGTAGCGGTTCAGAACCAGATCAAAACTGGCGCGGTCGGAGTAGTTGCGCTCGATCAGTTCCATCTCGCCGAAGTCGTCTGGCTCCTTGCGCGAGTAGTCCTGAATGCCCACCGTAGCCCCGTGCTGGACACCGATGCCGTACCGGCGCATTTGCCCGAACAGCAGGACACCGACAGCCAGGTCTGTGCCCCCGGCTATGTCGATGTACAGATCGGCATCCGGGTACGCGGGAAGGTCGGAGAACAGCACCGATTCGGTTGTGTCGCGTTCACCGTAGAACCATTCCCAATACGATGCTTCGACGGGTGTGCGCGTGACGTTGACCGTCTGGTCGTACAGGGTTGAGCCATCAATCAGGCGGACACGGACGGATGTCGCACCAACAAGACCCCGCGCAGCAACCGCATTGATGGCAAGGCCCGGAGTGACCTGATAGGTGATGCTGGTCGATTTGGCCGTCTTGCTGGTGGTGCTGGTGTCCCAGGCTTTCCAGCGGTTGGTCGGGCCGACCTCGACCCAATGGTCGGTGTCCAGATTGGGTGCGACCGCAGACCCTGCCGATGTGTAGGCCAGGATGCATTCGTAGACCTTGTGGGTTGACGTGCTGATGACACGAGCGCCCAGGGCATACGGTGTGGAATTGGCAATGGCCGAATAGTCGTTCTCGGTGACGTTGGTCGCCACCAGCATCGCTTCGGTCAGAGGGATTGGCTTGACGATCTTGACTGCGGTCATGCGTCGGCCCTTTCTGTGGGCATGCCGTCACCGTCCCAGCGTTCAAGAATCTTTGCGGTGCGGGCCTGTTGTTTGACCAAAGCACGAAGGACGCTGCCCATCTGCTCGATCTGCGCTGCTTGGTTCCCTGCCAGCAACTGTTTTGTGTCGCGGTTGGAGTAGATGTGCGCGGGGGGCATGTAGGCCAGTTCCGGCCCCTGCTCTCCAACCATCGCCCATCCGCCCGAATGGAATCCACCCGATGCGAACTTGGGCGCTACCTTTGAGCGGGCCTTGATTTCCTCCAGCAGATCAGCCGTGATGCCGTAATAGGCTGCTTCGGCGATGGCGTTGGCATCGCCCACGTCTTTCGCTCGGGCGTTCAGGTACTCAACAATGCCGGTGGCCCACAGGAGATTTGTCCCCCTGGTTGGAGAGTCGAACCGGACCAGACCCGAGGCCATGACTTCGGCCTGATTCCCGTTGACAGATGCCCCGATGAGTGACCCTGCACCCTGCCCCGTGGCCGGATTGGTGAAGGGCATCGCCGTTGCTGTGCGCTCTGCCGTGATGGCCTGTTGCAGCTTGGTGATCGCGTCTTTGACCCCGAGGACGCTGGTATCCACTCCACGAAGCGCAGCGACTTGATCGCGGGCCGTTTGAAGCGATGTCTCCAACACCTTCAGTTGCGTTTCGGCAATGCGGATGCTGTCCTTGGTGTCCTCCAGTTGGTCGCCCGTGGCTTCGCGGATGGTGGTCAGCTGTCCGGCCAGGATGAGCCGATCACGCTCAAATTCGTACCGGCTGGCGTAGTTGGATGTCTCCAGCACCCGCCGTGCATCGGTGATGGCACCCGAGAGGTTTTCCGCATCGGGCAGCTTGCCATTGAGCGAGTCGAAAGCCGCCTGAGCGATGAAGTCCCGTGCCTTGAGTGCTTGGGTCTTTGCCCCGGAACCCGTGCCCAGAAGATCCGATGCCGCCGACTTGGTGAGGTCGAACAGGGATTGCAGGGCTTGTTCCTGTTCCCGAAGCCCGTCAATGCGGGTCTGCGTCAGGGTCCGTTCGGCGTTGATTGCTCGCTCGGTTCCCGCAAGGGCCGCATCGGTTGCGTTGCGTGCGATGGCTGTCGGGTCGCCTTGCAGTTGCTTGATGGCGTCATAAAACCCGATGAGCGACGCTGCCGCAGAGGGTGCCGTGACTGCAAGCTCCTTCAACAGGTTGGAGAAATCCTGCACGCTGGTGGCGAGGATTTGAGACACGCTGATATCAAATCCCTCTGTCCGAAGCCTTTCCTGAATCCGCAGCGCCCGGTAATTGCGAAGGGCATCGCCGCTCAGGAAGTCCGCCGCGATGGAATCGAACACACCCATGGCGCTTGCCATCTTCTGGGCTTGCTGAATCTGGGTGCGCAGGACTTCATTCGCCTCATAGGCTGCGATTTCGAGCGCCCCCATGCCCTCGGTCGCCAGTTCCTTCAGAACCGCCGCAGCGCCCTTGCTGTCGCCTTGCAGGGTCAGCAATTGGGCTTGGAGTTGCTTCCATTCCCGCTGCAATGCCTTGAGGCTGTCGGCCTGACGCTTGGCGTCGTCTTCCGCTGCCTTGGCCACCGGGTCTTGTGTCGTTTGGATGGGTTGATAGCGCGAGGTGAAGCCCAGCGCCTGCCCTGCTTGCCCGAAGCCCTTGGCAAGCCCATCCTTGAGCTGTGCGAGGGCTTCCTGAATCCGCGGGTCGTTGAGCACTTACCCGAGAGCCGCAGCGGTCTCAATGGCCTTGTTGACAGCGGCATCAACCGTGGCCTCGTTGATGACATCCACTGCCAGTTGCCCAGCAATGATCGAATCGATGACCGGGGCGATGATGGCGCGGTTAAAAGTGTCGTAAATCTGCGCCGCTGCCGTTCCGACCATGGACGCTTCAATGCTGGCAACGATCTGACCGGCAACCACCTCGCCGGTCGCGTCAATGTTGCCGTTCAGAATCCCCTGCGTCAGTTGGTTGATGATGTCGCCGCTGGCGATGCCTGCCTTTTGAGCGAGGACGTTGGGCAAATCAGCAATGGCCGCGATGGCTTGCTGCGCCCCATTGGCATCCAGGCTGCTGACATCCAGGGTATCGAGTTGCCGCTTGACGTAAGCCGGGAGCGTGTCACCCGCAGCCTGAAGGGCCAGTAGCGCCGATTGGCCCAGCTTGGTGCCGAACTGCGTTGCCGCTTGTTCCGCGGTGAGTGTTTGGGTATAGATGGCCGGGTCGTACACCTGACCAAAAGACGCACCACTCGACAGGGTGCCACCGGCAAAGGTTGCCCCTCGGCCCTTGGTTGACGATTCAAGCCCCGCCTGAAACGACGCCACCGACACGGTAGAGCCAAGCGCCTTGAGGGTTGCGTTGATCGTGTCGTAAGTCTGCTGGACCAGTTTGGTTTCCAGCGCCTGATTGATCGCACCACCGGAAGGCCCGCCACCCAGGAGCGCCCGACCGTCATTGACTTGGTAGCCTGCGCCTTGGCGGGTTTCGCCGGACTTGGCGAGGGATGCTAGGATCAACGCGCCGATTGCCAGATAGGGCATGGCCGTGAGCACCGAACTGAGGGCTGTATTGCCGGCCGCTGCAGCGGTGAGCTTTGCTCCTTCAATACCGAACACGCCCGTCTGAGATGCGAGCATGGCCGCTTGGGAACCGGCACCGATGCTGGTGGTGCCAATGGCGGCGCCGTAAGCAGCGCTGCTGCCGAAGATGCTGCCGCCCAGGTAGCTGCTGGCGGCGCTGCCGGCCGCGGCGCCCGCAAATGAGCTGGCGGCGCCGGGCACGCCCAGGGCGTTGGTGATGCCCGCTGCCACCGGGCTGACAACGGCGCTGACGACGGGGCGCAGCACCAAAGTCTTGAACATGTTGGCCACGGTGTCGCGCAGGTTCTGCGCGAAGCCCTTGCCGGACTCGAACCCACGCAGCAGGGCATCCGTCAGGCTTTGCTCGATCTGCTCGGCAGCGCGGCGCCATTCCTGGGCGGCTTGCTCGGCCGCCTTGTCGGTGGCCTGGCGCACCTCGACATTGCGCACGGCGGCGATCTGCCGCTTGAGGGCCTCGATTTCGCGCTGGCGCAGCTCGTAGATTTCACTCCCGACCGTCAGAGCATCAAGGCTGCGCTGCTTCTCTGCCAGGTGCAGTTCGAGCACCGCCGACCGCGTGAGGCCATAGGCACGGGCCTCGAATTCGGCTTGACGGGCGGATTCTTCGGCTGTGCGGGCAACCGCAGTGGCTTGATCGATGATGGATCGCACCGCCGCGTCGTCTGCCTCGCGCTGCGCGTTGCGCTTCTGTGCCCGTGATTCAGCGATGGAGGTCGCCAACTTGAGCGCCTCGGCGCGGTCTTCTTCGGCCTGAGCCAGCGCCACCGCGTTGATGATCTGCTCTTGCTGCTGACGCGAGTAGGCAGCAAAGACCGGCGAGGCCATTTCCTGTTTAAGCCGCTGCTGGGCTTTGCTCAGGTTGTCCGTCTTGCCAGCGACATCGGCCGCGATCTTGCCAAGGTCGTTCAGGGCTGCGGCGTAGCTGCGTGCAACCTCAACAGCGAATGGATCGGCCTTGGGCGCGTCGCCCTTGGTGGCGAACTGCGCCCGGATTGCCGCTTCGCCCTTGGCAATGTTGGCAGGGTCAAGGCGGGGAGAGTTGGCAAGTAGCGGATCGTCCTTCGCGGCAATCCTCAGTCTTGCAGTGTCGTCCCGGAATTCCTTGAGCGCCTTGTTCATGCGCTCTTGCTTTGTCGCCGCGCCTTCGAGCACCTTGTCAATTCGGGCGATGGCTTCGATGGCCTCTTTCCTCGCAGCGGCAGTCTTTTTCTCCTGCTCTGCTTCATGCCGCTTGGCAGTGACGACGCCGCCAATGGCCGCTGCCTGGGCCTTCAGGCTGTCTAGAATTTCCTGCTCGCGCGCTTGGGCTGCGCGATTGGGCGAACCAAAAGCCGCGCCGCCTGAGCCTGTCGTAAAGCCGCTCGACGCTAGGCGGTTCTCACGCTCTGCAATCTCTTTGTTGAGGGCGTCAAGTTTCTGTTCCGGTGTCTGCGCCCTGCCAATGTCCTTGGCCGCATCAACTGCGCCCTTGATCGCCTCGGTGATGTTCTTCCATCCCCGCTCGAATAGCCCGAGGTTTTGCAGCACATCGACCGAACGGACCTGCAGGGTGTCGGCAAACGCCTTTTGTGCGAGGTCTGCCGCCTTGGTCTTGTCCCCGGCTTCTTCCAGGGCCTTCACCTGTGCATAGGTGCTGGCCGTCAGGAAGTTGTATTGCTGGTTAAGTTTGACCAGCGTATCCGCCGGGGAGTTGGCAAGGTCTTGGAACTGCTTGACGGTCTCTGCGACGGATTGGCCCGTTGCTTTGGAAAACCGCACCGCCGCGCCGGCAACGAGCTCGATATTGGATGCTGCAACGGAACCCGACCGGGCGACGGCTTGGACGGCTTCGGCGGTTTCGCCTTGAGTGCCTGCCACTGCGGAGAGGCGGCGGGCCATGTCCTGCAATTGACCTGCTGTGGCACCGGCTGCGTTGCCTGACAGGGCCAGGGCTTTGCCGTACTCTGCAATCTCCCGCTGACCCGATGCGAAGGCAGCAACGACACCCGCAGCCGCGCCCAGGACAATCGTGATGGGGTTGACCAGCCCGAGGACATAGCCACCCAAAGCGCGGGCTGCTGCGCCTGCACCGCCGAATACGTCCTTGAGCTGGCCCCCTTGTTGGAGTAGAACCGTGAGCGGGTTCTGACCACCAGCAAGACCCGTGACGATATCGGTGAACTGTGCCGGGACCTGACGAAGCGCGGCGGCGGTCTGCTTGGCCGATAGCCCCATCTTGTCGAGGCTGTTGGTTGCCAGTTTCTGCGCTTCTTCGGCTTTGCGCAACTGCTCCAAGTAGGGACGCAGGATGTCCGGGCTTGCGCCGCGCAACTTGGCCAGGGCTTCGTAATAGGCAGCGGTGCCGCGCCGTCCTGCCTCTTGTTCGATCTTGAGGCGTTCCAGTTCAGCAACTTGGCGCTTGATGCTGGCAACAATGCCGCCCGTGGCTTTGCCGATGCCCTGTTCTGCACCCCTTGCCGACTTGCCGATGTCGTCAACCGCCTTTGACGCCTGCGTGGCAGACGTGGTGACACTGCGCGCCGCATCGGTTGCGTTGCGCTTGACCGAATCGAAGGCCGGACCTGTGTTGTCCGTTGCCCCGATCTCAAGCTGTGTCTTGCGGGTGTCAGTCATCTTCTTGTGCCTTGTTCATCTCGGCCAGGGCAGCAAGCTCCATGGCTTGCACGTCGCCGAACATGGAATCGAGGTCGTCGGGGTGGGTGGCCTGCAAGCGCTGTTGCACCACCGTGTAGTCAAGGCCAATGGCACCGCCAGGGCCTGAGCGCCATTGCGTGCACAGGGACTGAAAGAGCGCCCAGGAAGGCCAGTTTTCCGGCCAGACCTGAACGTCTTTTGTCTGGTAGTCGGCTAGGGTGAACCCAAGCCGCTTGATGCGCTTTTCGTCAGGCGGGCGGCGATAGAACGCCGTTGCCGCCTCGGTCAGTTTCCCAAGCGGCCATTGATGCACAAATCCCGGTAGGCTTCCCAGGCTGCGCTGGTGGCCTGCGGGTATTGATCGGCCAGGGCTTCGATGTTGGAGCGGTTGAAGTCGCTTTCCAAGTCCCATCCATCCGCGATCTTGAGGATGAAGTCAGCGGTGGCGCGGTTGCCGCCATCCATGACTTTTTCCATGGAATCGTTCTCGCTTGGCAACAGGCCCAGCATGGCGCGGAAAGAATCGTCGGCCATCAGTTCCCCGTATTGCTTGCGGGTGCGGTACTTGAAATCCCAAGTGATGTAGGCGTCGTCACCCTCGACGGTGCGAAAGAGGACTGCGCGCTTGAAGTTTGCCGGGGCTTGGCCCAGCGTGATCTTGACTGCCATTGTTTGTGTCTCGGTTGGAGGAAAAAGACCCGAGAGGGAGCGACCCACCGGGCATGAAAAAGGCCCGCCACCCCGAAGGGCAGACGGGCCTTGAGGCGGTCAAGCCGCTTCTTAGGAGGTGTAGCGAACCGGCAGAGCCAACAAGCTGAACGTGGCACGCACGCCCATGACCTGGTTCTTCGTCATCGTGGGGGTCTCGTTGAAGGAGACGTACCCGTTGTAGACGATGATCGAGCCGCTGGGCAGCGTGGCCTTGAGCGCCACCGCAGAGCGGGCCGCAGCAGCCGCTTTCAGCGACGTGTAGCCAGACAGCGATGCGTCATCAGCAATGGTCATGTTGATGGTCATCGGGCTGGACTGCGTGGGCAGTTGCGTTTCAAAATCCTGCTCCAAGAAGGAGTAGGTTGCGAACTGCATATCCCCGCCCGAGGTGGACAGGTCCAGCACTTGGCTGATCTGCGTCCAGGCGGTGATTTCACGCACAGAGCCCGTGCCGCTACCGGCAGGGTAAAGCGTGGTGCTCGACGTGTCGATTCCCTCGTAGGTCACCGCGGTGCCAGAAGCCGAAGCAGAGCGGACGATTCGCCCGTTCAGCTTGGCCCAGCCAGAGGTGACTTCCAAGAAATTGCCGGTCGTGATCCCGTGGGAACCTGACGTGGTGGCAACAGCCGGGTTTGCGTTGGTCACGGCAGAGACCGTATCTGCACTGGCGTAGGTGGTTGCCAGCGCAAAGATGATGCCGTTTGGGAGCGATACAGCCATGATGAGGGCCTTTCAGAAATGAAAAAACCCGCACGCGGCGGGTTGTTGGTGGGAATGCCCTCGTCGGGCACGAAAAAAGCCGCCCCGGTTGCCCGATGGCGGCTTGCTCTGTGAAGCGGGTCTAGCCCGCTATTGATTCGCTAGCGATTGGCCCAGCAGTCAAAATCCTGCCGGGTGCTGTAGATATGAAGGTCCGAGTCCGAATCACTGACCACCGCAGAAACGGGACGCGCCTGGAATGCGGTGGTGGTGGTCATGGCCGATTCGATTTGCTTTGCGATGGTCTTGGCCTCTGAGCGGGTGGTTGACCAGACGTTGATCTGCACGTAGGCGTTCTCTTTGGACGGAACGAGGTTGTCTACGAAGGTCACGGCCCGCCCGCCGATTTGCTGCCATGTCACATAGGGCTTGGCTGTCTTGAGTTGGGCGAAGTCCGCGAACACGCGCGGGCAGATGGCCTCAAGCAAATCTTGGAGATCGGATTCAAGCGACACCGACCATCTCCTTGAGTTTGGTTTCCACAGCCGACAGGGCCTGCGGCATCAGTGCCTGGGCTGGCCGGATGAAGGGCCGTGCCCCGACTTGTTTGGGCACAGCCAGCCTGCGCTTGCCGGTGCGCCATTCCCCGGCCTTGTTGATGTAGGTGACGCGGGTCTGCAAGTGCCCGTACTCGACCAGATGCCCGTGGGGCGCTTTGGCCGCGTTCCAACTGATGTGATAGGTCGCAGTGGTGGCAACGGTCTTGCCGTCGCTGGTGACTGCAAAAACAGAGTTGTCCTGACTGAACACCTGATAGATCGCCCGGTTCAGGTTGCCGGTTTTGCTGCCGATGGCCTGGACGTTCCGAAGCACAGCCTGATACAGCACTTCGGCCCCTGCTTGCACGGCTGGGCGGATGGCCAATTGCACCGCGTCATGTGTCTGGTCGATCTGCTGGGACATTGCCTGCAGATCGAATTTCATCGTCAGTCCCATGTCATTGACCCTCGCAGACCAGATCGAGATGGCGCCGCTGCTGATCCAGCAGGACGGCCTTGATTTCGTATGTAAGCCCAGAGGTCGGATCAACCACGCGCATTGCCGGGGTGATATCGGTCCTCCAGCGAATGCGGATGCTGGCCCGGACCAGAGAGACTTCCCCGCCGGATCGGATGGACTCAAGCCCGCTTTGGTGGCGCACATCGGCCCAGACCTGGGCGACTTCATCCCATCCCGTGTTCGGCTGTCCGACCTCATCTTGCCCGCCCTCGGGCTGTTCGATGGTGACGAGGGTCGGCAACTTCATCCGTACACCCGATAGGGATCAATCAGGCTTCGGGCGAAGTCCTGCGGCACCGTTCGGTCAGCACTGAGGCCCCGGTTGTCGTACAGGTCGGACACTGCGAGCTTGATCCAGTGCTTGATCGTTTTTGGCACCGATGCAGCCGACGCCCCATATCCTGCGGTGTAGACCACCGTGACAGCATTGATGCGGTCTTGCGTGGTCGGCCATGTGACATCGACCGCGGGCACGATGAATCCGGGCTCGCTCTTGGTGTCAACGATGTAATCCTGCGGGTCAAGGGTCTGCGTGTCCCCGGCCTCGTCGATGTAGGAAACGGACGAGACCGCAATGATCTGCGGGTATGGAAGCCGGATGGCATCAGGGAACCCGTCGAGCGTGAGTGTCCAAGTCGTGGTTATGAGGGTGCGCTGAATGGCTTCCTCGCACGCGAGCCGCGCTGCGGTGATGAGGCTTTCGATATACGTGTCGTTGTCGGTGCTCACCAGCGTTTCCCGCAGATGCAACTTGGCTTCGGCCAGGGTGACGGGTTCGACAGTGGCATCCGTGGTGCGTCGAATCATGGTCATCGCCTTGTGTTGGTCATTGCTGGGCGCTTGGTGTTGGTCGTGCCGTAGCGTTCAGTGGTCTGGACGGTTGCCGGGTAGCCACCGCCACGGGGAGCGCGGGTGTAGGTGATGCCGGTCGAGGCCTCGACGTCGTAGACGGCGCTCAGGTCGGCCTGGGCGGCTGTGCGGATGTTGTAGGCCCCTGCCCCATCGGACTGCACGGCGCCGCGCAGGGCGTACGCGGCGCTGGCATCGGCCTGGACGATGCCCTGGATGACGTAGGCGGCGGGGAGGTCGGCGCTGACGCTGTCGGCGCTGAGGATTTCGTAAGTGGCATCGAGCGAGGCGGTGACGGCACCACCGATGGCGTAGGCGGCGCTGGCATCGGCCTGCACCGCACCGCGCAGGTTGTAGGCGGCGCTGGCGTCGGCCTGCACCGCACCGCGGATGCCGTAGGCGGCTGAGGCATCGGCGCTGGCGGTGCCGGTGATGGTGTAGGTGGCGCTGAGGTCGGCGGTGACGGTGGTGGTGCCGGACCCTGCCACCACCTCCCAAACATCATCCGAGAACACCTGAGCCGGATTGGCCGCGATGGATGCGTGCTCATCCGGGGAAAACGCACCAGCAAAGACGCCGATATAGGCGATGTCGTTGCCGGTGTCGGCGAAGCTATCTGTCGCTCGATCGATGCCACCGAGAGCGATGGTGTTGTAAGTGGGGGTACCGCTGGCGCCAGTTGTGAGTGTGCCGTTGTCCAGACGGCCGTTCCAATAGAGATCTACGTCACTCGCGCTTTTGACTGTTGCCGAGAGAACGGCAGGCGCCCCACCGCCGCCGGCAACGTTTGCACTGAATGACCGGGATGTGACTCCGCCGCCATTGGTCAGCCGGAACAGAAATTGATTGTCAGCGGTCGTTCGCGCCCGAAACGAAAGCAGTTGGTCGCCGCCTGTGTGCCCAAGGCCCGCCAGGTCGTTTGCGTTTGCAGTGCGTGTGACGCGGTTTGCGACGACGACTACGGTGAACGGGAAAGCCAGCGCCGCGCCCAGCGCATCGCTCTGCATCCGCGCGTTGTTGCTCTTGATGTGGCAACCAAACGGCCCTGCCCCCACGTCCACGGCGCCGATGTTGGACACCGACCGGCCGGAGCTGGAGGCACCCGGCAGCAGCCAGCCGATGACACGCGCACCCAGCGGGTTGTTGCGCTCGGTCTCGGCTGCGCCTTGGGGTAGCTGCGTGACCTCGCCGGGGAATTGGCGAACGGGCATGGGATCAGCCCGCCCCTACACCGTGTAGGTGTCGCCGGTGCACTCGACCGTGACGGCTTGGCTGGTGTTGGCCGTGAACTCGATTTCGATGTAGGCGACTTCGGGGCCGAATCGGTAGCTGCCGCGCGTGACCGCGTTGGCTGTGAGGGTGCCGGTCTGTACGAAGATCTGCTTCCAGTCGTCGTCGCCAGTGCCTTCGGCGGCGGCGGCGGGCATGCTGGCTTGCTTGCGGGCGACGAGCACCCGCGCCTCGCACGCCACGCCGGGGCCGGTGCCGCCGTTGGTCATGCGCCAGCGGATCATGCCGCCATCGACGGCCGAGCAGTCCAGGCGCCCGCGTGTGGTGCTGCCGGCGCTGTTGCTGGTGCTGCTGACCAGGACTTGTGCGGTGAGGGTTTTGGCCATGGTCAGGAGCCTCCGGCCAGCCACTGGCCGTCATCGGACCAGCAGGCTCGGACAATTTCGTTCTCGTCGATGGGGTCTGGCACTTCGGCCAGGGCCTTGATGGTGTTGGCTTGCTCCTGCGTGAACCCGGGAGCGACGCCGACCAGGCCGTCGATGCCGCTGCGCACGATGGGCAGGCCCACGTCGAGCTTGCCCTCCAGCAGCAGGCGGCATGCCTGCGCGATTTCGGCGTAGGCGGCTTGCACCTCGATGGGCGCATCAGGAGCCGGGGCGGCGGCAGCAGCGCGTTGGAGCCACAGCACGAACAGTGGGCCCGTCGGGCGGCCAAGGGCGTTGCTGACGGTGCCGTCGCCCACGAAGTGGGGTTGCTCGATGCGCTTGCGGCCGGCGTTGAAGGCGGCGGTGATGGCCGCGCAGTCGCGCGTGGCCAGCAGCTCGGCGCTGCATTTGGCCTGGATGTCTTGCAGGAGGGTGGGCATGGCCGGCCTTACGGGTTGGTGTCGCACTGCACGCGCAGGGTGAAGCTGTCGCTGGCCACGGCGGCGGCGGCGTTGACGGTGCGGCGCTCCCACACGGCGCGGTGCTGGCCCGGGGGGATGTCGCCCAGGGCAATTCCGCCAGCAAAGTTGCTGGGCGCACTGAAGGTGACGCCGCTGGGGGCCGTGCCTTCGTTGGCCACGGTCTGCTCGGTGCCGTTGAGGGAGCTGGTGCCCAGGCCGATGGCGACGTCGGTGTCGCCGCTGGAGGTCTGGGTCTGGATCCAGATCTTGGGCGAGAGCATGGTGAGCGTGGCGTGGGCGTTGTGCACGTAGATGCAGCGGTATTCGGTGTCGCCGCTGGTGGCTTCGGCGCTGCTGACGTCGTCAAAGATGCCGCTGCCGGCATCGGTGCTGCTTTTGGCGCCGCCCAGGCTGGCGGCAGGGTCGGTGTTGCTGCCGCCGCCGCTCAGGCGGTATTTGATGTCGCTGCTGACAATGGGCATGGTGATGGGCTCCGGGTGATGGCTGACGGACTTTGCCGATGCGGGCTGGCGCTGTTAAGGCAAAAAATTTCCGCTGCGGCCAATGCGAAGCGCCCTCGCGATCCTTGCGGATGGAGGGCGCTCGGGCGTTGGGCGCGCGTTTAGGCGGGCGGATTAGCGGTCGGTGCGATGGCCGGACCACTCAAAATGCAGACAGCCGACAGCAAGGCAGCGCTGGCATTGTTGGCCGGGGTGATGGTCAACTTGGTGTAGCGCTTGGTGCCCTTGTAGCCCAGCTTTCGGCATTCGTTGTCGTCGTTGTATTGGAAACTGGCCAGGGCCTCTGTACCGATGAGGTCATCGTCCGAAACAGCCGTGTAGCCAGAGCCGGAGGTGTCCGACTCTTCCAGCAAGACCGTGAATGTCACGTCTGCATCGGCAAGCGAGCCGGTTGCAATGACATAGGTCACGCCGTCATAGCCCTTGCGATCAACGACTTCGCCAACCTGGGCGGTGTTGTCCGAGACGCTCACGGGCGAGATTGCCCGCTTCACGTCAATCACGTTCATCAAATCTTTCATGATTGGTTCCTTTGAAATTGAGGGGATGCGATGCCAGCGGCCGTAGCCGCCGGCCATTCATCAGGACGTGGCGATCTTGAAGAGCTTCACGGCTTCGAACTTGGCAACTCCGCCGCCAACGCGACGACGCGCGAGGAAGCGCACGGCCGGAAAGTTGGTTGCAGGGTCACGCAGGACTGCGATGCCCTTGCGCTCAATGACGTAGTACGCCTGCTTGAAGTCGCCAAAGGCAATCGGGTACGCATTGGCCCCGATGTCGGCCATGAAGTCGTCGGTGACAACCGGATAGCCCAGCAAGGTGCCAACAGCCCCAGCGGTGAACGACTCTTTGGTCATGCCCCAGAGGTAGTTGCCTTGCCCGTCCTTGAGCTTGCGGATCGAACCAAGCGTGGCATCGTTCATGACGAACGAGGCACCCGCACGGTACTGTCGCTTGAGGGCATGCACCAGGTCGATCAGGTAGTCCGAAGGAGTGGACGATGCCCAGCTTGATGCGTGACCCGATGCCACGTAGCCGATGGAGCCCCAGGCGTAGGAGGCATTGGCAACCGCCGTGTAGTCGGTCAGACCACGCGGGCCATTGATGCCGTTGCCGGAAATGAAGTCGGTTCCTTCCATTTCGGCAAACTCAATGCCCATTTCCATCTCGAGATCGGCACCGACATCCTGCGTCGCGTCTTCGATGGCTTCCGAGGTGATGCGCTGCTCAGAGACGTAGGTGCCGGGCTTGAATTCCAGTTCGACCCAAGTCGGAGACGTACCGTTGCTGGGCGTGGTGTTTTCACCGCCGCGCGACGCACCGGAAGTGCCAGCGGTCTTGACCAGCTTCTTGTAGCTGGCCGAACCGATGGGGATCACGCGGGCAACCTGCCGCATGGCGCTGTAACGCCGCACGACGCGATCAATGCCCGCTTCCATTTCTTCGCCGACGAGGAAACCGCCCTGCGTTGAAGTGCCGACGTTGATGGTTTTCTTCTCGGACTCGGAAAGCCCTTCGATGCCCTTGCGGATGTAGGTGCCCCATGCGGCCTTGTATTCGGCGTACTGGTCGGCTGTCACGGGTGCAAAGGTCTTGCCCGCTTCCATCGCCGCAGCCTGCAGGCGCAGGTTGAACGATTTCAGCGAAGCCTCGGCGGCCTCGGCCTTGTCGGCGGACACAACGGGGCGTTGTGACTTGAGAACTGCTTCCTTCACTTCGCCGGTCAGGCGGGTGATTTCAGCGTTCAGGGGTGCGAGCTTGGCCTCAAAGTCAGAAGCGCTCTTACCCGCTTCGATGGCTTTGAGCCGTTCCTCGTTGGTGTTCTTGAAGTCTTCCCAGGCTTTCGCCAGGTCATCGAGATTTGCCATGATGGTTCCTTACTTGGAGGTGAGTACAGAAATCGCGTGAGCGATTGCCTTGGACTGACCGTCCGAGCCAGGCTCCCCCTGGGCAGACAGCGATTTGAAGCGTGCAATGAACGCTTCAGCCTGCGAGCGGCTGAGTCGTGCCGTATCCCTCAGGTACGACTCAGCATCACGCACGGTTTGGATGGACTCAATCGACTTGATTTCGTCCTGAATGGGGCTTCCGGTCAACGCAGCCAGGGAACGGCTTTGCGGGAAGTATTCGAGAAGCGATTTCGCCGCCGCAAGCGTGTTTTGCGTCACCATGCGAGGCTCCATCGGCGTCAATGTGAGCGTGTCGCGCTTGAGCGGCCAGACGGTGATTTCTCCGTCGCGCTTGCGCATGGTTTTGCCTCGAATGGCTTCGCTCGAATTGCCCACCATCCCGGCTTCGATCATCTGCACCAGAACGTCGATGTATTTCGCACGCCGATTCAGCACACGCTCGACAAAAATGCCCTTGTCGTCCGCTTTTGCGGTCTTCCAATCGACAAAACCAAGGACGTTGTTGTCATCAATTCCGAGCCCGTCAGGGTCTTGCCCGTGCTCGAAGTCCACATACAGAACGCCCAGGTCTGTGTATCCGCTTTCAAAGCGCGTCGCCTTGGTGAAATACTCACCCGCGAGGTCTTTTCCGCCAAAGAGAACGATGTAGTTCCCCACAACTACCTCGTTTTCAGACTTGGAGAGGGCTTTGAGGTGGTTGTCCATGGTGTTCATGTCCTTCATGGGGTTTCTGTGGTCGGGTTTGCTTGACCAGACCCATTGGGTGTGCGCGGTGCCAACTTGGCCGCTTCTCCGCCCATCGGGTCAAGGTCATCGAGCATCCGCACTTCGTCTTGCGTCATGAATGCAGGAGATCCACCAGACCCGAGGGCCTTTGCGTAGTATTCGCCCCGGTCTTTTGCCGACGACGCCATCAGGGCATTTGAGACAAACTTGAAGTAGTGACCACTGGCGCGGTCTGCCTCGGTCAACAGATTGATGTTTGCCGAATCCTGAATTCGCTTGTACCAACGGCCCAAGGTGCGAACCTTGTGCGCGTTTTCCATCACTTCGGCACTTGCGTAGGTGTTGGCTTTGTCGCCCGTGTAGCCGATGATGGTTGGCAGGACACCGAAGAAACGGCAAATTTCCTCGACTTGCTGGTCCCTCATCTCTTTGTGCTGGGCGTCAACGCTGGTGAACGCGGTAGACATCCACTTGGCCGCCCGATCAAGGACCAGGGGCGCCCCTGCGTTGTTGGCCCCTGCGTTTTTCTTGATCCACGCGGTCAATTTCTCGTGCTGTTCTGGGCTCAGTTTTTCCTCGACCGAATAGACACCAGTCGGGCGGATGCTGTTTGCATGCAGGGACGATGCGCTTTCCTCCAGCGCCACCGACAGGCCCAAGGCATCACGAGCAAGAGCGAGGATGTCCATGCCCATATAGCCGGACCAACTCGGCCCGCGAACGTGCCAAATCTGTTCCGGCTTGACCTCAACCTCACCCGCAGAGCGTCCCCGGATGAAATACCGAAGCCGCCAGTCTTCTTCCTGCACCACCCGAACCAGATTGGGTTGCAGGATGATGAGTTCAGCGACTTGCCCACGGTAGAACGACTTGAAGGCATAGGCATTGCCAAGAGCCGCATGCATGCCCAGCGTTTCCATGAACTCAAAGGCGGTTTGCCAGCCGTTCGGCTTGGATGCCATCAACTGATAGACCGAATGCTCCTTGGCAACGCGCTTTCGAGACAATTCGCCTTCTTCGTAGTCCTGCATGAGCTTGAAGGGGACTTGTGCGCAGCTTTGCGATATCTCGCGCACGCATGCCAGGGCAGCGGACTGACAAAAAGCGCTGTTGACGGTGATCGACGGGCCAGCCTTGGACTTGGCCCCGGTGTCCATCATCTCGATCCAGCGCTCCCAGACGGTGTTCGCGCTTTTGAGGTCGAGTGCCCGCGCAAGCAACCCCATCACTGACCCCGCGCCATGACGACACCGGCAACAATGGCCAAGATGCCGCCGACGATCCAGCCAGCCGGGGCATAGACCATGCTCGCGCCGTAGCTGATGGCGATGCACCCAGCACTGGCCAGGGTTTCCGGGATGACACCGGCAGCGGTTTTGAGTGTCTTTTTCATGCGGTTTCCCAAAAGCTGCGGCCCTGCGCGACCGGGTTCAGCGACAGCAGTTGCACGGCATCAAACAGAGCCATCAGCGGGTCGATCTTTGCGCTGCCGCTGGCCTGCTTGGTGATGGTTACTGCGTTGCCTGCCTGCACGATCTTGGCGTTGCCGACGCACCAGGCCATGAGCGGGCGCCCTGCATGGATCAGTCTTTTGCCAGCCAGGCGCCGTTCGGCGGTCTTGATGGCACCATGGAGCCGCCAGCCCTGTGATATGCCGACAATCTGGTCCATATAGATCGGGCCGGGTTCGTCATCCGTGCCGATCAGGGCATCCAAGATGCCGCCGACACCGTGCTGGTCGATTCCAACCTTGTCCAGCAGGCCCGCATTGACGACTTGGACGACGATTTCCACGACCGCGGTCACGTCATCGCCCACGTTCTTGACGATGGTCAAATCGCCGCTCTTGGCGAAGTCACGCAGGCGCGCCGCCTCTTGTTTCCGCCTCGCAAGGACGCTTTCGTGCGCCCAGGCGTGAAACCATGCCAGCCAGAGCCCGGTATCCCGCTCACGGCCCAGGACGCAGAGCCCCAAAAGGTCATCCAATCCGCCGCCGTCGATGCCGATATCGACCACCTCGGACCGCTCCAGCAGGCTTTCGAGCGTGAGGCTGGTGTCTACCGACACTTCCCAGAAGTCGGCACCGGCCCAGCGGTCACTATGCAGCGCCAGCCCGATTTCGATATTCAAATGCTGTGACGCCCAGCGCCGCAGCTCACCTTCCCCGCTGGCTTCGGCCTGCTCATAGTCCGGGATCAGCCGCTCTACGGTGATTGACTTGCCACGGTTAGGCGTGACCATCCACCACTTTGACTGGTCGCGCCAATCCGTGCCCGGTGGGAACTCATACAGAACCGGCAGGATGGGGGCCCTAAGCTCGCCGTCGCGTACCTTGCGGGCCTTCATCAGCTCGGCGGCAAACACACCGGCAGGCGGGCGCTCAGACTGCGTGGTGATGTTGACCAGAAACGCCTCGGGCTGCGAAATCAGGCCGCCGCGTAGCTGCCCGATAACCCGGTCGGCGTTGTTCATCTCACCGATAACGTGAATCTCGTCAATCAGCACACCTGACGGCTTCGACCCGGTAACAACGGTCGGGGAAAAGCTCTTGACCTTCAAGAATGCGCCGGTCGGGCGGTAAGTGATCTTCTTGATGTGGTGCTGCACCAGAAACTTGGCGGACAGCACGGGGTCAATTTCGATCATGCCCGCCGCCTGCTTAAAGGCCAGGTCGGAGATTTCCACAGTCGGGCCGATGAACAGGTACTCGGCGCGCGGGCGCGGGGAGACCAGCACCGCCGTCAGCAGCAGCGCCGCCGCGTAGGTCGTCTTTGATGACTTCTTCGGCACCATCAGGAACAGCTCGCGGATATGCCGCTGCTTCGTTGCCTCGTCATAGCTGCCGAACAGCGCCTGGACAAGCTCCCGGAACCAGTCCCCGCCCGCCTCGGCAAGCGTCGGGTTTCCCGGCACATCGGGCAGGCGCAGGCGGTCGAACACGGCCACGGCCAATGCTGCTTGCTTCTCATGCAGCGGCAGCGCGGGGCATAGGGACTGCCCCGCCGTAATGCGCTCGCGCCAGTCACGGCAGCTTGTGTCCCATTCCTGCATAAATTACTGCAACAGCCCTTCCCAGTCCGTGCCACGGTCGGCCACCTTTGACAGCACCTCGCGGGCTTCCTTCTTGCCCATTTCTTCCTTGCCGTCCTCGCGCCACTCGGCGCGGCACTTGAGCCAGAAGATGGCGGCAGAAACGTTCGGCTTGTCCTTGTTCGTCGCCTGCTTGAAAAGCGACTGCGCGACCTGCGCATTGGCCTCGATATGGCCCGTCTCCAGCTCGGCCATGTAGTACTTGCGCATCGTCGGCCCCGATATGCCGATGACCTTTGCAATGTCATAGTCCGGGATGCCCATTGCGGCGAGCATCTTCACCTGCGCGCGGGTTTTCTCGTCCGCCTCATAGGCGGGTCGTCCGGGTTTTGCTTTCATACTGAACTCATAGCCATTGTTCGCAAACAGCCCGCGCCACTTGCTCAGCCATCTTGGGCGGCACGCTCATGCCGATCATGTATTTGCCGATCTTCTCGCTCTTGGTCTGATAATCATCAGGAAATGACCCGATCCGCTTCGACTCGCGCAGCGTCAGACGGCGACACTGTGTCCAGTGATAGAAGTCGCCAGCGTTCGATGTGAGCGTTGCGGATGGCAACTGCTCGGCAATCCTTACGCGGCCGAATCCGTTAGCCTTGCCTGTCGCGCGCTCTTTCGCTTTCGCAAACGAGTCGCCTTGCTTCGTCTTCGACCAGAACTGCAACGCCTCTGGCGTCGGCCGCGTCTCCGCGATCTCGGCAGCAGTCAGCGTCTGAATATCGCTTGTCGCATCGCCTGCACTGATCCACGGATGCTGCGGCGCCAACTTCAGCGGCGGCACATCGATGTCGTTTCGCACGGCGCAGAAGAACACGCGCTCACGTCGTTGCGGCACGCCACAGTCAGCGCCATTCAGCAGAAACAACTGCGGCCGATAGCCGATCTCCTTGAACCGGGCCATCACCATCTTGGTGTAGCCTTTGGCATTGCCAATCAGCATCCCCTTGACGTTTTCAGCAATGGCCACCTTGGGGCGCAACCGGCCTACCAAGTCTAGATAGTCAAAGAACAGGTCGGACAGAACCTGTTTGGCCTGCCCTTCGCGAAAGTGCTTTTCTTTGCCCCATGCCTTTTCTCGACTGCCTGCCATGCTGAAGGTTGAACAAGGCGGAGAACCATCAAGAATGTCCAGCTCGAACAATTCAGGCGGCAGCTCTTTGGTCAGCAGCTCATTGATGGGGCATAGGAAGTAATGCTTCGGCTTGATGTTCAGCTTGTAATGCCACGCCATCTCGGGGTCGATGTCATTGGCTGCAATGACTTCGCACCCCGCGCGCTTGTACCCCATGCTGGAGCCGCCGCCACAAGCAAATGTGCTCATCACCTTGATGCCGTTGGACTGCACTGCGTCAAGGTCTGCCAGGCGCCAGGCGTGCGGATTACTTGTCATTGAACTCAAATCCGCACCTTGGGCACTTACAGCTCATCTTGTAATCGTCTGGGTCAATCTCTTTTGAACTTGACTCAGGCGCGTCCTGCTCAATCAGTGAATCCAGATTCATTGCTGACGATAGTTCGCCCGCGTCAAACCCGATCAGCGCCATATCGAAGTCGGCGGCGTTCAGTTCATGCAACTCAATCGCCA
>ERZ869925.156-NODE-156-length-43589-cov-4.427275_pt1 | contig 43589 bp, 44 predicted proteins | sample MGYA00579311_ERZ869925 | MGnify/ENA primary metagenome ERZ869925 (study PRJEB32216, sample SAMN09231817) | wastewater metagenome | place: USA: Maryland | collected 2016-07-30 | study: EMG produced TPA metagenomics assembly of the PRJNA472060 data set (Reclaimed...
TATCGTTGAATTGATAAATACCTTTTTCAGATGAAATTGAATGTGTTCCTAAATTAACATCTTGTGTTGCACCAGTATATGGTACATAAGTAGAAGTTAAACCACTTGTTGCACCACTAATATCATCAAGTGATGCTAATGTATAATCACCAGATGGTTTAGATATATTAGGATAATACCAAATCGATTTGGTATTATTAGCAAAATTTATTCGATTAGATAATACTTGAAGATTTGTTTGGTTTTGTGGGTTATTAATTAATAAAATACCAACATTAGGCTCATCATTAAATAAAGTTATGGTTGTTGCTGATAACTCATCATTTAAATAAAAACCACCATAAGATATAATTCCATTGGTATCTACATTTCCAACACTAGTAACTTGATTTAAATTAGGTGTTGAAATCCCAGTTAAATTAGAACCATTACCATAAAATGTTGTGGCACTAAGAGGTCCATTTACATTTAACGAAACAAAATCATTTATAGTTGCAGAAAACGATACACCATCATTTCTTTGAAGTGTTAATAAATTGTTTGAAAATGTCACACCAGTAACATAAACATCTGTGGTCCCAGTATAAAAACCAGTCAAACTAAACGTACCACCAGTATTATTTGTAAATGTTGCAACACCATTATTAGTGTTATAAGTACCACCAGTTACAAAAATATCTTGTTTTGAAACACCAGTTAAATTAGAACCATCACCATAAAATGTGGTAGCACTAAACGCTGAGTTGGCTTCAATTATATTATCACCTAATAATATCTGTGTGTTACCAGTACATGATACTAAAGCGTTTGTAAAGAAACCAGTACATGCGCTCATTGTTCCATCATTTTCAGCTTCAATGATGAATGTTTCGTTAATACTTAAAGATTTTTGTCCGTTATTCATTATGTTGTAGTTGTTGTTCCTATTAATTTAAATTCACCAGTTGCTAAGTAATTTTTAGTTACTTTTATGTTTACCACATCGTTAGCGCTTAATATTAATGGTGAGTTTAATATTGTGCCATCAAAAACGACGGTACCGTTTACCGTAATTGTAATTCTACTTATGTTTTTTATATCTTGTAATAACGTAAAATTAACATCGTATTGCAATGTAAAACTAAATTGAGCGTTTGACCTAGGTTTAAAAATAAATGCGAAATTAGCGCTGTTGTCTTTCCTTGTCGCATCAAACAAAACATCGTTGAATAATTTTCTTTCGTCTATTTCCATTGCAACTACCGTTCTGTTTATTGTTGGGATTACTTCATATTGAGACTCATCCAACAAATAACCCAATAGTTTAACTTCAAATGTTTGAACATAAAAACGCTTATTTTCAAAATCATCAATGTTGCTTTCATCACCTATTGACTCTAAATGCAATGGCATTGGATGACCCTTAACATTGATATAACATTGTCTAGATTGAAAAGCTAATTGTATTGCTGTGTTAAACAAATTTAAGTCTTTCATTCTAGTTGTAAAGATTCTAACTTCATAAGTTAAATCAACAGCAACTGGTTGAGGGATTTTATATGTGTCTACCCCTCTTCTAGCGCCATCCCATGTTGGTACTTTCATGTAAGTGTAGGTACGACGACCTGGGATGTTCCACAATCCAGCTTGGTTTTGACCTTGTTGAATATCAGGTTTTCTTAGTATAGTAATAAAAGGCATCTTTACATTTTTATACTTATCAGAAAAACTCCATGTCTTAGAAAACTCATTCCATCTTTGAATTGTTAAAAATATAACAGGAACTTTCTCCCCATCAATGCTAATAGATAAACCATCCTCTGAATTAAAAAAATCAACAACAGAAGAATCCATATCCTCCGCGTTGACACCTCTAGGTAAAAAGGTTCCTTGGTCAGCTATTCCATCTAAAATCTCTTGACGTCTTTCTGGACCAATTTTACCGTTTGTTATGTCTATGTCTGTTATGTATCCTTTAGGTGTTGCCATAGTTGTTTTACATTCCTCTAAATTCGTTATTTTCAATTGTTGCACAAACTATGGTTCTAAAAGCTCCCTTATATCCCATAATAGTGTGTTTGTTGTCATAGTTTTTAACACCATCATTTACAACACTAAAGTATCTAATATCAGTTTCAGTAACTGGGTAACCAATATAATCACCGTAGCTAATTTCTGTTTTTAATTCAGTTAATTGGGCGTCATATATACCAAACGTTAACTGACCGTCTTGTAAATATCTAAGACTACCGTTTCCATTATAAGCTTTGTTTTCCGCTTCTGCCATTATAGGTATTACTTTCAATTCAACTGGTGGGAAATACCTAATCCCATCAGCTGAAGCTTCGCCGTAAACATTATCGTATTCAGTCATATCACGGTCAACTCTGTACAATATAACCGTAAAATTACCATCCCCTTCAATGGCTTCTCGACCCATTGATATTTCTAAATTGAAGTCTTCTTCAGAAAAAAACTTGTTAATTCTGGTTATAGGTACACTTGATTTAGACATATTTAACTCCTTTCTTTTTTGATGGAACACCTTTTTTAGTTTCCGAAATTTTTATAATTGTTTCATTGGAATGTGTTTTACCATAAAAATGATTTTTTTCACCCATGTGTGATTCACTCATTTTTTTCTTAGTTTCTTCACTTAATTTAACACCTTTTTTAGCGTTTCTAATTTTTTCTTTAGTTTCCTCAGACATTGGTTTTCTTTTAACAAGTTTTTGTGATTTACTCATTTTTTTCTTAGTTTCTTCACTAATAGTTTTACCTTTATGTGCCTTACTAATATTTTTTTTATGTTCATCGGTAAATATAATACCGTTTCTAATTTCACTCATTTGTTGTTTTATATATTATCATAATAATTGTTTTATAATAAATATAACTAGGTTTCTATTTATCTAACTAATTGGTGTTATTTATTAATTCTTGTAATCGGTGTTATTCCTCTATTTTCCATACTTTTTATTATAAATATTTATGTTTTAATTAATCTCTTAAAACCCTTGATTTTTATTTAATTTTTTACTATATTTAATTGTTATAATGTAAGAAAAAAAAAAGAACATGCAGATTGATTAAATTAGACGACATAAAAGGCCGTTCAGCACTAGATATGTTAGAAACATACAAGGGTTACAATCCATATATTTTAACCCTTAAAGCTGAATATTTAAAAACAAAAAAATTGCTGTTAACTGACACGCAATCTAGATATATTATTGATAATATCGATAGAGACCCACAATATATGAATCGTGTGGTCAATATTACACAATACTTAGGGGAAGAACTAAAAACAAAATATGAATTAGATTTTATCCCAGAACGTGTGCTTATTGAGTTTATGTTAGCTGAAACTGAAAAAGCTTATCACATATATGGTAAATTAACCAAAAAAAGTGAATCAAAATTACTTTGGCTACCAAAAACTCAAGTAACTGACGACCCATATTTTGAACCAATAAATGTTGAAGTAAATTTCACCAAATACAACGATATATTAAGTCAATACGGTAAAAAATTATACCAACATCAAGAAGAAGGTATAAAATTTTTATTATCTAGAAATGGTTGTATACTTGCTGATGACATGGGTTTAGGTAAAGGGGTTATTATCAATACTTTAGCTATTACACCTACTGGAACTAAACGTTTTGGTGATTTAAAAGTTGGTGATAAAATAATGGGTTCAAATGGTAAACCGTGTAATATCATTGGTGTATATCCACAAGGTGTTAAAGATACATATCGAATAACTTTTAATGATGGTTATTCAATAATAACAGATGGTTCACATTTATGGACAGTATCTTCATGTAATTCTGGTGAAAATTCTAAAAATAGAGAGAATCGTTATATTACTATAAGTACCGAACAAATGTTGGATGAAAACCTAGTATTAGAACAAAAAGGTACTGGTTGGAATGAAAAAAAACAATATAAATTTAGGACGTTTTATAAACAAAAAAACGGTGATTCTAAATGGCAAATTCCAATCGTCAAACCAATTGAATTTGAAAATAATGATAAATTACCAATTGAACCGTATTTATTAGGTTTATCATTGGGTGATGGTCATTTTACCAAATCATCAGCAATATCGATAGAATTACATAAAGATGATTTTGATGAATTATTTAGTGGGATTATGTTAACCGAACAAAAAACTGATAAAAATAAAAGAAGAGCTTATATTAATTACCATAGCGATGATTTAAAAAAATTAGGGTTAGCACATACTAAGTCAGACACAAAATTCATTCCAGATATATACAAATATTCTAGTATTGAAAATAGACTTGCGATTCTTCAAGGATTGATGGATACTGACGGTCATTGTATGAAATCAAAAAATGGTGAATTTAACGGTACTGAGTATTGTACTGTTTCAGAAAAATTAGCTGATGATGTTGCTGAAATTGTTCATTCATTGGGTGGTATTGTTAGAAAAAAAAGTAAAATTGGTAAATATAAAAAAGAAGACGGTACAATTGTTGAATGTAAAAAAACATATAGATTAAATATAAAATTACCAAATGAGTTTAATCCATTTAGACTTAAAAGAAAAGCTAATGAATATAATCCACCCAAAAAATATAAAATTGGTAGATATATAAAAAATATCGAACCATGTGGTCAAGCTGAAACGATTTGTATAGCTGTAGATGCGCCAGATAAATTATATGTTACTGAGCATGCGGTTGTGACACATAATACAACACAATCAATTATTGCCGCCATGGAAAGTGGTGCTAAAAAAATTCTAGTTGTATGCCCATCGTCAACTAAGATTAACTGGGAACGTGAGATAAATGTTTTTTGTGATGACACAACAATTATTGACGGTAAAAAATTTTCTGATGCTAAATTTACGATTATAAATTTTGATATTCTTAAAAATTTTCATACTCTTGTTAAAAGAGGTAAAGAGTCTGAACATCCAGTCATTCATAGACAGTTAGCTGAAGCTGGTTATGATTTATGTATTATAGATGAAGCTCACTACCTTAAAAACAATGAGAGTATTAGAGGAAAAATTATGGTCGAATTGGCAGTAAAATACAATATAGAAAAAGTTTGGTTGCTTACTGGTACACCAGTTGCCAACAGACCAATGGATTTCTTTAACTTATTAAAAATTATTAAGTCCCCTATCGCACAAAATTGGCAACATTATGCAACAAGATATTGTGAGGGTAGAAAGTTCTTTAGAACGCTTAAAAATGGGCAAAAAAGACAAATATGGCTCACAGATGGTGCTAGCAATCTAGAGGAATTAGCTTCTAAGACTAAAAACATTATTCTTAGAAGACTTAAGACTGAAGTGTTAGACATGCCAGATAAAGTTATTACACCAATGCACCATTTGTTGGATAGCAAACAACAAGCACAATATGAATTTCTTTGGGAAGACTATTTATTAGCAAAGAAGGCTGCTGGTAAACGAGTTAGAGAAGAACAAAAAGACTTGGTAGAGCTAATCCTTCTCAGACAATTCATTGCACAACAAGCAATACCTTATACGATTGAAATGGCTGAGAATGCAATAGAGATGGGTCGTAAGGTGATTATATTTACAAGCTTTACAGATGAGTTAAACATCATTGCTGACCATTTTGGTAAAGCAGCAGTGAGACATAACGGTCCAATGACCAACAATATGAAACAAAGGTCTGTGGATGCATTCCAAACAAACGATAAAGTTAAGGTGTTTGTTGGAAATATTAAATCTGCTGGTGTTGGTATTACACTTACTGAGGGTACAGTTGTTATTTTCAACTCGTTTGATTGGGTTCCAGGCAACAACGAACAAGCCGAAGACCGTGCTTTCCGTATCGGACAAAAAAATGATGTTAACGTATATTATCAATTATTTGACAACACAATCTCAACTAGAATGTGGGATATGCTTAACAGTAAGAAAGATATTATTGCAACAATTATGGGTGAAAAAGAACTCACCGAAGATGAAATAACAGAATTATTAATAGAAAATTTGTATGAGTAAAGTAACTATTTACACAATGAGTGATTGTCCTTATTGTGCTGATTTAAAAGAAAAATTAACCAAGGAAAATATTGAGTTTAGAAATGTTGATATTGATTTACCAGAAAATCAAGAAGAATTTGAACATATTTTAGAAGTTTCAAAAGCTGAAGAAGTTCCAATCCTTAGAATCGATAAACAACTGTTTGTACCTAACGTTTCTTTTAAGAGTATCACTGAAGCTGTTGAATTAACTAAGAAGTTTTTAGTTTAAATTCATTTTTTCTTATATTTATAAGAAAACAAAAATATGAGTGTTAGTATAGAAGAAAGAGAAAAACTATTCAGACAATTTAGACATTCTGTAGGTGCGCCTATTCGTCAGATAGAATTAACTGATGACCAACTTTGTACATTGTTAGAAATAGCAATTGAAGATTATGCACAATACGTACAAGAATGGCTCGTTGAACACCAATGGCAATCAATCATTGGTCAGAATGTGGATACTATAGATATGGCGTTTGCGTTGAGTGTTAGGAATTTCGATTTCATGACACAATATACCTATGCTTATTCAAAACAAGTTGGTTTGCAGACTAGAGGACCATGGGAACTTAAAAAAGATTATGTTGAAATTGAATCTGGTCGTCAAGTTTATCAAATACCAGCTGGGCGTGAAATAAATGAAGTACTTTGGATTACACCTCCAGCAACTAGTCAAGCCTTGTTAGCTAACTATGGTGGTATTGACTATGGTTTTGGTGGTGGTTTCTCACAAGTAGGTGGTGGTGTTGGTACAGGTGGTCCTAACGGTAGAATGGGTTACTATGTAGCACCAGCATTTGATATTTTACTTACAGCAGCTGACATGAACCTAAAAAACAGAATAATAAGAAGTGAATTGGTTTATAAAATTACAGCTGGTCCTGATGGTACTAAATTATTACACTTGATGAGCACCCCAGGGTCTAGACTTTCATTCGGACAAGGCATAGGTGGTGTAGGTAGCTCAATTAACATGACTGGTTGTCAAGTTTGGTACCACTACTACGATACAACTCCAGAAAATGTTGACCAATGTAGAGCTGATAACCCAGATATTATCAAGATGCCAAATCAAGTACCGTTAGCTAAATTAGATTACGCTGATTTCAATGAACCAACAAAAACTCTTATTCGTCAATTGTTTATCGCTGAAGCCAAGAGAGCATTAGGTAGAACAAGAGGTAAATTTGGTGGTATTGTTGGACCACCTGAAGCTGAAAGAACTATGGATTACGAAACACTTATTTCTGAAGGTAATGAAGAAAAAAGAGCGGTGTTAGAAAGACTTGATGCTAGACTTGAAAGATTGTCTTCTACCAAACAATTAGAAAGAGGTGCGATAGAAGCAGAAAGCTTAAATAAAGCGATGAAATACAGACCACTAGGGTTCTGGGTATATTAAAATAAAAAAGGGGCACTAAACCCCTTATTTATTTTCTAGAAACCCCAATCTTCTTCTGGTTGTTCTTGTGGTTTTTCTTCAACAACTGGTTGTTCATCAACAATAATTTCAGCTTCATTCACAACATACCCCTCAGGCATTTCACTAAATGTATCATCAAATTCATCATCTAATAATAATTCTTCATCTCGTCTGATAAGATTACCATCCTCATCTTCTTCAATCTCTTCATCCTCTTCTTCATTTTCAGAATATGTACGTTTCTTTTTTTCCACAACTGGTTGCTCAATAACAATACTATCAGCCTTTTGTTTTAATTTACCTAACAAATCAAATTCATTAATTTCAACTTCTTCAGTAGGTATAGTGATAGTCTCACCACTCATAATTCTATGTTCTTCTAAGTAATCAAGCCATAAATTATAACGGTTATCATCTTCAGAATGTTTTTTAAGTTTATAGAACTTATCTCGTTCTATAGCCTCTTTTTCGTATTTAAAAATATCTCTAATGTAACATAGAGGTTCATCCCATTTTCTAGAAACCAATGTTCCGTTTTCACCAATATCGGTTAATATGAAAATTTCGATTGGTAACTCACCTTTTTTTCTGATAATAGAAAAATCTTTAACCTCTAAACGTCTAAATATTTGGTCTAGTTTTTCTTTCTCTTCTATGATGCCGTTTTCTTTAGCGATTCTCATTCTTTCATGGTAATCAATTCTTATTTCTTCCCAAACATCAGATTCCATATTATTTGGGATTTTATTAACTCGTTCCCAGAATCTAATCTCTTTGTCTTCCATCGTCATCAATTCTTCATATGAATCTTGGTCAGTTGGTTTAAATGGTTTGCCAGAAATCAACTCACATTGAGATTTAGTAAAAATACTTCTATCTTTAAGAACTTCAAAAGTTTTTTTAGTATCTTTATCTTTAATCTTAACAATAGTTAAAAGAATTTGGTCTCTAATCTCTGGGTTAAAACAAACCAACAACGGTTTAACTTTTTTGTTGAAAGCGTCTAAGTATCTAGCAACGTTGTATTCATCTGTGAAAAGAGTTTGTTCTAATTCGTTAATTCTACTGGTAAATTCACTAACATCACCACCCTCTTCTTTAACCTTTTCAACAGCTTTTTTAAGCATTTCAAGCTCTTTAATAGCTTCAAAGTCTCTTTCAACAGTATCTGGCATGATAAGCTTACAATTTAATTTAAGAGTACTTTTAGTCTCTGGTGGTGTAGCATCTTGACCGTTTGCTGCATACCATTTTTGAAGTTGAGCCTTGGTCATTTTATTTTCCCAAACTGTTTGTAAATCACCTTGAGATTTAGATGTACCTGTGTTTATATAATATAAAACATCACCCAATGTAACGTTTAAATCATTTTTCATAGCCAATTCCATGTGCGCTTGTTTTGGCATAGGGTTACCAGCTTTATTTTTCATTTTGGCTTTTTTCTTGTAGTCAGCAATAGTTAACTTAACTTTAGACTTAGAAGCCATTTTGATAAGAGGTATTTTGTAATTGTAGATTTTATCTACATAATCGTAATAATGGTTTATAAACGAATAACCATCACCATCCAATAACATGCGAATACCCTTATTTAAGAATTCTTCTATGTACACTGGCATTTTCTTAGATTTGATTGAGTTACCAACCAATTTAATCTTTCCACCAATATCGTTAGCATAATTCTTTCTAGCAAAATTAATCGTTGATGTACAAACATCATCCAAGTCAAGACCCATACGACCAATCATAAACGTCTCATTAAACTCGGCCAATACAGCATCTATACCATAAAGTGTTTTACCACCTTCACCTTCTGTTTTCCAATGTGAACCCTTAGCCACATATGAAAACTCATTTAAGTTATCAGGTGCCGCAAAGTTACAACCATCGGTATCCAATACAAGTGCTCTAAATCCATATTTTTCAGTAAAGTGACGAACCATAAGTCTTAAGTATTGACGACCGCGACATGTAGTTTCTTCCGCCGAATCGGTATCACCCCAGTTAAAGATATATGGTGCACCATATGAACCAAACCATGAGTTTGCAAGAATTTTAAGAGGTAACTGTTTCTTGTCATACAAGTTAGCCAATGCTTTATGTTCTTGAATTTCTTTTTTAAGAGTTTCTATTTCACTAGGTGACATGTTAGACCCTTCTTCTTTTAATTTCTTTTCTAATGATTTAACAATACCTTTTTCTTTACCGTTTAAGAACTTATACTTATCACGTGTATCCACAACGTAAGTCAAAGTACCTTTCATCACACCAGTGATATCTAATTCTGGGAAAATATCCCATGTTAACTGTGTTTTAGGGTATAACGCGGCAAAGTCTAGTTTATATACGTTTCTAGCAAAACCTACTTCTAATAAACGTGATAAACCACCAGTAAAATCTCTTTTGGTTTGAGTTTCTGGTATGGCTAAACCATTTTCATATGACCATGCGGCCATAATAAGCTTCCATTGACCAGCAGTACCCATTGTTGATGAACGTTGGAATGTTGTTGGTAACATTTTAGCGATAAGGAAACTAGCTTGATTGAAGATGTTATCAATTTGCTCAGTTTCCCAAAGGTCATCAATTAAATAACGCTGAACAATGTATGCACCAGTCTTAACAACGTAGCCTTCTTGTAAAGGATTTGTCTCAGTAATTTTATACCAATCACCATTACTATCATTGAATGCATATTGGTTTTCTTTATCTGCCCATGTCGAATTAATTTTATCACCTTGGACATACACACGGTTTGGTTTAGCAATTTCAGAATATTGTGTAATGTATTTCAAACCCCATGATTTAATCTCAGAGTTAATCGCCATTGCTCTACGAACAGCATGTGAAATATCTAAAATATTATAACCAAACATGTGTGTTTGATTGTACGCTTCAGTTTCACCACCCAATTTAAGTGTGGCTGGTTTTCTTTTAATCTTTGATGCTCTACTAAGTGTTATAGCAACTTCAGTAACTGGCAATCCAAGTCTTTCTGCTCGTTCAAATATAAACGGCCAGTCAAAGTTTTCAGAATTATAACCAGCAATGATATCTGGTTTTAAAAATTCTATAATTCTAAAAAATTTTATGATATTTTGACGTTCACTTTCACGTCTATCTTTAGGTGTATCACCCAACGTTTCAATAACTGTTGCGTTACCTTTATTGTCTTTTACACCGATTTGGAAAATCGCATCCCTTGTCGCGAATAAACCTTCGGTCTCCAAGTCAAATTGAAGTCTGTGTAAATCATTATAATCTTCAAACCCTTTAAACAAACGCTTACCTGTTTGAATAAGGAATTGTTCAGTTGGGCTAAACATAATAAATGATTTTTGGTGTTCTTTACTAAAGATGTCGACACCACCATTTTTAAAGAAGTTTATCAAATCATTTGAAGACCCCTTACATTTGGCTAAGTAAATATAACCATTTTCCATTCTATCAGGAATAAAACCATCATCAGCCCATGTTCTCGATTTGGTTATCTTAACACCAAATAGTTTACTGGCTTCAATAATTTTCATTCTTTTACCTTGATACAGATATGGTGTAATATCCTCTTTAAACCAAAGGAATGGTTGATATTTGTGCTCCTCAATTCTTTTACCACCGTTTTCAACATCGTTTATAACTAAACTAACATAAGGTTTATCATAATAAGATTCAACCGCAACAATATAATTTTGAGGGTCACTACCTTGTAAGAAAGATTCAATTCTCTCATTACTAACTTTTTGTTCAGTATGACTCATAAATTAAAATTTTATTACAAATATACTAAACAATTTTAACTTAGACAAGTAAATATATTGTAAAAAAAATAACTTTGTGTGTCACAAAGTTACATTTTTATTTTGAGTTAATCAAGTAAATCGTTATTTTTTTATCGTTCTTTCTAAAATATTTATAAACAATTCTTCTCTAATAGGCACTATAAGTGTACCAGAACCATCTAAAAATTCAATTTCAAATTGACCCACATATCTTCCAGCAACCGAAGTGTCTCTTTGTGTAAATTGATAAATTAAGTAAAATTCAGGACCAACACAATTCTCTGGTTCAACTTGTTGAATACCAGTTAATTTTTTCGCAATACGTTTAACACCAGTGATAACATCTGTCATCGTAAAATAAATGTTAGCGTTCTGAACTTTTTCATGAAATTTTTGAAAATCATTACGCCCATCTTGTATCAATTCCAATTTTAAAATTGGTAATGTTGAATTTTTGTTTATTGAGAATTCCATATTTTTGTTTTTAATAATAAATAGATAAACCGTCGTTATAGTTTTCAATTATGTTACAATATTTTAAATCACATATGTTAAATTTAAATTGTGAAATTGAACCAATAAATGAACCAGCAAAATTTGTTTGTATTGGTAAGTTTCTATCTTCTTGGTCTAAACCGTCAAAAGTTTGACTTTCCATCAACCCTTGAGAACCACCACCAAGACTAAAATTAAATGGCACACCAACTTGCTTATCTTTATACTCTTCAAGTCTTTTAGCGATAAATTCATCAAAATTATAAACACTGTGTTTTAATTTACCGTTTATGTAAAATAAAAGCTTACCCTTACGAGCATTAGAAAGAGTTAATTCACAATCGGTTTTATAATCAGCCACAAATTTAATAACTACGTAATTCCAAACATCAAAAGTAACTGTCCCACTAGGTGAATAATTTTCTTCTATAGTTACACCAGTAACATTTATTCTCTCACCATTTATTGTTTGACAACCCCCAGTTAGTTTCAATAATCTATAACCAATTCTACCATCATCAGTTATCCTAAAACCTAACGCATTGTCAATTATATCAACATTGTAGTCTAACTCAGTTAATGGTGCCGTCATACCACTAAAATTGTTAACTCTTTCCTGACCAAACCCATCATCTGGTCCACTACATCTGCTAAAGCTACCACTACATGTACCACTAGCTGAAGCTCTACCATAAACTAAAAATGGGTTGTTTTGGTTTGATAGATATGTGCTAACTTTAGCCGTGGGTATACCTTGGCCATCATATTGACGAGCTCTTAAATATGCCAATCCATCATCAGGACCAGAACATCTTCTACAATTACAATTAGTATCACATGTTGACCCAGTTAAATCTGTTGAAACATTATTTAAATATTCTATAGTTCCAGTCTCAGCAGTATATGTTGACCAACTTTTATCACCAGAACCCCTACCATAAATTAAAAATTCATTGGTTACCAAGTCTATTTCAACTTGAGGTGGGGACAAAGGTATGCCAATTCCGTAATCACCAACAATTATAATATCTGTTTCTTTCGGAACCGTACACCAGTCACTAACCGTTTCACCACTAGTACAAGCTGTTGTAGTACACGCACTAGTACAACCAGTATCGGCACCAGCAAATTGGTTCCAAAACTTGTTTTCAGCTCTAGTACCCATGTAAAAGAAAAAACCTTTGTTATTTGGGTATAAATCATTAAGGGTTGTACCTGTTGTTTGAATGACTTCTGGTTTAATCCAAAATTCTGCACTCCATGAATCATTTACTCTAGTTGGTAATACTTGATAACTATAACCATCTAACTTATAAAACCCTTGGTAAAATCCACCTAAAAATTGCATGAAATTACCTTCTGTGACGCCAGAACTAGAAGTTATTTGGTATGTTAAACCAGATGTGGTACCAGTAACAGCATTCATCATCAAACCAGTATTACCTGAAGATATTACATGAACACTTTCAGTTAACGCTGATAACAATGCTTGGTTTGTAGTGTCTCCGCTAGATTTATCAAAAATAATCAAACCATTATCAATACCTGTAAGACCAATTGTATTTAATGTGTACCCACTATTTGTCGCGCCAGTCCAACTAACAAGGCTATGTAATGAATTTGTATTACCACTTAAAAAAGTATCTGGATTGTTAAAATCGTACCAAACAACAAAACAAGAACCTGACAACAAAGAATCACATCCACCAGATGTTTCATCCGTAGCCAAATAAAAGTCCCAATAATCACTGTTTGAAACTTGTAATTTTAATTTGTCAAAGTTAAAGTTTTTAATATTACCCATTTTTATTGTGCTGTTGAAACTGTTACAGCACTAAACGTTAAACCAGATGTTATTATATTATAAATCAATCTCTTATCCTGTGTGTCATTATAAACCGTTTTGTCATTAAAACTTTGATTAAAATCATAGATATAACCAAAATCAGTTTTAGATGGTAATCTGTCTGAGAATGTTTTTAAATTATAAGACACACCATATGTATCACCACTGTTTTTAACCCTAGTTAAAAACATACTACCAGACATACTAGATGCGCCAATTAACCTATGTATGAATAAACTACTGTTTACCATTAAACCATTTAATAACATACTATCCAATCTGTTAGCGCCAAATACTGAATTAACGATTATTGAGTCATCCGATACCGTGTAATCAAATTGTTCGTTAACAAACACACCACTATACCCTAAACCAAACGAACAGTTTCTTAGTATACCGTTGTTTTTAATGTTTCCGTTAGCTAACAAGTTAAGTTGATACATTTGATTTCTATTATCCAAACCAACAACATCAAGCGCTACAACATTATCAATCAAAGCTGAATTAGTAATCGATGGTAAACTCATAAACGTTGAATTAGTTATACTACCATTAACTGAACTAACATTTAAATTAAAAGTGTCCCCATATCTTTGTGAATACGGTAAAAATACAGAGTTATACAGATTATTTACAACAAACCCATCAACATTTGTATTTGGCTCATAATTAACAATAGGGAAAATATTAAAATCTTTTATCAACGATGTACCACTAAAACCAGATAATGGTAATGTCACGTCAACAGAATATGGTGTTTCATTAACAGCAATTGGTAAACGACTACCATTACTAACAGCTGGTGCGGTAACTGTGGTTACACCAGATATAAATGGGTCCGCTACTGTTTTAGCAAAATCTATGTATAAACTATCATAATACGGTTCGTACATAACATATCTGTGATTTGTGGTTATAGTTGGGTTATTGTTAGTACAATAATTTACCGTTCCTCTATTATAAATTGTAGAGGCTGTTGTAGCACTTGTCCCACCAGATAACTTATTGTATAAATAATTAAACCAATTTGTGTCATCCATTTGAAATCTTCTATATCTCTGTACTCTCCAATCCACATTTGCAGAAATAGAACCGTCAGCATTTTCTCTTTTTATAATAAGACCCTTTCTAGTACCAATTAAATTAGCTGGTATGTTGTCATCATAAATGTCTGTATCGGTAAAATCATATTCTAATTTATCACCTTTAAATGTTAAACTTTCTGCAAATATTGAGAAACTAGAATTATCTAAAGCGGTCAATACTAACGATTCCACAATTGGCGAAGGATTTTCAGCGCCAGTCATTGACATATAAGGTCCGTCATCATGAACTTCTGTGTTAAGAACACCACCAGATTTAAATACTGGTTTTCCGTTTATATCGTTTATCGTGGTACCAGAAGGCACGTTAGGGTATCTTTGCTTTTCAAATTTTAATTTAACACCAATATTGTTAGCACCAGTTATTGTTGGAGATAATTGAATATAAGCCGAATTAAAATAACTAACAATAGAAAATGTAGAACCAGTTGTCACGGTTGCCCCAGAAGGCGCAAAAACACACACCACTGTATCACCATTGGCTGCTATGTTGCTAGGAACGTTATTAAATTGTGTAAAAGCCCCTGCCCAACCAATAACCTCATGTTCTTGACTTTTATTTCTAGAATCAGAACCATTTATTTGATAAACAGTTTGATAATCAGTCAAAATGTATTTATTACCTGGGACCAATTGATTGTTTGTCACCAACGTACTTAATGTTGCATAATCACCACTGAAACGACCCTCAGGCGCTTGCCATTCAGCCATACCTTCAGCATCAATACAGGTTAATACACTACCTATTTGTGGTTCATTGGTAACAATAAGTCTTTCAGTTCTAGTAATACCAGAAACATCAACCCAAATTGTTCTACCAGTGTAATCTAAACTAGTCGCTGAATAATATACCAAATCAACGGATTCAACTGTACCGCTATAAGCACCACCACCTAAATCATACATTGCTATAGGTGTGATGTCAAACCCAACACCAGAATACGATAAAGCAACAGTATTCCCATCAATTACGGTTGTCGTCTCAGCAGTAAATACATTATCAACTGATTGAGTTATTGCTGAAATTGAAGGTGTTAAAGCTGAAAAATAAGGTTCAGCTAACGACATAGCAGGGTCATACCAATTATATACTGTTGTTGCACTATTACCAGAAAAAGTACTAGCAACGTAAGATACGGTATTTGTATCACCACTCGTTAATGGGTTTGGTCCGCTAGTCAATGCGCTGAAAGTCAAACCAAATGAAGTACCACCTGACAACACTGTCTGTGTTTTTTCAAATTGTTTAACTTGTCTATTATTTGAAAAGTCTAATTTTGTTCTAAAAGCCATTTTTATATGTTTTATTATAAATATTCTATGTTTTCAATATATTTATATGAAAAGATAATTTATGAAAAGAATTATAAATAAAAAACAATTAGATGAATTGGTTGGTGGTGATATCTTTTCTGATGGTGGTGATAGAAACGTATCTGGTGAAACCGAAATAGAAACTGGACCAGTAGCTAAATCACACAAAGATAAATCAGATTATCAAAAAGGTATTTCAACTACCACTGATAGAGTTGCAGACAGATATAGACAAAACATCCCATGGTTTGCAGTCTATAGTTTTGGTGGTTCGGCCACTGGTGGTTTACCTATGTACTATGGTCAAATAAGTAAATTAAGTGAAGATAACAAAATAATATCTAAGAAAGACCTAGATGAAATTATCGAAGACTTAGTAAAGAAAAAACAAACCAACGATGTTACTGATAAAAATTATAATCCAAAAGTTGCTAAATTGATTGACACCATAAATGATAGTAATTTATCTGAGGAACAATTAGAAGAATTGAAAAAAGCCATCGAAGCCAAAAAACAATCTAAACCTAAAAATAAAAACATATAATGAATAGAAACATAGCCAACAAACAAATTAGCAGTAAAAACGGTGATACAAAAGCTCACCAAGCTTACGCTATGGAGTATTCTAGACTTAAAGAAGCTAAAAAAGTTTGTGAACAAAGCGGTAATTGTTTTGAATATAATAAGTTAGGTGGTCAAAACAGATATGTTGAAGTAGAAGGGTTGGTGCAATCTGAAAGAAGAAAAGATAAGATGTCAAAAAAAATTACTGACCCCACAAATCCTAACAACACTTACCAAGATGAAAAAAATGGTACTGAAGTTAGTGTACCAAAAGTGACAAAAAAATCAGACCATTCTGGTGGTGAAACAAAAAAAATACTTTCTAACAGTCAAGCATTGTCTGAAGAAATTTCAAATATTAAATATTTAATAGAATACATGAATAACAATAACATAAACAAAATAATTTAAGTTATGCCACAAATTTATAACGGTGGTCAATCACCACTAGAATTTTACGCTATTAACGGTAATCCGTTATACCCAGGTTCTGGACGTCTCGCAATTATACAACAAACTCGTATTGGTACCACAAAATATCAATTTCAAGGACCTTATAAAAACCCACAAATCACTGGTAATATCAACGACCAATATGGGTTGACACACACAAACGCAGTAAACGATACTTTATCACCTTACAACGGTAGAGGTACTGGTGATGGTGTGACTAATGGTGTTTATGGTGCAATATACAATTACAACGGTGGTAATGTAGAAGATATAAACGGTTCAGCGGCTGTTCAAGGTTCTGGACGTAACCCACAAGTTATATTAAACGCTGGTATTTGGGGTTATGGGCCTAACGTAATTGCTGGTTCTAATTACGTTTCACCTAACACAGCAGCTAACGTAGGACAAGTAGTTATTTAATATTTACCCATGAAACTTTACAATATTTATCAAAACCTTATATTAGAGGAAATCTTTAACAGAGCAGATTTGTATGAAGCTGTTTCTGTTGAAGACATTGATAAAATATTGGCTGGCGATAACGGTAAGTATTACAGTGTGTCTTTTGATTACCCTAACAGAGATGGTTCTATATCAAATAGATTCGTACAAATACATCAAAGGAATGTATCAACTATTAATAATAATCTGATTGACGCTTATCAATTAAGCAAAAATGGTGAAAACATTGAAGGGTGGAAAAAATTTAATTTAGATAAAATGAATAACTTAAAGATTAGTAAAGTTCCATTCTATCAACCACAATTCAAATTTAACAGAACGGGTAATAATTCACCAACAGTTGCTTCGACACCAACAATCGCACAATTTGATTATCAATACGCTCCTAGTACTATTAAAAAGATGGAAAAAAGACAACAAACTTTATTTCCTAAAGCTGGGCAATCAGTTAATCAACCTAGTACTGAGCCAGTTGCTGGTCCACAAACACAACAACCAGTCGCTAAACCAACGGTTAGACCAATGAGAAGGGTTAAACCAAAACCAGTCGCTCAACCAGAAGAACCAATAGTTGAACCTGAAGAAGATGAAGAAAATAATTTAGAATTAAATAAATAATAATATTATGGACCCAAGACCAGTAGATGTAAGCGCACTAAGCGGTATATTAGGAAAAGCCAGACAAGTTATGAATGTGGTTGAATCTAGAGAACCAGAAAAAAAAGCTAGTAAAAGTAGAGATTTTGACCCTAGAGAATCATATAACCAATCTATGTTTGATACTACTCCAATATATAGTGAATCTGATGAAAGAGAACCAATATATGAGAATTATCAACCAACAACACAAGGTGTACCCCAAAATCTTGATTATACGCCAGAACAAATTATGGCATCTAATTTACCACCAGCTGTAAAAGAAGCCATGTTAAATAAACCAATCCCTAGACTTAGTGGACCACCATCTAAAGTTAGCCCAGAAGCGATTGCAAAATTGACTGGTATGACACCTAAAAAAATGACACAACAAAAACAAATGTTGAACGAGTCGGCCAACAATGGTGATATGATAACATTGAGTAGACAACAGTTACAAGAATTAATTGATGAGTCTATAAATAGATTTTTTAAACAAGTTTATAATAAGACTATTACAGAGGAAACAATTAAAAAAACAATAAATCTACTTATCAAAGAAGGTAAAATACAAACAAAGAAAAAAATGGGGTAAATAACCCCATTTTTTTCTTTACTATTAGTTTTATTTTCTATATATTTAAAAATCAATAAAAAGTTTTAAACCATTTTTCATGAAAAAAATTAAAGTTTTAGTAGTACCATCAGATAGAACTGGTGTAGGGTACTTCCGCTCAACAAATCCACATATCGCTTTAGAAAATTTATATTCTGATGAATTTTCGGTAGATATTGATTTTGAGCCACAATTAGATAACGATGAGTTTTTAAAACAGTATGATATTATTCATTATCATAGAGCTCTTGGACCATACGAAAAAATGCCAGAACTATTAAATAAATTAGATAGCTTAGGTATTGTTAGTATTATGGATTTGGATGATTATTGGGCTCCAGGCGCACATCACCCAGCTTATCACATTATTAAAGCTTCTGGCCTTGACAAAAAAATTCTAGACAATATTAGAATCGCTAGAAATGTGACAACCACCACTCCATTATTTGCGGATGAAATTAGAAAATACAATAAAAATGTTTTTGTCCTTGCAAATGCAGTAGACCCAAAAGAAAAACAATTCACACCAAATCCAGAAAAATCAGATAGAATTAGAATTGGATGGCTTGGTGGTTCTTCTCATTTAAAAGACTTACAAATCCTTAACGGTGTTGTTTCAAAATTAAAAGGTGACGGACTTATTGACAAAGTTCAATTTGTTTTGTGTGGTTTTGATACCAGAGGTACACACACTGATATTGATTCTAGAACTGGAGAGCAAAGGGTTAGAGCTATCACACCAATGGAAAGTGTTTGGTACCAATATGAGAAAATATTTACTGACAACTATAGTATTGTTAGCCCTGAATATAAAAATTTCTTGATGAAATTCACACAAGAAGAATACCCTAATGTTGCTAACGAACCTTATAGAAGAGTTTGGACCAAGCCTATTTCAACATATGCGTCAAATTATAATTTATTTGATATTTCATTGGCGCCGCTAGAAGAAAATATCTTCAATAAAGTTAAGAGTCAATTAAAAGTTATTGAAGCTGGATTTCACCACAAAGCAATTATCGCACAAGATTTTGGACCGTATAAAATTGATTTAACCAACGCTATCAAATTTGGCGGTGGTTTTGATGAATCAGCTAACGGTATTCTTGTTGAAACTAGAAAAAACCACAAAGATTGGTATAGTGCTCTTAAGAAACTTATCTTAAACCCAGATATGATTACAGTATTACAAGAAAATTTATATAATACAGTAAAAGACGTGTATTCTATGGAAAACGTGACCAAACAAAGAAAAGAATTATATTTACAACTAACACAAATTAAAAAACCAGAACTATGGCTAGAAAAGACGATGTAAAAATGCTTTTTGATTTTATGATTGAATTGCTAAAAGATGAAAATGAGGTTAAAAATGTTAATAAACCAGAAGAAGAAAAAGTGTTAATAGCCGAATCCAAACCTAAACCAACAAAATATGATATCTTTGATGTTCCTAGGATTAAAACTATCATGGATAAAATGGATGCTAAGGAACATGACGACGCTATCGTTAAAAGAGCTTTAACCGTTCAATCTAGAGATTATAAAAAAGAAATCGATGAACTAAAAGAAATGTTTAATCAAAGAATCCTTAAAGAAGATAAACTAGTTGATGAAAACGACAACTCTTTGTCTGGCAATACAAGTCAATCAACTACAGAGACAGTTGAAAATGATTCTATACCAAAGTCAGAGCAAATTATGAATTCTAATTTACCGTCAGCTGTAAAAGAAGTTATGTCAAGAACCTCAAATACTAGAAAAAAAAGCTAAAAAGGTTGATTTTTTATATTTTTATGCGTATATTTGTAAAAAATATAACAATTAATTAATATAAAAATCAATGTCTTTAACACAAGAAAAAATCGTTTCAAACACTAAAAAATATTTTGAAACAGCTAACAAATATGGGTTCATGACCAATGAACTCATGACATTTTTAGGTGAGGGGTTTATCAAAGCACCTGCATCTACAATGGACAGCTTACATAACGCATTTGAAGGTGGTCTTGTTGACCATTTACTTAGAGTTGCGTTCTATGCTGTCCGTTTTAATAATGCCCTACCAGAAGATAAACAAGTAAACCAAACTTCTTTGCTTAAGGTTTGTTTACTTCACCAAATTGGTAAAGCAAACTTATACGTTCCATGTGATTCAGAATGGCACAGAAAAAACCAAGGTAAAATGTATGATTTTAACAACAACTTGGTTTCTATGCGCGTAAGTGAAAGAAGCCTTTATTACGCAATGTCACATGGTGTTACTTTTACTGAAGAAGAGTATGCGGCCATTATAATGTTTGATAAAGTTGACGACCAAATGGCTCAATATCACAATTCTACTCTAGGTGAGTTATTAAAAATGTCTAACACGTTTGCAATTAAACACGAAAAATCAGAGTAATATGTTTAATATAGAATATATGCGAGAGCAAGTTTTAAGAATGGTCGACCCAAATGACCCTTATACTGAAGAAGATTTTAATAAAGAATTTTCAACTCCAATGGGGAGCGCGGACGATTTTAAAATCAAAATTAAACTTAAAAACGAATCTAACAACCCTGACCCAGAATATGCAACATCTGGGTCATCTGGTTTTGATTTAAGGGCTAATTTAGAAAACTCAGAATCTATTGTCATACCAGTTGGAAATCGCGCAATAGTGCCGACTGGATTGTTTTTTGAATTACCAGAAGACTTTGAAATCCAAGTTAGACCTAGAAGCGGTCTTGCTGCTAAAAATGGAGTTACGGTTTTGAATACACCAGGAACGGTTGATGCTGATTATCGTGGTGAAGTTAAAGTAATTTTAATCAATCTAGGAGGCGAACCATTTGAAATCAATCATGGAGACAGAATTGCACAAGGTGTTATTGCTTCAGTTATTGGTAAAAATATAATTTCTTTTAATAGAGTTTCAGAAATAAATGAAAACACAGACAGAGGTTCTGGTGGTTTTGGTTCAACAGGTAAAAATTAATATGACAACAAAATTTGATTTTAACGATATTTTAATTAGACCAGCTATTAAATCTAATATTAATAGTAGAAAGGAAATTGACCCATTTTATTATGGGTCATTACCGTTGATAACCGCTCCAATGGATACTGTTATTAACGAAACAAATGAAGGTAAATATGAAAAACTAAAAGTGCTTACATGTTCACCTAGAGGCGTTCAAAATCACCATGGTTTTACATCTTATTCTTTGTCAGAATTTGAAGAATTATTTACTAAGAATGAATTAAATGAGATTGGTCGTTATCTGATAGATATAGCCAACGGTCACATGGTGAAACTAATCGAATTGGTTAAAAAAGTAAAATCTAAATATCCAATGATGGTTCTTATGGTTGGCAACGTAGCTAACCCTAAAACCTATGAAAAATTATCACAAGCTGGTGCTGATTTTGTCAGAGTTGGAATTGGAAACGGTGGTGGTTGTAGTACGACAGTACATACTGGTGTCGGATATCCGATGGCTTCTTTAATTCAAGAATGTAGAGAGCTTGCTGTTAAATATGATAACCCAGCTTATATTGTGGCAGATGGTGGGATGCAAAATTATTCCGATATCATTAAAGCTTTGGCCCTAGGTGCAGATTTCGTTATGGTTGGTAGTATTTTCAACAAAGCAATTGATTCCTGTGGTGAAAACTATTTGTTTAAAAAAATATGGATTCCACAAGAAGTAGCTGATTGGTGTTATAAATACAAAATCCCAGTTTATAAAAAATTCAGAGGTATGTCAACCAAAGAAGTTCAAAAAAAATGGGGTAAAAAACAATTAACAACTTCTGAAGGTGTTGTTAGATTTAGAAAAGCTGAATATACTCTTAAACAATGGGTGAACAATTTCGAAGATTATTTACGTTCATCTATGAGCTATTCAAATGCGAAGACTCTAAGTCAATTTATTGGCAAAGCTGATATTATAAAAATAAGCGATAACGCATACAACAGATTTAAAAAATAATGGTAAGTATAGTATATTGTACAAGACAAACAAATCCAGCGCACAAAGAACACTTAATTAAGTCTTCTGGGTTGCATAAACACGTCGAGGTAATCGAAATTATCAATAATGGTGAATCACTTACCAAAGCATATAATCGTGGCTTAAAACAAGCAAAATACGATATTGTTGTATTCTGTCATGATGATTTAACGATTGAAACCAAACAATGGGGTAATAAATTAGCAAAATTATTTGATAAAAACCCAGAATATGGTATTATTGGTGTTGCTGGTAGTAAAAATATGCCAGCATCTGGACAATGGTGGGAAAATAGAAGTAAAATGTATGGTAGAGTCAAACACACACATGAAGGCAAATCATGGTTATCAGCATATAGTGATGACTTAGGTAATGAACTTGAAGAAGTTGTGGTTGTTGATGGGGTTTGGTTTGCTGTAGACAAAAAAAGACTAAAAAAAGATTTTAATGAAAATGTAGAAGGGTTTCATTTTTATGATGTTACATTCGCATTTGAAAACTTTTTAGAAGGTGTCAAAGTTGGTGTTACTACTGTTGTAAGAGTTAACCACCAATCAATAGGTATGACCAACGAAGCGTGGGAAAAAAACAGAGCTGATTTTTCAGAAGCGTTCCAAGCTTTTTTACCAGCAAACGTAAAGAAAACACTTCGAAAAAATCAAAAACTTAAAATATTAATTGGTTGTTTAAGTTACACTAATTTTACTGGTTCAGAACTATATGTTTTTGAGTTAGCAAAACAATTGAAAAAATTAGGTCATGATGTTTCCATCTGTTCAAGTATTGGTGAACCATTGTTAAGTTTATCACATAAATTAGGCATAAAAATGTATAGTATTCAAGAACCACCAGGTTATAAATTAGGTGATGGTAAATGGATGTTAAATACACCTAACGGTCCAGCACCATCTGCTCCAAATACATTATACAAAATACAAGATATTAATTTCGATATTATACATCTTAACCACAAACCAGTCACAGAACATTTGTTGAGGTTTTATCCAGAAACACCAACTATCTGTTCAATTCATTCTGAGGTGATTTCCTTGGAAGAACCAGTTATTTCCCCTCAAATAAAAAGTTATATAACTATTAGACCAGAAATTAAAGAACATATAATTAATAAATTTGGTATTGACGAAAGTTTAGTTAGTATCATATATAACCCAATAGATGAAACAAGGTTTAAACCAATGATTAACTCTGAAAAACGAGATAAGAAAAGGGTTTTATTTGTTGGTACGATTGATTATTTAAGACAACAAACTATTGCTGACTTAATTAACACGACTAAAGAAAACAATCAAGAACTTTGGATTGTTGGTAAGAAAAACGACACTTATTTAGATTCTTTAATTGCTGGTCAAGAACATGTAAAATATTTCGAACCAACATCTAATGTTGAAAAATTTATTCACCAATGTGATGAAACCGCTGGTATTCTTTTAGGTCGCACAACTATTGAAGGTTGGTTATGTGGTAAAAATGGTTGGATTTATAATATTGACGAAATGGGAAATGTTTTAGATAAAAATTTACATTTAGTACCTGAAGATTTAGATAAATTTAAAAGTTCAAACGTTGTCAATCAAATAATTGGCGAATATATAAAAATTCTTTAATCTAAATAAAATGATAGTAATATTAACAACACTGTATAATGCTGAAAATTATATAGGTAAATGTATTAAATCAATTAAAAAACAAACAAATAAAGATTATAAATGTTTTATTTTAAATGATTTATCTACGGATATTTCTAGTGAAATAGTAAAAGAGTTGATTAAGGATGATGACAGATTTATGTTAATCAATAATACTAAAAAATTATACCAACCAGGCAATTATAATCAAATAATAAATGGTGATTATGGTTTAAATGATGATGATATTGTTGTTGAGTTAGATGGTGATGATTGGTTTCCAGATGATGAGGTTTTAACCAGAGTCTTAGACGCTTATTCAGATGGTAAAACATGGATAACAAATGGTAGTTTTGTGTATTCAAATGGTCAGTCAGGTTTTTCGTCAAAACAACAAATAAAAAACATAAGGTTAGGTACATTTACCGCTTCTCATTTAAGAACTTGGAAAGTTTTTTTATGGCGAAAAATAAATGAAGAAGATTTAAAAGATGAAAATAACGAATATTGGTCAGTTGCTGGAGATTTGTCTTTCATGTTTCCTATGTTAGAAATGTCTGGTGAAGAACACTATAAATTTTTACCAGAAATAAATTATGTGTATAACGAAACAAACCCATTAAATGACCATAAAATTAACATGGCAAATGTTACTTATGTTTGTAATAAAATAAGAAACATGAAACCTTATGATGAACTTTAAAAAAAAAAAAAATAATTATGCAAGAAAATTTAATAAACGATATTGTTCTTTGGATTAAAGAATATTGTGAAAAAAATAAACTAAAATCCTTAATAGTTGGTGTTTCTGGTGGAATTGATTCTGCTTTAGTTTCAACTTTATGTGCCAAAACTGGGATAAAAACTTATTGTGTCATTCTTCCATTACATCAAAAACAAGAACAAACTGACAGAGGTGATAACCACGTTGATTGGTTATCAAAAAAATATGATAATGTAACTAAAATTACCATTGACTTAACTTCAACTTTTGATATATTTAAAACTATTATGCCAATAGAGGCACATAATGATTTGGCTTTTGCTAATTCTAAATCTAGGTTAAGAATGGTTACCCTATACCAAATCGCTCAAGCTAACAACGGTATTGTTGTTGGGACTGGAAACAAAATAGAAGATTTTGGTGTTGGTTTTTTTACAAAATATGGTGATGGTGGTGTTGATATATCTCCAATTGCTGATTTATATAAATCAACAGTGTATGAATTAGCTAAAATCTTAGAAATTTCAGAGGAAATTTTGACTGCTAGACCTACAGATGGTTTATGGGATGATGATAGGGATGATGAAACGCAATTAGGTGTTAAATATGATGAATTAGAATGGGCTATGGGGTATTTAGAAAACCCAAATAAACCTAAAACAGAATTGACAGATAAAGAAAAAAACGTGTTAAATATTTTTAAAAAATTTAACAAAAAAAATAAACATAAAATGGGTAAAATCCCAGTATTTAAAATAAAAAACAATTAAAATGAAATTAGGTGTTATAGGTATAGGTAAACTAGGTTTATCATTTGCTTTATTATGTGAAAAAAAATATTCTATCTTAGGTTCTGATATTAATAACGATTATGTAGATTCAATCAACCAAAAAAAATTAAAAACTTACGAACCAAATATCGAGGAACTGCTATCAAATTCTAAAAATTTATTAGCAACAACTGATAATATAGAAGTTATCAAAAATTCAGATATTATTTTTACTTTTGTACAAACCCCATCATTATATAATGGTAGTTATGACCATGAAAATATTGAAAATATAATTTTAGATTTTAAAAAATCTTATGAAAATGGTGTTGAGTTAAAAGGTAAAATTTTTGTTATTGGTAGCACTACCATGCCAGGATATGTGAAAACAGTCGAAGAAAGATTATCAAATTTTGGTGTTAGTGTTTGTTATAACCCAGAATTTATCGCTCAAGGTGAGATTGTTAAAGGGTTAGAATATGCTGATATGGTTTTAATAGGTTCTAATGATGATAATGCTACAAAAAAAATTGTTGAAATTTACAAAAATATCATGAAAATTGAACCGACATTTAATGTGATGTCTAACACCGCAGCTGAAATAACTAAAATTTCAATAAATTGTTTTTTAACCACTAAAATTTCTTTTGCAAACATGATAGGTCAAGTTTGTGTTAAAAGTGGTGTTAATGATGAAACTAAAACGGTTTTAAAGGCTATTGGTGACGATAAGAGAATTGGGAATAAATATTTGAATTTTGGTTATGGGTATGGTGGTCCTTGTTTACCTAGAGATAACAGAGCGTTAGGTTTACATATGGAAAGAATTAATTTAAAAACAACTTTACCATATGTCATAGACGAGTTCAATCAAAACCATAATGATTTTTTAGTTAATGAAATTTTAATTAAATACCCAGAAAAAAACACTAAGTTAATAGTAGATGGCGTTTCATATAAAAAAGGTACTAACATATTAACAGAATCACAACAACTTAAATTAGTTGAAAAGTTATTAAGTTTAGGTTATAATGTTGGTATAATAGAAAGCGAACACGTTATTAATTTAATCAGTGATAATCTTAAGAACCAATATGGTGATTTAATTTCTTTTTCAACACAATATAATAACGATGGTTTAATCTTAAATATATAATGAAAGGTATAACTAATTTGCAAATACTTAACCATGCAGAAGGTAGATTCGGCAACCAACTATTTAGAATTGCTACCTTAATAGGGTTTGCTAAAAAAAATAACATAGAATACCATATACCTAAAGAATGGGAACACTTAAAATACTTTAAATCTGAAAATAATGAAAATATCTTACCATCTAAGGAAATACAATCTAAAATAACCAGTACTTACCATGAATCTGGTTTTCATTATAATGAACTACCGTCTAATGTAGATTACTTACAAATTAAAGGTTATTTTCAGTCTGAAAAATATTTTGACACGGCTTACAACGAAATTTTGTCTTTTTTTGATTTTAAAGACGAATTCATAGATAAGGTAAAAACAAATTTTAGTGAAGATTTGGTTAGAGTTTGTTTACACGTTAGACATGGTGATTTTTATGATAGGAGAACAGGTGGTGGTCACAAGGGTAATGAAAATTATCACCCAGTAATGACGTTAAAATATTATGAAAATGCTGTAGAATATCTATTAAAAAACGTTCATTTTGATGAAATATTAGTATTTACTGACCATCCAGAAACTAAAGAATTTATTTATGGTAAATTAGAAAAATATGGTAAAAAAATAATCTATTATGATTATTCTGACAGTTTCATTTACGATTTCATAGCTCAAACACTTTGTAATCATTTCATAATACCTAATAGTACTTTTTCATGGTGGTCGTCTTATTTAAGTAAAAGTAAAGATAAAATAATTTGTTCACCATACGAAAACGATTGGTTAGGCCCCAGTTACAATCATTTCAATAAAAATGATTTATTACCTAACACTTGGATTAAAATAACCCAAAACTAATATGAGTAAAATAATTTTAGATAATATAAATTTTAAATATATTAATTTAGATAATAGACCAGATAGAAAAGCTGAAGTGGAAAACGAGCTTTTAAAGGTAAATATAACCGCTGAAAGATTCTCAGCTATCAATAAGCTTGAAAATGATAAAATCATTTTTCCAAAAACTTACACCGATGGAAACGCTGGGTGTGTATTATCACATTTTAATTTATTAGAAACATACAACAGTGATAAAATTTTAGGTATACTAGAAGATGACGTTGTTTTTTGTGATGACTTTAAAGAAAGATTTGATTATATTGAAAAAGAATTTGATTTAGAATGGGATATGTTTTTCTTATCTTCTTTTTATCATCTTAATGATGATAAACAAAGATGGAATGAAAATGGTGATTATGAATTCACAGGAATAAAATATATTCATAGAACATACGGTAGTTTTTGTACGCACGCTTATTTGGTGAATCCAAAATCAATTGAAAAAATACTAAAATTATGCCATGAACATTTAGACAAATCATACGCGATAGACCATCTGTATATATTAATCCAACCTTTTTTAAATGTTTATGCATTTACACCTGGAATGGCCAATCAAAGAATTAGCTACAGTAATATTTCAAATAACATAAAAGACCAAAATATTTTTTTAAAAACATTAGGTCAGCACTATTATATAAATAATTTAAAAGATTTCGATTATGACGAATATTTCAACAAAAATAAATAAGTATATTTTTAAAAATGAAGATATACAGTATGTAATCAATAATTTTGATTATTTTACAAATGAATATAAATTTCCAGAAAACACGCCAATACTTGAAAGACATGATGAAAAAGCAATGATTAGCGTTATAAAATCCTTAGATAAAAACAAATCGATTATTGATATTGGTGGTAATTGCGGTTTATTTTGTATACCAGCTAGCATGTTGGGTTATAAAGTTTACACATTTGAACCAATCACGATTAATGTGGACCTTTTGGAAATGAACAAAAAAGCAAACAATTGTGAATCTTTAGAGATAATACAAAAAGCGTTATTTAATGAAACGAAAAAAGAAACAATCTACATACCTTATTGTTCAGATAACACTTCTTTAAACAAAAATGTGGCGATAAGTAATATGAATAATAAAGATTACATTGAAGAAACCATTGATTGTATTAAATTTGACACGTGGTTAGAAAATAAAGGAGATTTGAACATAGGTTTAATTAAAATCGATGTGCAAGGGTTTGAATTTAATGTGTTAAATGGTATGTTAGAGTTTTTAAGCTCAGCAAAAGATTTAACTTTAATAATAGAATGGGATGACAAACACACCAAAATGGCTAATAATTCTTTAACCGATATGCATGAACTATTAGTAAAACTTGGTTTTGTTGAAAAACCTTTTCTATATAACGATAAAATGTTTTATAAAGAATAGTATGAAAAAAATATTAGTATTAGGTGGTGGTGGTTTTATAGGTGGCCATATAGCCAAACATTTTAAATCAAAAGGAGATTGGGTTAGAATCGTTGACATTAAAAAACACGAGTATTTCAACGAAGAAGAAATTTGTGACGAATTTGTGGTTGGTGATTTAACAAACCCAATGTTAGTTTCTAGAGTTATGTTCGCACCTAACCAAATTAGTCCTAACAACAAAGAAGGTGCTTTTGATGAAGTTTATCAATTAGCCGCTGATATGGGTGGTGCTGGTTATATTTTCACAGGTGAAAACGACGCAAATGTAATGCACAATTCAGCGCTGATTAACTTAAATGTGGCTAAAGAAGCTGTGTTAAAAAATGTTAAAAAAATATTTTACTCTTCTTCAGCCTGTATGTATCCAGAACATAACCAATTAGACCCAAATAACCCTAATTGTGAAGAATCTTCAGCTTACCCAGCCAATCCAGATTCAGAATACGGTTGGGAAAAATTATTTAGTGAAAGATTATATCTTGCATTTATGCGAAACTATGGTTTAAATGTTAGAATAGCTAGATTTCACAATATTTTTGGTCCTTACGGAACTTGGAAAGGTGGTAAAGAGAAAGCGCCAGCAGCTATGTGCAGAAAAGCATCTGAAACCCCAGATGGTGGTGTTTTAGAAGTATGGGGTGATGGAAAACAAACACGTTCTTTCTTGTACATTGATGAGTGTGTTGAAGCTGTTTTAAAGTTAATGGATAGTGATTTTATTGGTCCTGTAAACATAGGTTCTGAAGAAATGGTTACCATTAACCAATTAGCAAAAATGGCAATCGATTTAAGTGGTAAAAATATAACTATAAAAAATATATATGGTGATGAATTTATCCAAAAATACGGGTTCAAATGTCCAACTGGTGTTAAAGGTAGAAATTCAGATAATAAATTGTATAAAGAAAAAATTGGTTGGTCTGTAAATAAACCATTACTCGAAGGATTAAAAATAACATATGATTGGGTTAATAAATTGAACAATGAATATTAAAAACTGGTTTACTAAACAAATAGCTAGAATAATGTTTTCATTTTCTAATGTTGAAAAAAACGCTTTTGGACAGTCTGGTGAAACACTTGAATCTGACATAACCAAACATCAAAGACATACTCAAGGTATGTTAGCCGATTCTTTGGTTAATGGTGAAATAACTCAAGAAGTCTTAAATCTTAAGTGGAGAACATATAAAATACTTAAAGCATCTGAAGGTATTAAATCAACCATCACTGGTTATGATGAAGATGGTATGCCAATAGTTAAAACAACCAAAAAAAATTCAAAATTAGGGCTTAAAAAAGTTAAAGTGGATGACTACGATGATTATAAATTAGAAATGGTCTTAGATAACTCAGAAATAGCCTTAAACACTACTGACATAATTGATAATGATAATTTATCCATCTTGGACACAGTAATGCAAAATTACGATGATGATGGTAATATCATCAGCGCTTCTCATGCCATCATAGGTTCAACAGAATTGATGGCAATTGAAAAAGGTGAAAGACCTTTGAAAATAACTAGAGAATACGTACCTAATTTCTTTTTAGAAAACTATACAAAAAAATTAAACGTTAGAAAGATTAACAAAAAAGAAAGATTGTTAGAGTTTTATGTCAGTTCATACCCAGATGAATATAATAAACACACAACATTGTTTTTAAATAACATTAAAAAAGCTATTAATAACCCAAAACAAAGTTTTTTAGAATTAAAAGAAATTGAATTCATTACATATAAAACTATCGGTGTTGAAGATTTTTTACTTTTTAAGTATGATAATTTGATATTTGACAAGATAGTCGAATTTAACGGTTTTTATGTTATAAAATTCAAAGCTGAACTTAAAATCAACGGTAAAAATATACTAGATGAACATAGAGTTGAAGAATTGGATGAGAAGTATAGAACAAAAGCTAAAAAAAGCTAACATTATAATATATTTATTAATAAACAAAATATATGACCAAAAAAACTGTTGCGTCAAAAAGTGGTTCAACTAGAACTACTAGAACAAAAAAAGTTGCGAATAAAGTTGAAGCTACAATCAATTTAAAACAAGATTTATTGTCTCAAATTAAAATTGATTTGAAACATAAAAATGAGACTCAAAAGAGATTAACCCAATCAATAAAAAATGGTGATGTAACAGTATGTATCGGACCAGCTGGTACTGGAAAAACACTCCTTAGTGTTGCCGAAGCTTTGTTACTACTTAAAACAAACCCAGACAAATACCACGATATCAAATTAGTTAAATCAATCGTTCAATTAAAAGATGAAGACTTAGGAACGCTACCAGGAGATGAACGTGATAAACTTAAATTTATCATGATGTCTTTTCTAGATGCATTTTATCAACTAATCGGTGAAGAATTAACAACAAAATTAATTGAAGTTGGGTATATAAAAATGGAAGTGTTTGGCTCAGTGAGAGGTAGGTCAATCCCTAACTGTATTTTGTTATTTGATGAGTTTCAAAATGTAAATGATGGCAACGCTAAAACACTTCTTACTCGTTTTTCAGAAAACACCAAAGTTGTTATTTTAGGTGATACGAACCAAATTGACCTTAAACGAAAAGAGGATAGTTCTTTGGGTGAGTTGGTTAGAATGGTTAAATTATTACCACAAGAAGAAGGTGTGAATGTAATTGAATTTGCTGAAGAAGATATTGTTAGACATAGACTTACAAAATTCTTTGTTAAATTATTTGAACATCCAGAATACAAGAAAAAAGAAGCACCAAAACCACCAACACATCAACAAGCTAGAGTTATTAAAGAAAGCGAATCATCTTTTATAGAAAAAATAATAAAATTTTTCCGTAAATAACCGTTTTCACTTTACTTATAGATATTTAGTCCGTAAATTGGGCACATGAAGATAGCTATTAGTATAAATGAGGTTTTAAGAGATTATATTGGCCAATTCATTTACACTTATGAAAAATACATAGTACCAGAGCTTGAAAAAGACGGTAAAAAAGTTTCAGAAGTTAATATTGAAGATGTGACCAGTTTTAATCTAATGGACCATTTTGAGTTTGAAGACATCAAGAAACTCAATACGTTTCTTTATAAAGAAGCACCTCTAGAAATTTTTGGTCACGCTGATTTGATGTCAGATGGGCTCATGATTCATTTCAATCGTTTTTTAAACGACATTAAAGACGATGAAGAACACGAAATTGAATTGGTAAGCCGAGAAGTAGATAAAAGTATCCCAGCAACGTTTTTCTTTTTATCAAAAACTGCATGTTTAATAGATAAAATAAGATTTGTTAAACAAAACGAAGACGAATGGGGTGATGCAGATGTTTTAGTAACAGCAAACCCACAATCACTCCTAAACAAACCAAACGGTAAATTATCAATCAAAGTAAAATCTAATTATAATCATGATGTAAAAGGTGATTATGAGATTAAATCTCTTTTAGATTTTATTAACGATGAAGATTTTAGAAATAAAGTTTTAAACACAAAAACAACAACTTATGAAGAACTATGATAGCATGCTAGACTTTGGTGGTTCTGTTTATTATTTAGATGTTAACAAATTTACAGAATTAATTAGAATGGACCACCCAAATGGTAACGAAATCGTCGAATCAGTTATTAAAGAGATGAAAGACGAAAAAGGTAAAACAATAACATCTGAAGTCGTTACCACCAAAAGAGAAAGGGACATGTACATTCAACAAACAATGTACGAATTACTAAGAGAAATGATTGATATCGTCCTAAATGAAACTGATGAAATGGATGAGGAGTTAGGTTCAGAAAGAGCCTTAGACAAAATGAGCATTTCTTATAAAATAGCTTTTAACACACTAATACACTACGGAATTTTAGTAGAGGTAGAAGAATAAAACAACATAAAAAAATGGAAGAACAAAAAAAACAAATTGAAACGCAAATTTCGCAATTAAAAGAAGTTATTGCGAATCTAGAAAACAAAAATTTCAAATTATATTTTTTCACGTTAGACACTAAGGGTAACCCAACTGCTGGTATTGCTAATATTTACGAACATGTGAAAATGTTAAACGAATTAGGGTACAATGCATGTATTCTACACGAAAAAAATGACTATAAACTTAGAGGTGATGAAAACGGTCAAGGGATTGCTGATTGGTTAGGTGAAGAATATGCAAATTTACCGCACGCTTCAATCGAAGGTCAAGAATTACTTATCACACCTTCTGATTTCATTATCATCCCAGAAGTTTTTTCAAACATTATGGACCAAGTAAAAGGGTTCCCATGTAAAAAAATCGTATTTTCTCAAAGTTACGATTATTTATTAGAATTATTACCTATTGGTAAAAGATGGGATTTCGATTTTGGTTTTAATGACGTTATTACAACATCTAAAAAACAAGCTAACTACATAAAAAGTCTTTTCCCATCGGTTAAAACTCACGTAATCCCTGTTTCAATCCCAGATTATTTCAAACCTACAGGGAAACCAAAAATTCCAGTAGTGGCCGTATTAACTAGAAATGCTGGTGATGCTGCTAAATTAGCTAAATCATTCTATTTACAATTCCCTATCTACAAATGGTTAACCTTTAAAGAATTAAGGGGTTTATCTAGAGAAAAGTTTGCTACTGAGTTAGAAAAATGTTGTTTAGCGGTATGGATTGACGACCAAGCAGGTTTTGGTACCTTCCCATTAGAAGCTATTGAGTGCAATACACCAGTAATTGGTAAAATGCCAAATATGATTCCAGAATGGATGGAAAATGTTGAACCAAACGGTGAGATTTCTGTTAAAAATAATGGTGTTTGGACCAACACTACAATCAACATGCCTGAATTAATTGCTACTTACTTAAAAATTTGGTTAGAAGACGCTGTACCAAGTGATTTATTGGAAGGTATGGCCGAAAGTAGAGGTCAATATACTGTTGAAGCTCAAAGACAAGCTGTAACAGATGTTTATAGTGCTATTTTTGAAAATAGAGGTTCAGAATTGAAAATAACTTTAGAGAGATTGGAAGATGCTCTTAAAGAAACTGCAAACGCGTAATAAAATATGGAAACTAAAACAAATATTTCAGTAATTTTACCTGTTCACGAATTAAACGACGTGACTAAGGCTACTTTAATCAACGCTATTAAGAGCGTTGAACAACAAATCGTTAGACCAGACGAATTAATTATTGTCTCACCTAAGGGTAGCGATGCTTTGGCTCACATCCAAAAAATGGATATGGGTGATATTAAAAAAATTGTAAAAATTGTTGAAAATGATGGTGAAACAGACTATTGTTCTCAAGTTAATTTAGGTGTTTCAGAAGCAAAATCTGAATGGGTTTCAGTTTTGGAATATGACGACGAATATGCTAAAATTTGGTTTAAAAATGTAATCGAATATAGAAACGCTCATCCTAATGTTGACTTATTTTTACCTATTGTAATTGATGTTGATAATCAAGGTCAATTTATTGGGTTTACCAACGAAGCAGTTTGGGCTAACAGTTTTTCTGATGAGTTAGGTATCTTAGATAACAATTCTTTATTGGCTTACCAGAATTTTAATATCGATGGTATGGTAATCAGAAAGTCAACTTTTGAAGAAATGGGTAAACTTAAACCTAGCATCAAATTAACGTTCATTTATGAATTTTTATTAAGATTGACTTTTAAAGATGTTAGAGTAATGACAATACCTAAATTTGGTTACAAACACGTAAATCAAAGACCAGACTCTTTATTTGCTTCTTACAAAGAAACTATGAACCCAGCTGAAGCTAAATGGTGGTTACAAACAGCTAAAAAAGAATATTATTTTCAGAATGATAGAAAAATAACGTATGAGGTTTAATTTTAATGGATGGCTACTAGAAGAGGACGCAAAAGAAAGAACGAAATGTATTTTGGTCCAGAAGAAGAAGAAGCTGTTATTAAATTTTTAGAATCCAACGATACCAATGAACGAAACATGATATTTAACGAATGGCTTAAAGCCCCGTTAGATAAAATGATAGAAGCAATCATCAGGAGATACAAGTTATATAGAAAGGGTGAAACTTATGAAGAACTTCATAGTGACACCGTTTCTTTCTTGATGACAAAAGTACATAAGTTTGAAGCTGGACGAGGAAAAAAAGCCTATTCATACTTTGGAACCATAAGTAAAAACTATATTCTTGGGTTACTTATTAAAGATGAAAAATATTTAAAACAAACTTCTTCTTACGAAGATATGATGACACATTTTGATGACAGAGAAGATTTAAGTTACGTCATTGATAACGATAACTTTGTCATGGATGATTTTATCACAAATCTGATAGATGGGATAAAAGAAGAAATGAATGATGAAGATTTACCACCTAAGAAAAAATTAAATGAAAATGAACGCAAAGTTGGTTATGCATTGATTTATATCTTAGAAAACTGGGAAACCGCATTTGAAGGGTTTGACGGTGGTTCAAAATACAATAAAAATTCTGTATTGGAAACAATGAGAAATTATACAAATCTTTCAACTAAAGACATACGAATAGCTATGAAAAGATTTAAAGATTTGTATGAAATACTCACAAAACAAGGCTTGTAGATATTTATAATAAAAACTAATTACTATGCCTAGAAAAAGAAAACACGACGTTAAGGTAAACGATAATGAATCGTTAGAGGGTCTTATGCAAGAAACTTACAACGATGCCTGTTTACAAATAAACGATGTTCAAAGAACAATCAACGAATTAACCACTGGTGCTAATCCAGATGGTGTTGATGATTTGACTAAAATAGCTAAAGAAAAGGGTAACCTACTTAAAGTTAAAGACTCTGCAATTAGAGTTAAACTTGAAATAGCAAAATTACAAAGCGATATCATTAAAAACAGAGGGGATGCCAATGCCGCTATAGCTGAAAGAGCTGACGGTAAGGTGTCTCTTAGTGATTTTAAATCTATCAGAGAAATGTTCAAAAAAGGACATGATATTGATAATGAAATGGACGAAGAATAATGAGTATTAAAGACAAAAAACAAAAAGTTTTTGGTGAAATAGCAGCAGCTAAAACACTAACAACTGGTTTACCAAAACTTAAAAACACAAATTCGTTCCCATCTGTAAATAATGGGAATGACATCATATTGTTTTTAAGTGATTTGGTTAAGTCTTTAGTTGGTCAAAAAGAATTTGTTAATGTTATTGTAGAAACCCTTACTAAATACTTAGATAAGATTGAAAAAGGGTTAAAACAAACCATAAAGAAAATACTAAGAAATATGGTTTCTTGTGGGGTAAACCCAAGTATACCAGATTTTTTAAAATCTACTGGTTCTGGTATTGTTATACCCGTAGATAAAATCGATTTTTTCGACCAACTAAAAGTTGACCCAAATTCATCAGTTGGTAGGTTGTTATATTCAGATATCACACCAAATTTGTTTGATAGTTCTGATTTTAACACATTCTTATATGGTGTTATTCAAGACCCAAACGTCACACATACATGGCAAGGTATTTTAGATATTAAGTTTGAGGAAAATGGTACCAATGGTAATCCAAATAACTCCTTAATTATCAAAACAAATGTAAACTATGATAACAAATCCATAAACGAATTAAATGACAACTATACTGACTCTATAACAGTGATAGACGGTCAAAATGTTGTAAATAAAATAATAGATTTAATTTTTGGTTCTATATCTTTTCAAACAAACAAAACCAGACAGCAATTACAAAAAGAAGCTGAAATAAACGATATTATCGATAGATTATCAAACGCTGATGTTAATGATGAGATAAACGATGATTATTTTGTTTTTGATAATGCAGAAATTGCAAGACAACAAGAGATAGCGGATAATAGGAGAAATGGTATAATAAAAGTAAAAACTAGTGAAAATTTTAACGCTTCAATGCCAATTGAACAATTAACAACACTAACAGACGAATACAACCAAAGCGCTACATTGGTTGAAAAAAGAACCGCGTTAACCAATTCTATCAATAGTATGGCCGAAAATTTGGCTGACCAAACACCAAACAATCAAGACAAACAAACGGTTAAAATAAATTTTGTTGGTGAAATGATTAAATCTTTGATTAAATCAATAGCTAACTTATTAATATCACCAAAAATTATTATCATATTCTTAATAAACTATAAAATAGTTTTTGGTCAAAATGCTGAATACACAGATGCTAAAGATTTTATAAAGAAAAATAGAAGTTTATTCACAGCTGTATTTAAAGATATTACTGAAATTATAGTCAAAATTTTAATGACATACGCTATGAGGGAAGTAACAAAATTAGCTGGTGATGCGGCTTTAGTTAAATTAATGGAAAAAACACAAAATAGAAAACAACAATTATTAAGTTTAGTTGGCGTTAGTCAAGAAGCTTTGAGAAAAATTAAAGGGTTAATATAATGAGTGAACTTGGTAAAAATATAAAAGAAAAATTTTCTGAGGCCAATATAACCAAAGAAACTAATTTTGATTTGTCATCAATTTATGGTGTTTTAAATATGATTCTAACAGCTTTTAAACTACCAGACCCACCAGTAGAACCATTACCACCACCATTAGTTATGCTAGGTGCACCACTAAGACCTGGTGTTTCAGGTAAAGAAATAGCATCTAGAATTATTTCTAGACAATCAGAAGCTGGTTTACCAGTAGGTGATGTATTTGCCGACGGGCCTAATGCATCCGAAGCTTTATTAGCTATTCAATCAGAAGAAATTATAAACGCATTGTTAAATGAGAGTGTTGTTAACGTTGTAATTCCACCAGGAGTTGGTGTAGTAGGATTTGGGGTAACCAGTGGAGGACAACAAGTTGTTATTCAAGGTTTAACGACAACAATGGGTATTGGAAACGGAATTATTAGATAAATTATGTACGAAGACTTAGAAGAAAAATCAAATAATGAAATTTTGTTTGAAATAAAACAAATGGAAGCTGACCATGAAGCTATAAAGTTAAAAATGATTCAAGATTACGACAAATTAGTTGAAATTGAAAAACGCTTTGAAGCAGCAAATAAAATTATACTTAAAAGACTTAAAAAAGAAGTTTAATGATAGGTGGTAGTAATAGATTGACCAGAGGGGAAGATTCTGCTTATGGTGCATCACAAACTTTTCAATACCTTAAATTTGGAGAGGTTATGAGTGTTGATGACCCTCTAGGTTTAAATAGAATTAAAGTATGGATTAAGGGTTCTGTTGCTAATGGTGGTGATGACGAATTATTAGGTGGCACTGTTGGTTATGAAAATTTACCATGGTGTTTACCACTTATGCCTAAACACGTCTTTATTACCCCAAAAGTAGGTGAAATGGTGTTAATTTTTGTTTTTAATAAACAAAAAGAAAACGCTGATAGATTGTACATAGGTCCTATTATTTCACAATTAAACAAACTTGATTTTGACTCAGCTAGAACAACAGCTTTAGCTGGTTTTACCTTCGGTCCAACACCACCAAATGTGGCTATTGATAGAGTTCCAGAATTAGATGGTGTTTTTCCTAAACCAGATGAAATATCAATACAAGGTAGGTATAACACAGACATCACACAAAAAAATAATGAAATAATTATTAGAGCTGGTAAATTTGTTGATAGGCAATATGTAACCGAAATAAACCCATACCCAATTAAATTTAATTTTGACACACCAGCATATATACAATTAAAAAACAATGTAAATTTACCCAGAATTAGTGATACAGAAATAGGTGATAGAGTTGGGTCAGTCACAAATATCATTGCAAATAAAATCAACTTAATCACACACGGTGGGTCACCAAATTATAACACTACTAATCAAATAGATTTGATAGCTATGGATGAATTAGAAAAAATTTTAACTACAGCCCATCAACTACCATTTGGTGATGTATTGCTTGATTATTTACGCTTATTAAAAAACGCTATTTTATTACACGTTCACAACGGTAATGGTAATGTAGCAACAGACATAGGTGCCAACAGAGCTATAAAAACACTAGTAGATAACGCTTCTAGATTAGAAAGCACTATGTTGTCTAAAAACGTTCGTATTAACTAATTTTATTAAGTTTTGTGATATTTATAATAAAAACAAAACATGGTAATACGTACATATTTCGATAAAAACAATACTATTATAAGCAATTCAATAGCTAACACTGGTCTTAATCCAGTTGCTGAATTATTTTATGGTGGGTACGATGGTATTGAAAAATTTAGTAGATTTATATTTCACTTTGATGAAACTAGATTAAAACAACTATACACTGGCGGTACATACACCGATTTATCAAAACTAAAACATACCCTTAGACTTACAAATACAGCTTCTTTTGACACTGGACTACTTAATGGTACAATGGCCGCAAAAGATAGAGCATCATCTTTTGATTTAATTTTATTTAAAGTTAATCAAGATTGGGATAATGGTGTTGGTTATGATTATGAAATTCCAATACTTGCCAGCGGTGATTATTTGTATTCTACCCAACCATCTAACTGGGTATACCCAAGAACAGGTTTTAATTGGTCTGGTGGTACTGGTGTTTATTCTGGTTCACCATCAGGTATTACCGTAACAACACAACACTTTGATAAGGGTAATGAAAATATTGAAATGGATATTACCGATTATGTTAACGGTGTGTTAACTGGTGATACTAACTATGGACTTGGAATAGCATTTGCCAGAGGTTATGAACTAATCAACACAACAGCATTACAGTATGTTGGTTTTTTCACCAACAATACACAAACATTTTATGAACCATATGTTGAAACAATATATGAAAACCACATTAAAGACGATAGGAACAACTTTTTCTTGGATAAGAATAACAAACTATATCTTTATGTAAATCTTGCGGGAAATCCATCTAATTTGGACCAAATACCTAGTGTAAACGTTTATGACCACAATGGAGATTTGTTTAGCGCTTATACTTCTTCAGATGTTACGCACGTTACTAAAGGTGTGTATAGTATTGACATTATAGTACCAACAAATAATAACATTGAAACTATGTACAACGATGTTTGGTCTGATGTGGTTATTAACGGTGTGACAAGACCTGACATATCTTTAGATTTTGTTGTTAAATCATCTTTTGATTATTACAACATCGGCACCAACGATATGTTACCTAGAAAAGTCGCGGTAAATATTGCTGGTATCAGAAACCAAGAAAGTATTAAGCGTGGTGACACTAGAAGGGTTATTGTATCAGCTAGAATACCTTATACTGTTGAACAAACCCAATACATTGATGATTTACAATATAGATTATATGTTAAAGAAGGTAACAGAGAATTAACCGTAATTGATTTCCAACCAATTGAAATGGCAAACAATTATTATTATTTCTTACTAGACACTGCTAGTCTTATACCTAACACATACTACTTGGATGTTTTAGCAACATCAAACTTAGAAGTAACAACGCTTAAAAATGTTTGTCAATTTAATATTGTAAATCAAGTAGAACTAAGACAAGGACAATAATGAAAAGTTTTATAAAAAAATTGCTTAGAGAACAATTAATCGATGGTCAAGAAATGAATAGCGCCATGGAAACCCTTTGCAACAAAATGTCTATTAATAGTTACGAAGAAGCTATGATGTATGTTAACGGTGCCTTAAAAGACATGGACGAACAATCTAGACACAAAGTGATGAGAGTTATACATACACCTTTAGAAAACCTTAGACATCAACAAAACCAAATAAATAGTGAAATAAAATTACAAAATATGTCTGGAGATTCAATGCCAGACCAAGCTGACACCTATTGGCATCAGATTCAATCGACATTGTGTGAAATGGGTTCAGATTTTCAATAAAAACTATTGACAAATAAAATAAGTTCTATTATATTTATTACATATACGTTAACTCACGTATTGGTTTCGAGTCGTAATTGGCTTTAGAGTTGTTTAGGCAACAAAGAAATTGGTACATTAATAACAAAAATTAAAAAGTTAATTAAACATGAAAAACTTAAACCATGTGGCGCCAAAGGTGCCTACGGCCAATATCGCCGTAAACAAATCTAGACTTAAAGTCTACAAAAAAAATGGCGATTTGCCAACTTATTACTTACAAAAAGGGCAAGAGTTCCAGATTGAACTTTTCAATCCAACTACGGACACTATACTTGCTAAAATTACACTAAATGGAAACGTCATTTCACAAGGTGGTCTTGTTTTAAACCCAGGACAACGAGTATTTCTTGATAGATATTTAGATGTGGCCAAAAAATTCTTATTTGACACATACGAAGTGGCTAACACTGAAGAAGTAAAAGAAGCCATAGTAAACAACGGTGATTTCAAGGTTCAATTCTATAGAGAACTAAAAACAAGACCAAGAAATCCTATATTAAACGTTACTGGTCTTGGTAAAAGAAGTGTTTTCGGTGGTCCAAACTACGACCAAGGTGTTATTCGTTATGATAGTACAAACACTGGTGGTTATGTTCACAACACAAACACTGGAGACATAAATATTCCTTTAGGTAGTAGTTTTACCACAACTAGTCTATCAAATAATGTTGGTGGTACATTTGATAGTACGTTAAGCACTAACGCTTTTTACAATTCAAATATTGATTACGGTAGCGCAACTATGGATTGGATACAACCTGAATTAAGTGTTGAACCAGTTAAAAAGACTTTAACTAGAAGTGTTGTCAAGAAATCTAAAACAATTGAAACTGGTAGAGTTGAACAAGGTTCAGATTCTGACCAAAAATTCAAAACTGTAAACAAAGATTTTGAATGGTTTGCATTCCATACCGTTGAAGCCAAGTTGCTTCCAGTATCTCAAAAAATTAACACAGCTGAAGATATTAAAGTAAAAGTATATTGTACAAACTGTGGTGCCAAACTTCATAAAGACCATAAATTTTGTGGTCACTGTGGCACAAAAGCATAAATAATCAACTGAGTTAACGTATATAAAATAAAAAGGGCCGTTGTGGCCCTTTTTTATTGTATAACTAAATTCATTCCATTTAGTTTAAATAACTCATTCAAATCCTTAAGAGTAGTTATTGTGATTAAACCGTTTATGTTAGAACCAATCCAACATTTTGTGGTACCGTTTATAAACAATATTTTATAATAAGCGCTAGGAATAGGGATTCTAGATTTACCCATAAATTTTTTATTTTTAGGGTCATAGATTACACCAGTAATTATCACAACATCTTGTTTACCCTCAGCAATTAAATCTTCAACATCTGATTCTAATTGTGCCCATCTACCTCTGTTAAATGTTGCTAACTGTGGAGCAGCGTTAAATAAGCTAAATGATTTGTGATTTAATTTGTTATCATAAGATGTAATATGTGACGGCGTTAAATGACCTATATCATAACCAGTTCTATAATAAGCTTCTTTATAATATTTACCCTTATACTTATCCCTAAACCAACGATTGTCACGTTCATTATCTAGCTTTAGAAAGTCCGAAAACTTTAAAACATGTTTAGATACCATAGTACATGTATCCTTTGTTAAATACAATGTAATATCACCATGGTTTATTATTAATTTGTTGTCCGTTTTAATTGTTTGTGAAAACATGCTCATTGTCATGAACAATGCTGTAAGTAAAAATATTTTCTTCATACTTATAAATATTTCATAAAATAAAAAAGGCTACCGTAATGGTAGCCTTTTTTAAGTTTATATAAGATTAGATTATCTTAATTCATTGATGTTGAATGTTTGTACACCGTCAACTCTTAGGTGCCCGTAAAACCTGTTATTCACGACCTTCTTAGCGTAACGAGTCATGATACCTTTCACTGGAGCGAAGTTGAATGGGTTATACATTGTTGGAGTCAACTGTAATGGTACATACGGAGCGTAGATGTAACCAGTGTCCAATAATGATTTACCTTTGTGACCGATGATGATTGAGTATGCTGGTGCATATGGGTCACGATATACTTGATATCTACCACCTAATGAACCGATTCTCTCAATACCCATGTTGTATTGGTCTTGCTCAGGGTTAGCGTCTGACACGTGGAAGTATTCTAAGTCGTCGAAGATTGCAGAAATCTCTGAAGATACAACGATGAAGTTAGCACCACCTCTAAGTGTAGATTTATGGATTTGAGCAGAAATTTGGTTTAATTTAGTAATTAAAGTTTGGTTCCACTCTTTTTGAGTATATGGTTGAGCAGCGTTTGAAGTTTTTCTCCATCCGTTGTAATCCCAACGCAATTGCCATGCAGCAGCTTTA
>ERZ869925.157-NODE-157-length-43563-cov-7.142066_pt1 | contig 43563 bp, 62 predicted proteins | sample MGYA00579311_ERZ869925 | MGnify/ENA primary metagenome ERZ869925 (study PRJEB32216, sample SAMN09231817) | wastewater metagenome | place: USA: Maryland | collected 2016-07-30 | study: EMG produced TPA metagenomics assembly of the PRJNA472060 data set (Reclaimed...
CCAAAGCCGTTCAACCACTTGCATTGCTCCGCGTCCTTAAAGAGCTCGATTGCTGGAACTCCGAAGACGGTGATATCCGCGGCCGTTCCGATGAGGTGAGGAGAGTTGTGAGCTCCGCCAACGGTGAGGTTCCGATGTTGGCAACGATAACCGGAGCGGATGAGGATAGGCCTTCCGATGCGCCCTCGCAACTCCTCCAGTCCTTGCAAGAGGCGAAAGTCAACGGAGACTTGAGAGCAACAAGGACAAGCAAACTCTTCCAGTACGAAGTGATCCGTTAGGTGAGTCGATCCGATCAAACTAGGATCACCCATATACCGGCTTCACTTTCACCCCTGCAATCTCGCCTTCCGGACCCTGAGGCCCCTTGATCTCACGATCGCCTGGAGTGCGGTTGCCGAGAACCGGCCGGCGTTTGATCTCCACCTTCCCGCGGAGCTCGTATTCTCCAATGCAGGTATGATCTGTACACACCCGGAGTTGCCCCTGAGGGTCCGGAGCGTAGGCCTTGACAAGGCCCTCCGCGGTGTCTGCAAAGAACGAGTAGGGAATCACCTTCCCGTCAACGAAGACATCGAACATGATGCCCCGCTTGAATCTTTCAATGAGCTCCGGAGGGTCCGAAACCATAGCGCGAATGTCTAACAGCATGAAATTATTCTCCTAAGGACAGAGTAAGCTTGGTTGAATTCTTTCTGCTTCGAGCCGAGACACCAAGCAACTGTACCGGCTCACTCCGCTTCCATCAAATGACGTAACGCCGGCCTCATGGCAAAGCCGAATTCTCCGGCGCGTGTGCATGCGTGGTTCATTCGCCTCGGTACTCCTTCTCCCGAGCTTCCCTCCAGGTTGTGAATCCGGCCGCGGCGTTGAGCTTCTTTTCCACACGAAGGATAACCCGCATCGATGGCGTGCTATCCGCAAAGTTTGTAACGTTCTCCAGGAGAACCGAGAGCGCGATTGCTTGCCGTTCGGTGAGCTTGAGAACCACATACCTACTCATTCGATCCGCTCCGCTCTCACTTGTTCATCGAAGCAAAGATCCGGCAATGGACAGAAGCCCCCTTCCCATCGCTCGATCTCGCCGGCTTCGGTACGGACAAGGTAGCAGAATGGACCCGCGGCCGTTCGCCGGCCGGTACGCTTCGACATCGTACCGAAACCCCAATAGAGGCCGGATCGCCAATGATTGAAGGGTTTCATTGCTGCTGGTGTCCTTTCGAGCAAAGGCCTTGCGACTCAAACGGCCCATCCTCGCCACAGATAGGACAGACAGGAGCGTCAAATTGTTTTCGCGTCTCAGTTGGCGAACCTTTGAACGTGACTTCGAATGTCCCATCCGGATTCATCTTCGATATCACCCCATCCCTCGCGATGTCGCCACAAACCAACCTCACGCGAGTACCAACCTTTGGAGCAACGGAGTACGACTCGATACCCCCCGCCGGCGTCCATGTAATGTCGAACTCTATGCATTCCGGAGGCCTCCAGGTTGCCCAAATGCGAAACTGGGTGCCTCGATGGGACTTCACGCGATAGCCCACTGAGATGATCACGTCCAAGTTGAAGTGGTCCGTCTCCCGCGAAACCTCGCGGCCACCCTCGGTTTGAACTGTTGCAAAATTTGCAACAGTTCGCTCAATCAACCGCGTTGGTTTCGGGGTATCGAACGATTCGACACCTGGGAACAAATCGCGCATCTCGTTTTTTGAAGTTCGATTACTTCCTACATCTTCCTTCTTCCATAAGGTTCTGGGCACCAAGTCCGATACCTCAGTCAGATAGCGCTTGATGCTAGGCCGGGCGTCCCGATTAGGGCCCCACCAAATTCGTCCTTGCGAATCGAGTTCACGCAACTTTTCTTCCGAGATCCTCCAGTACCTTCCAGCAGGTGGCGAAAATATTCGCCCTCAACCTCGCCAATTCGAATCTGACCTCCGAAGGTTCCGAGCTCCGACTCATGAGCCACCATCAAAACACACTCCATGCCGCTAATTCCGCGGATTTCAAATTGCTCCATCACTTGCATCCCTTCTGTGGTGGAAACTTGCAATCGTTCATCTCTCCGCCGGCCCAATGTGACGCCATGATCGGAACCCCGCCGGCTTCGAGGCACGCCTTGAAGGAGGCGTCGATCCTCTCGCGGAAACGGCGATCGGCCGGCGCCTCTTTCGGAGCGCTTGTTTGGCCCTTTGGCCGGTGAGATCCGTTCGGATTGATGTAGTCAAGGAATGCCCAAGTTCCAAAGCCCACCACGGCAATCATGCACGCAAAGGCCAACAAGGAGCCGATGAGGGATTGGTGCATCCAACTCAGGAACCGCTCGAAGGTACGAGCAATCCACGAAAGAATCTGCTCAATCGCAACGAATTCGTTCATGAGGTTATCTCTTCATGGAGCGGAAATATCAAGGCGCAAGCCTTCCGCCGGCAACGCATGCAGATGGGCGCCTTGCACACGTCGCAAGCCATCAAGCCGGCTCGCGGATCATCCCCAATGCAGTGAACGCAAGCCGGATAATCCGGCTTCTCCTGGAGCGGCTCCGGCTCTCTCGATTGCTTCAGAAATAACTCCAAAGTCTCCTTGAAAAGGCCCGTCATGAGCCGCCTTCGGAATGCAGGGTCCGCGAGAAGTTGAGCGGCAATCTTTTTGCCCTCCCGTTCGCAGTGTGCGCACTGGAGGCAAGCCCTTCCAGACAAAAAGGGTTGTTCGCATTCTGCCACAGTGGCAGTTTTACTATTTTCGTCCATCGAAAATCACTCCTTTCCTGCCAACGCATGAGCCTCACAAAGAGGCATTTCTCCATGCAGGTTAACGACGGCCGGAGCCTCGCAATCGTCGGCTGAGCACTCCGGAGGGTTTGACTCCAGACGAAACACAAGCAAGTTATCCTTGCCGGCCCTGCAATCGCAGAAATCGGAGAACGATAAAACCCGCTTCCAGAAGTCCCAAGCCGGCCGGCTCATGGCCGGAGGTTTGACGATCGCGGAGGCTCGATTCACAAATCCGGTGTCAAGGCACTTCAGGCAAGTCATGAAATCACCCCCGCGCTAGCGAGCTTTGCCGTCTCCTTGCTCTCGTCTTCCGTTTCCGGTACCCTACCCGCGGAAATTTCCCCCGATCGCACCATGAGCCTGTAATCGCCAAGAGTGGGCACTTTGACCTCAGGAAGCGTAGAAAGCTCGTTGAGGAAGCGCCTTTCGGCGAGCATTGCGCGTTGTTCCTTCGGCATTACAGCCATAGACGGATACTCCTTCATGAGAGCTTTCTCCTGACTTTTGAGATGTTTACGGAACATTTCCTCCCCGTGCTTTGCGAGGTATCCGGCCTTGATTTGTTCGAGGCGCCAACGGTAGTAATCCGTCACGTCGTCCGGTTCTTGTTCCACGATCGCCGGCGCCGGTTTGGGAGGCTCCGCGGCCGTGAGGTTGCGTATCTCGCTCCTGAGAACGGTTGGAAAAAAAGCATAACTCTTTGCCTTTCTGCCGTTTAGAGACTCAAGAAAGGCGTCAAGCGTTTGGATTGGGTGACCCTCCAGGATTGCGATCGTTTGCTCCACAATTGCATCCCCAGGTTTCCGCGGACCCCCCATGTATGCGTGAAGCCGGTTCGAGACGAGTTCGGGATCGAGGCGAGCGGCGGCGGCACCTTCTTTCGGAGTTTTACTGCTGCTGCTGCTTATAAGGCTTGGCTTGGCTTGGCTTGGCTTGGCTAGGTCCTTTTGTGGTCCCTTTGTGGGCTCGTCATGCGCTTGTGTCAAAATCTCTGCGCTGGAATTGTTTAGGCCCTGTTTTGGGGTTGGCGAGAAGGGTAAAACAGCCTGTTTAGGTAGTGTAAACTCTTCCACGTAAATTTCGCGAGCGATAACCGCTCCATAGAACTCCTCCGCGGATGTCCTTTCCGCACCTCCAAGCTTTCCCAACCGCGGCTTCGAGCCGTCCGCAAAGAACTCCCGGCCGCGAGCAAGCTTGGTATGTACCGACTCCTCACAATGCTCTGTCCAGTCATGGACCACAAGCCGGCAAGTCGGATGCTCGTCTATCCAATGCTCTTCTACCAGAGCTCGAACAAGTTCCTCCGGATCTTTCTTCCAATGCACTGCGGAGGCAATCTCCCAATCCTCAGACCTTCCGATGTCGCCTCGCGGGAGATATTCAGCTACCCAATGCCAGAGTAGCTCCATCGTTCCCACAGCCTCCGGAAGGGAGATCCGGAGACGCCTTGCAAGCCGGTGCATCTTGCGATGGTTAGGCGTCCCTCTTTTCACTGCGTAGGCCTTCCTTCGTCCTCAAGCTGGAAGTTGCTCACAAAGGCAGCAACCCACGTTTTCATGACCTCCGGATCGAGAGGCCCATCCACTTGTTCGAGTGCCTCCAGGAGCATGTTCCAGCAATCGCGGAGAAGGAAGCTATCGTCCGCGGCCAACGTCGAAGGGATCACTCTTGAGCCCCTGAGTTTTCGCATCGCTACCAAAATCCGGATTGCATCGCGGCCTTGCGCAACGAGGAAGGCATGCGCCCAATCATCGAATGCGATTCCAACGGAGGAGAGTATGAGGTTCACTCCGAGCTTGTGAGCGTTCATTGGGTCAAAGCTGAATGAGTTAGCCCCGACGCCAACCTCCACCTTCGGACCCTTTCCGGTGAGCTTTGGAGTGATAAATACCTCCTCATTGGCCAACCGCTGAAACCGCCCCTCCACTAGATTTTTCACGCATCCCAGGTGAGCAACGGTGAACATCCACATAAGCCGCTCGTCACCATTGTTGACCATAAGGAGCTCTCCCTCCTTCACCATCTCCTTGCACAATTGGCAACGATGGAGCATTGCCGTAGGCGCCTTCAAAACATTCCAAACTAGGCCAAACGGTATGAAAGTTTGCATTAGAAATCTTCCTCGTATAAAGTAGGGAACAAACTTGGTTGCTCCGCCGCGGCCGCTGGAATAAAGCGAACCGGATCTCCAAAGAAAGTCAACGTGACCTCGATCCGCGGCCGCTCGCGATCGATCCCCATGATCCGGCATCCATCCGTCGATACGCATTGTTTATCGTCGTAGTAGATGCCGAGACCCTTCCTCACACAGACTTGCTTTTTCAGCTTCACCCCGAACTCTTCGTACTCCTTCTCCCTCCATACCGTCTCCTGGAGAATGTCGAGTACACTCTCCTGATAGCCGATCAAGTCTCCCTCGCGAGCGTTGGCGAGATATACATGCATCCCGAGATTAAAAGGGTTGCCGAGCGGCAAGGGAAGCTTGTCTGCAAGCTGAGATCTGAAGACGGCCGCATAGGTGAGCATCTCCTTTGCCCAACGCTCATACACCTTGGAGGGTTGAATCTTATAGATTTTGACTTGCTTCCCACCTCGCCGCATGATGATAGGCGCAATACGGGGAGAGTTCTTTTTCGTGACGGGAGGCCCCGGAAGCGTAAGCCGTACTGTCTTCGAGACGGCCGGAAGGATTGGCGCAATCATCACTCACTCCCGTCGTCAAAGAAATCTTCCGTACCACCAAAACAGGAGCATTGAGTCACACCTCCAAAATCTAAAATTCCTTGACGACTCCTCTCCTCGACAAGGACACGCAACGGGATAGACATAAAGGAATGCCCCTTTCGTCTTTCAAGGTCCATCCATTCTCTAGCCAGATCTGGATAGTGATCAAACACTTTCAACGCTTGTGATGGTTTCTGGTTGCCACAGAAGTAACAATCGAAGCGGCCCATCTTTTCGTACATCTCAACGAGGATTGTAAAGCCGGCGTTTCGGCAAATGTCCCATGTTCCCTTTCGATAGATTCCATGTTCTATCAACGGAAACCTCCAACGACACCAATCACGCTCGTTACTTTCGAGCCACGCCTCCGCCCGCTTGCCTTCCGCGGCGTTGTACCCGAGGTTCACCTCATAAGGCTTGGCGTACTCCAACATATGACGCCGAAGGTTGCTACGTTTCATGCGCCGTGAGCAATCATTTGTTCCCTTCCTGACCATTCCCCCACGCTCAAACAGAAACTCATCAAAGCTGATACGTGGAGCAATTCGCAAAATCTTAATATCTAGGATGCCTTCGATTTGGCGAATGGAGTTCTCCATCTCTGGAAACTGTTTGCCGGTGTCGGCCCAACGCACAATCGCGCCGGTATCTCGAATCCGCTCACGTTCCACTACCAACATTGAGGCACTTTCCATTCCACCGCTGAAGTCATAAAAGGTCGTCATAGCTTGAACTCCGTAGGAGGGTGAAAGATTGCGAGCATAGACGGAAACGGAGCCCCATTGCTGGAGCCTCCGAACCGCAAGCGGCCGCGGAGAAACCGCACCTCCGCTCGCGGCAAGACGATCTCATGAAACCATGCGGTATCGGTGCGAGCCGGCAAGAGAAAGACGACGGTTGCGCCGGCTTCGGCCGACTCGGCGCCCTTTGCTAGCCAACGATCGACTCGCCGGCCGTAGGGAGGGTTACACCATACAACCCCGCTCCAGGTTTGCGAGAGAGCATCGTTCTCAATGTCGATGAAGCGACGGCCGACGGTATTCTCAGGCGAAGCCGCGGCGTCAAGCGTAAACGGAAACTCCGTCCTGAGAGCCTCGATGATTTGGAAGGGAGTAGTCCATTCCTTCCGGCCGGAGGCAAAGAGGGAGCGGTTGAGGGTGGTACCTACTTTGATCATGCGGGGAGAAAGGGGAGAGGCGAGACCTCTCCCCCAGGTTTCCTTTCCTCTATTCGACGGACGCCGGCGCCATCTTCTTTTTCTCTTCTTCGGTGAAGAACTCGGCTTGCTTCGTTCTCCGGCCTCGCTTCTTCGGCTCTCCCGGAGTCTCCGGAGTATCCGGAGTCGTCCCGCCGGTCTCCTCCTCTTCTTCCTCCTCCTCAGTGATGGAAGCCTGGAGAACTCCATCGGCGATGCAAAGGCAAGGGGACTGCCCCCACTTCTTCCACCACTTCTCCGCCGGCGAGAAGGAGACGTTGGAGCGAGCGGTGAACTTGAGATACACCTCGCGAGACTCGTCCCCCTTCTTGGTGATTGCCTGAAAGCCCGAGACCTCGATCACCTCGAACTGGAGAGAATGCTTCTCCTTCTCCTCGCCGGAGAGGCCGTTCGGCTCCAGCGTGATTTGATCGGTTCGAAGGATGCCGGTAAGCTTCGGGTTTTCGAGGCCCTCGCGGAGCATTCCTTTCTCATCGAGAACATCCCAATTCATGACTTCAGAAACCTTGTCCGACAGAGTCGCGACGAAGTGAAGACGGTAGATGATCCCGCCCTCTTCCATGTTGCCTGTAATCGAGCGGAGTTCGGCTCCGCGGAAACGTACCTTTGGCATAAAGCCTCCCTATTTTTTTGTTACCGCCGGCCCAAGCTGAGCCGGCCATTCTCTCACCCGTTCGAGGTGACGAAAATCCTTTTTATCCTCAAGCGATGCGGCGTCTCCCCATTGCTTGAAGAAGAAACTTTTCCCTGCATTGCGCGTTGCTTCGTAGATGCTCTGCACCCAACGGCCCTCCATTCTGGAGGGACTGCCACTCTCACCCCCGACTATCACCCAATCGATGCCGACGAGATCCGCCGGCGTTAAGGTCAAAGGTTCAACCAGTGGCTCAACCGAGAGTCCGTAGCAACGGCCGGATAAACCATAGTTCATCCTGTGCCATTGAAGGTCACTAATGCGGCTCTTGACGGTGTCTCCCTCAACCGTTGCGATGATATGAGCATTTGACGGAAGGTCTGTATAGTCGCAAAGTTCCTCCGGCCGCTTCGTCAACAGGAGCCATTGCAGATTTCGAGTACAGTGAATCAGGTTCAAGAATCGAGATCTCTGAGAATCGAGATCGGCTCTTTTCTCGAATGGATCGCACATGGAGGGAAATACCTTGTAAGCCTTGCCCTTCCTGACGGCCTCCTCATCCCAAGCGAAAGGTGAATTCCAATGAGCGGAGGAAAGGTTTCTCCGCGGAGCGTCATCTCCCCAGATTTTGAACCCCGTTCGTTTTGCAAGCGTTTCCGCATAGCAATACTTGCACCCGCGAGAAACCTTAGTACAACCCCACCAAGGAGACCACGTGTGGTCTGTCCATTCGATTTTGGAAAGCTTACCCAAAGTAGATCCTCCTCAAGTCATCCGGAGTAACACGCCTCGCCTCACTCTCCAGAACGGATAGGGAATAGTCCATAAAGCTCCCGAAGATGCCAGCTTTTTGCAAAGCATTATAGCTCCTTCGAGAGAATCGGCGATTTGTCATCACGTACAGCCGCCGGTTAGAGCTCGCCATGCCCCAATGCATTGCCTTCTTGGCGCCGTTAAGATCTGAGCGGAACCGTCGGAACTCCCCGCCGGATGCGTCGGGAGAAAGGTCACAACCGTAGATCATGACGTGATATCCTCCAGGAGCTTCCTTCCGGATTCGGTGAGCTTGTACAACGTCGAATCACCATCCTCATCAAAGGCCACCATACCGGCAACCATGAGAGAGAAAACGTGGTTCTTGGTGGTGTTGATGGATAGAGCCGTTGCGGTTGCGATGTCCAACACGCCTAAGCCCTCCCCTTCGTTGCGGCCGAGTAGACGAATGATCGTATGGTTGACGGTTGGAGTTATGCCTATCTCTTTCGCCGTTGAGCCGGCGCCGTTTCTTGGTTTTTGATCCATGCTCTTGTTTCCTCCGGAGTGGGTCTGTATTGATCCCACCATAGCCACTGTTTGAGGGAAACTCCGCCTTGCCATGGCGGAGCCTCTCTCTGTACTTTGTGCGGTGCGGTTTCGGAGAGCTTTGCCCATCCGTTTGGAGTGTTCCAGTTGGCCGGCAAGAGGAGCGGCATTACTGAGCCCCATCGTTGACGGTATCGTCTTCTCTGCGTTCATCCTCAAAGCTGCGAAGCCTCAAGCTGTGGGGATAGCGTACCAATTTGGTACCGAGCTTATAATGCCGCTCCGGATGGATGAGAGCGTCCTCCGGAACCGACTCCCAAGCCTCCGCCTCCATTTGAAGCTTGGAGTCAAGGTTGTCAAGGTGATGGAAGGCGATCGCCTCGCGTGTAGCCGGCAAAACTGGAGAGCCGTAGGCCAGCTCCCCATGATGGGAAAGTATCCCGTGGAGGATAGCTTCCACTCGATACTTGGCCGTCTCGGAGAGCATGCCATCGATTGATTTGATGGCAACGTCTGCCCATTGTTGGACGAGCGAATAACCCATCGCGATATGGCCGAACAAGATCCCCTCCCTTGTGTACTCAAAGACCCCATTGACTTCCACTAACTCCATGAGCTTGCCGATGTCGTGAAAGAAGGCGAGAGCCGTCATAGTGCCGGCGTCAAGACCATAGTGCGGTGCGATGGTTAGCGAGGCCTCCATGAGGCTCAGAACATGCTCCAGGTATCCTCCAACATAGGCGTGATGCAGCTTGCCCGCGGCGCCGGCTCGCTCAATCGTCGCGTCCGGAATGGATTCCAGGACGATGGAGCAAAGCTTGGCCTCCAATGGAAAGAATTCATTCAAGTCCTCAATCATGCTCTTCACGTCTCGGAGAATGTCGGCCGGAGGCCTCACACTCCGCCGAATGAGCCGCGGGAGGTGTTCTTCAGTCTCGACTTCCGACGCAATCCGCACACGGGAGAGCTTCATGTTGAGCTTCTTGTTGAAAGTCTCAACCATGCCCTTGACCTTCACGATCGTCCCGGCCGCATACTCCTCCGGAGATCCGAACATATCGGAAACCGCAAAGAGCCGAGCCTCGATGGTTCCGGAGCGATCGGCAAGGGTGAGTTGATAGTAGGGGTTTCCGTTGCTCGCGGTCTTCTTCTGGAAGGCAAGGAGAAGATAGAAAGCAATGATCTCTTCTCCTGTCTGCAACTCTGCGATCTTCACTTCTTGACCCCCTTCTTCTTGGCGTCGGTTGTTGCGGCATCGACGCCGGCCGGAGGCATCTCGAAGAGAGTTCCGGAAGGCTCGCCTTCCTCCGGTGGTTCCGGATCTCCGATCGAGTCAACGAAGTCCGAGACCTCCTCCGCGGTCATCGGTTCCGATTGAGGAAGCGGCTCCGGTTCCGCGGCCGCGGATGCTCGAAGGGCTTGGATAGTCTCAGAAGGCCCTTGCCCTTGCATCATTTGTGCCGGCGTCTGAGGCCCTCCTCTTGCCGTCCGGAGCTTGTCGGCCAACGCCGAAGCTCTCGACTCTGTAGCGTTGGCCACTTGGGAAGAGTCGGAGATCGGCTTCGACTCGCTTCCCTCGTCCGTCGGCTCAACGTCGTAGAACTCACCAACCATCGCGGCCGCTTCGACGGAAGAGGCTTGCTCGATCTTCGAGCCCGATTCAATGAGCTTGTGTTGTGGCGCCGGAGCCGCTTCCTTCGGAGGTGCAAGCATCACTTGCCGAAACTCTGAACCCGCGGCAACGATGCGGCTCTTGAGAGCCTCTACCGACTCCGCGCGAAACTCAAGAGAGACAGAGTAGGCAGTCCCGGCCGGTTGGCCTTGCGGAGCCACCTTGAACGGCCGGAGAACAAGCTTCAGCGGAATGCCGGCGAGGAACCCTCGATCCGGATCTCCGTTGCCGGTGAAGCTCATGAACTGATGAACGCATGAGAACAATTGGGAGACGGAGCGGATGGAGGTTGTATCAAACTGAGCAACGCCTCCAAGCCGGATGTTTTTGATGAGTTGGAATTGGAGCCGGCCGTGAGGCTTGCAAGGCGCCGGCGTCTTGGCGTCTTTGGCGATCGCATAGCCACACCCGCCGAGCTTGCACTTTGTCACCGTGTAGTGACGCTTGCCTTCCTGTTGTGCCTTCTCCGCGGCCGCTCGCTCTTCCTCCGACGTGTAGAGCGTCACCACACGGTTAGCCGATAGGCCGTCTCCGGTGCATTTCAGTTCTGAAGCTGTCCACATCTGGTAAGCGGCTTGGAAGCCTTCATCGTCGGTGAAGACGACATCCAACTCAGTGGGATAAGGCCCATGAGCCTCGATGGAATCCCAATCCGGCTCATAGGTTCCGGAAGCCGTCATCTTCCCGAAAGTGAAATAAGCGAGCTTCGAAGGATACCGGCGATCGAGAACTCGGCCTCCAGGTATCGGGATCTCTTTCGCTTCGTTGCCGGCCTTGTCTTTCGTGCCGGCCGGAGGCTTCATCGTCCCTTTGAGGAGAGCGCGTTCGTACCACCACTTAGCCGCCTCTTTGTCCGGACCCTCATAGATCCGGTGAGGCCCCTTATTGTCCTTGTCTGTTGTGTTGCACCAAACAAGCCAGTTTCCAGTTTTGCCGATGGCAACCTGAATATCCGGCCCTTTGGCGTTTCCGATTTGAACCTTGACGACGCGAGGAACTCTTACGATCGCCTCGCCGGTTGGGGAATGGGTGATCCCATAGAGCTTGACTTTCATTGCATTCACCTTTCAAAAACAGATTGATCTGAGCATACCCTCAAATGGCGTAGACTTTCAATGGCCGCGAGATGGAGGGAGCTTCGCATTCCTTGGCCGCTTCGGGATACTTCTGCCGAAGCTTGGCAACGTCGATCCGATTTGACACAACCGGTTTGAAGTAGACGCGAGAGCCCGGAATCTCTACTCCGATCGCATCGCCGAGAGTCCCCTTGATCTCGTTTTTGACGCCTTCGTATAGGTCCTCCGCCTCGTCAAAGAGCCCCTTGTACTCCCAATAGCGTTGCATCAAAGCGCTGAGTTGATCGTCTTCCCGATGCTCGTATTGACCCTTCGTCGCCTCCAGTAACAGAGCTCCTTGACAAGAGGAGCGGAATGGACAGCGTTGACAGCGTTTGTCTGTTGCGGGGAGACGATCGGGAATCCTTCCGGACTGCACCTCATCAAGGAACTTGAGGCTCTCCACCTTTGCGGCTTCCTGGAGATCCGGCTTGGCTTCCACGTCAAAGGTGATCATGCGCCAACCATCCGGCCATAGGATTCCGAAGGAACCCCAGGAGAGCCCGGTTACAGCCATTGCATGCTGTATCTGCATGATGTAGGCGTCCGGAATTCCGTCACGTTTGATTTTGAAGAACATCGGAGCCCCAACGGTCTTAAGCTCCAACACTCCGGCAAAGGTCTCGACTCCCTTGCGCTTCTTCGGCCGGCCCTTCTTCCGCGGCTCGCGGTAGACGACGGCGTCAAGGTGGACAAGTAGCCGGCTATCCTCCGCGGAGCGGTAGAGCCGCGTTGGCGAGAGAACCGGCAAGCCCGGAACGGAGAGGCCGATTGGTCGGCCGGTCTTGCGTTCGTACATCTCCAGAGCAACCGCTTCGAGAGCGAGGCCTCGCTCCAGGAGTGGATTCTCGGCGTCATAATAGTCGGGAGTAAAGCCGGTTTTCTCGTAGTAGAGCCGGCGCCGGCAACCCCAAGGTTCCAGGTTCAGCACGTCTCCGATGTCGGAGCCACCAATACCCGTAGTCTTCTCAGATACAAGCCTCGCAATGAGGCCTTCCATTTCTTTCATGCGCGTTCACCTTTCAATTGGAAGCGGGGAGCTTCCTTATTGCGTCCATATTACCTCTCCTCCAGAGCTTCATGTAAGCCCTGTGGAGGCATTTTTTGCATTGTCCACACTTGCACGTCTCCCGGTTAGGCGCCGGAGGTAGCGGAGTTGTGAACAGCCCTAAAGCTCTGCGTCGTTCGATGAAGGCCCATCGCCGGTGCCGGCAAGCCTTGCAATTGACGAAATCGCCGCAACGGCAACCCTTCGTATATTGCTTCTTCTCTTTGGCCTTCTCGCGAGCCTTCTCCATAAGCTGTCGGATCTTTTGTTTCATCGGTCGAACCTCACAGAGAGAAGTGAATAGAAAATCGCGGCAAAGACGATCAACAGAATTGCGTTGCGGAGATGCTCCAAGAGCATGCGGAGGGTTGATCGGAAACGGCTCACTTGAACCTCTTTTCGTAATCCCAATGGATAAGCTGAGAATGCTTTCGGCCAACCCCCGAACGTCTAACGTTGAGCCAATACCAAGACATCTCGCGGAGGAAAGGGTTGACGACTCCTAGGCCCTTCCGGAAGCCGTCGGCAAAGGCAAATGCTTCCATCTCTGATTTGTCCAGAGATTCTCCGTTGATGGAGATCTTTTCAATAAGCCGGCTCTCGCGGCCGATCTCAATCATGATCGGCTCGACTAACAGGATTACGGCCCTGAAGAGAAGCTCCATGTCCTCTTGGCGAACTTGTTGGAAGAGATCTCCTCTCATGCCGGTATGCCACCTCCAACCATCGCGGATGGTATGACGCTTGCTCCCGTCAAGGACATAGGGAACAAAGCGACAATCAAACCCGAGAATCATAGGGGCTTCTTGCCCTTCTTGACGGCCTTCTTCCGTTTGTTGACGACGGCCTTCTTGACGGCCTTCTTGCGCTTCGGCTCCTGGAACTCTCGGACATATTGAAACGTATCATTGCATTTGATGCAACGATAGTTCCACCAAATCTCATCACCTTCTTCTCCAGGTATGAAGTCTGCGTCTGCAATGACGTTGCCTCCGCATCCGGAATGGATTCCCACCCGGACGTTGAGATCAACACGATCGTCTTTTTTTGGCCGGAGGCGTTGTTCACACTCATCCACAACGGAGCGCAAGGAAGAGATGAGAGTTGCGGCTCGCTCGCGGAGCTCCTTTGCTTCCTTCAAAGCCTTGTCCTCGCGATAGTAGAGAACGTTCCCCACGCAAAGGACGGCCGGCTTGGAGTTCTCCAAAGCGCTTGTCACACGATCGGCAACGGCAACGCTCGTATCGCGTGGATGATCATAGAGGCCGGCTTGCACGGCCGTCCATAGGTTCTCCCGTTCCAGCGGAGCGGCCGGAGTAGCCGAAGCGGAAACGAAGCAAATGTATTTCACTTTCTGCGGATCAAAGCCGGTGTCTTTCTCATCGACTTCTTTGAAGCTGAGCCCATTGCAACGTGGGCACTTCGCCGAAGTGGCGCTAAATAGCGGCGTGATAACGCCTGCTCCATTGCACAATGTACAGTTGTTGATCATCTGGTTGTTTTCCTTTCCTCGATCGATAGAATTGCTCCCGGAGCAATCCACTTGGTTATTGCTTCCATCGGAGATACGGAGGCAATCCGAAAATCCGAAGATACGTAAAGACCTTCCCGGCTAATGATTGAAACGAGACTCGGAAGGCTGTAACCCTTCACCGTTGCGAAGTCAGGATATAGATTGTCATGTGGAGACATGCCACGAAACGAGACGAAGCGTACCGTGTACGAAGTCATCTCGACGGCCGAATTTCCAACGAGCTTGCCCTCTCCTCCGCAACGCCGGCACGTTCGGACATCGGTTGAATCGGAACCCTCGAAGGCGTTAACCGGTCTTCCGTCGGGAAGGACAAAGCCCTTCCCGTTGCACACGTCGCAAGTGATCATACTTCCACCGTCCGCATCTTGGTATAACGCCCGTTAGTCTCATCTCGAACGATACAGCCGCCGGTTGGTGTTCCCTCCACTCTTGCCGGCAAGAGAGCCGCTTCCTCCCGCAAGCCTAGAGCCTTCCACACTCGGCCGTAGCACATCGGAATGAAGCGACGGCCGAAGCGTTCGGTATCTCGATCGTTGAGACAATAGCACTCCCCGTATTTCGTCTTTACGATCTCCGCTTCGATGCGGTTGCCTTCGGAATCCACGGCAACCGTGAACTCATGCAAGCCTTTCGTCTCTGCCAACAGAGCACAAAGCCTGTAGCGTTGAGCCATAACGCCGGAGGCCCATTGCGACATGAACCCATCGGTATCGCAACGCTCGAAGCTTTCCGCCCTTTCTTGTAAGGCCTTCTCCGCAAGAGCCCGCCATTGATCGGCCGTCTTGCCCTTGTAGGTGTTCAAGGTATCCATTTAGAGCGGCTCTCCTTTCACGTGCGAACTGTGGAGGCGATAGCCCCACATGAACCAATCCCGCGGATATCCCGCTTGCTTCATCCCCTCCCAGGTTTTCCCAACCGCATGCCGGCCGGTAACTACGGTTGTGAGAAGAACGGAGAACGGCCCGGACGCGAACCGCTCCGCAAAGGTGAGAACATCGTTCTCGGATTGAAACGCCTTCATGTGGTTTTTGCCTTCCTTGCTGCCCGCAGTTTGAAGAGAGCATGCTCCGCCGGTGAGGAAGATGCGGCCGTCTCCTCCAGCGCCTTCCGGAGAGTTTTCGGGAAACACTCTAAAACGTTGTTTAGCGTTGCAATTGGAGCCCCGAGAGCGTAGGTGATGACCAATCCCAACTCTTGTACCTTTGGATCGTCATGCTCTCTGAGGATCTCCGCGGCTCGCGTTGCGAGCGTCATACGTTGGTAGCGTGTCCGGATTTTCATATAGCCTCCATCTTGACCCGTTTGATTAGAAAGGTGTCCCTGTAGGTTACAGGAGCCATACCGGCATCTCCTCCTTTTGTTGCGCTTGCGGCTTCTCGGAGCCGTCAAGGTTCAGCCATGCATTAACCGGCCGTTGCTGCTCTCCCCTCTTCACCGTCTCGGCCGTAATAAAGCGCCAAATCGCGTCTCTGATTTCAAGCCGTGGTATCTCTCCTGTCGGACAATATCCCCCTCGCAACTCATAAGCCTCTCGCACCTCCCAACAATCGGCCCATCGGATGATGACTGCCAAGACAGCATTCGAGGCTTGATTACGAACCTCCCAGGTATCCCGCTCCGTCTCGCAAATGTAGATGAATTTGCTCATTTAGAACGGTACCTCCACATCGACGCCGGCCGCTTCGGCGATCGCTTCCGGCTCCGGCTCCGGCCGCGGCCCACAGCAATCCACGCAAGCGGTGAAATCGTCTCCGTTGTGACGGATGAATACCGGAGCCGCAAAGGCCTTGCAGTTCGGACACTGCGGAAACTCCCAACGTTGGCAGAGCTCCGCGGCCGCTCTATGAATCGTGGCTAATGCCCCCGTGATCTCCCCGTCAGCTTCCAACTGAGAGAGGTTGCGGATATGCGGCCGCATGGTCTCTGTGAAGTCTTTTAGCGCGTCCATTGCGGCATCGAGAGCTATCTCCTTCCGCCGCTCCGCGGCACACAAGGAGCAATAGAGAGAGCGGTCGATCGACTCTGTACAGTGCACATGGACGGATCGCCGGCAAGACTCGCAGTACTCGAAGCGAGTATGCCCTGGAGCCGTGAGGAACTCGTTGCAGGTTGGGCAAACTCGGCCGGAATCCTTCCGGAGAGTTTCCAAGATGCGTTGCGTAATTGTCATTGCGTTCACCTATCCTTATGTTTCCGTTAGACTTTGACATCTAACAGCTACGTTGTGAACTCAGGATATCACGAGCGAGAGGAAAATAGGAAGGGAGGGAGGCTATTTTTCGCCTCCCTAAGTGGAAACTGGCAGGATGAACGGAGGAAGAAAGGCAGGAAGTTTGGAGGGAAACCCTTAGGCCGGTGGGTCCAAAGTCCAATACAGGATCTTTAGAACATCCGCCGCAATTAGCGGACGGTGAGCCGGCAATTGAAAGATGACAACCTTTGCTTGATCTCCCGACGGCCCCGCCGGCGCAAAGTCTACCACGTCGCCACCAAGCCGAGAACTCCGGTAGGACACAACGAGCATAGAGCCCGGTACCGGAGTGAAGGCAAGGTTGAACTGAATTGAGTTGATGCCCGGTCCTTGCGGCATGTCCCCCAAGATGACGGTGTGGACAGCTTGACGAGGAACCGCGGCCGCTGGAGGCGCCGGCAAGGTAGCGGCGTCGATCTCCAGCTTAAGCGTAGTGGAGTTGAGCTTGAGGCCGGCGCCCAAGGAAACGCAAACGGGGAGCGGATGCATCACCGCTGAAACCGATACGGGAATCGTGAAACCAACGAGAGGCTCCGAAGCGGAGAAGCATGCCACATTGCGGAGGTTGATAGGAGCGGTTTGCGCAAATGCGACGGAAACCGCGAGCAAGACTACAATTAAAATCCTGTGCATGCTGAGATGTTAGCATGCTCCTTCCACCACGTTTGCTCCATTCCGGAGACGCATTGCCAAATTATTGTTCCGGATTCCGGCAAGAGGTACTTGCTCCAGGTGGAGTTGCCTTCCGGCTCAACTCGGCCGGTGAAGACTGCGCCTTGCGGCTTCGCTTCGAGTCTTGATAGTGACATTGCTTTGCACCTTTCACTTGATCATGCGCCGAACCGCTAGAACCGCGATTAACAGCACGATCAAGGGAACCATGCGGCCGTAGAGTTCGATTGCGTTCATGACTCAAGTATCGGCCAACAATGCGGGAAAATGTAGGCTCTAGGTGTCATTTTCGCAAAGTACTAAGGTGCTAATCTGATAGTACATTGCGTTCACCTTGGGGAGCCGCCGGCCTTGCGAGACCCGCCGCTCCCCTCTCAAAAAATCCTATTCCTTGCTTTCCTCTTCCTCCCGCTTATCCTTCGACTTGGAATCCGCGGAGACTCCGCCTAGGATGCCAAGAGCCGCGGTTGTGGCGAGGATTGTGTAAGGTTTCGCTTTGTCTGGGATCAAGTCCCGTACTGGCGATTCATCATGGGAGATGAGGAACAATGCGGCCGCAATGGCCCCCATGATCGTTGTACGTCGATCTTTCGGTTTCTTGTTCAAGTCTGGACGCTCCTACTTCTAACAGATTTGAGGCATCTCCTTTGCCTCTTTGTGCCTCTCAATTCTACCAACGTAGCCGTATACGGAGCCGTGTAGGCGCCTCACAACCGCATAGCAATGCACCCAGAACGGGTTGCCCTCCGAATCCAGCATTCGGTGGTAGGATTCAAAGTCTCTCCTGTCCCGGATCGCCTCTCGCCAACCCTGGAGGATGACGCTTCGATCGGAATGAAAGACGGACCCCAACCACGCCTCACCCAATAAATCCTCGTCGCCTGTCCCGGTCCATGCTTTGTACAACCCATTCACCCAGGTGTAGGAGCCGTCCGTATCGGCTTCCCACATAGCTACATTGTTTGCGGTCAGCAGGGAGAAGTAGGCTTGCAAGTCCGCTCTCTGTCGATCTTGATGAACTTCGAGCCGCATCACAATATCCTTGAGACTCTTGCCTCCGTTCATCGTTAGTTGCTCTCTCACGATCTTGTGAGTCAACGCGGAATCAGCGTAGAATCTCCGGACTGGAATGACGATCTTTCGGTTCAGAAACACTACCGCGGAGCCAATCGAACCGACGGCCGTCAAAATTCCGACGAGTTGAGCCAAATCGATATTGTATGATTGCATTTTCCCTATCAGCCAGCCTCATTAAAGACTATACCCTGAAGTCGGACACGAGTCTTGATCTCCAGGATATTCCGGAGTGACGGGAATCTGTTGACAAGGGACGGCCGGAGGAAGCGGTACAGGAGCCCCGCAAGTCTCAGGAACTCCACCACCATAGACCCCGTGTGTTTTGCCGAAGGCTTCCTCCGATGGAATGCCAACGGAGCCAGTTATGGTTGCACCACCCGGTACCTCGAAGTAGAAGGAAAAAGGATTTTCAACGGAGAAATCGGTATCGGCAAAGAAGAACCCGAACCCGCTATCCAAGTCAAAACCGTCCAGTTGGAGGATAATATCAGATGGAGTGAAGAAAGCCTCCGGAGAACTCCAGGAGCCGCTATAGCGAGAACAAAGGACATCACCCGCGGCCGGCCAATACACGAGCTTGAAAGACTCTCCTCCTATGAGTTCGACTTGTGAGCCGTCTTCTGTGCCGAGAGAGGTATCGTCCACCACAGTGGAGACGAAGGTTGGTTCGTCCTCATCCGAAGCGATCGCTACAGAGACCGCCATCGGATCTCCAATCCCTACGTCGGCCGAGTTGTACGCTACCGCAATCAGAGACCCCGAAGCCGCGGCCGACACGTTCTCAAAATCGCTCTCTATTTCGGTGATCTCCACAAAGTCGCTTCCAATGCTGCCCCCATCACCGTAGGCCAAAATATGAAGCAAGACGTACACTCCGGAGGTGTCCCGTACTGCGAAGCCGTGAACTCTGTTGCTTGCTCCCCCTCTCACTAATCCGGCTCCCAAGAACAAAGTCCCATCCACATCTTGACCGCTTGGATAATCGAGGGAAGACCATGATCCCAACCCGCTACTCAGCGTTGCCAATCCGATGGTTGAATCGCCGTTGATCGGATCAAAATCCTTCACCATCACAACCAAGGTTCCATCCGCCGATTGCTCGATATAACTCACTGGAGCGGAGCCGGCTCCAGACTCAAGAACTGGCCCCGGCGAGGAGTCGCTATCGAAATCTCCTAAGCTGAGGTTGAACCGAGAAACCTGCAAGCGTTGAGGAAAGTCGGCGATGTAAAGGACATAGATGTACTGTCCATCTGTTGAGAGACAACAACCAAAGGAGCAAGTCAAGGATGTTGCCGTCCTTGTGTCTCCAACCTGATTCCACGTCTCGCCATTGTCCGAACTCACATAGGCGGAGATGACCTGGAACCCATCGAAGGCAAAGCAATAGAGATTTCCCCCACTAGCGAATGGACCCCGGTTGGAGGTTCGTATCCCGTGAATGGCGGAAGAGACGTTAAATGGTCCCGGCATAATAATCAGTAGGCAATCGAAATACTGTAGGGAACGGTTGCGGGATCGATAAATACTCCCGACGGCCGCGAAAATTCCTCTCCGGAGGGAATGCCCGCGGAGCCGGTAATCATGGTTTGATGTAGGCCGGTTCCTTCCGTCCCGAAGGCCTCCGCTGAGGGAATGCCGGCGGAGCCGGTGATTGTTTGATCCATGGTTCTTACCCTCTCATGTTGAGATGAACGGTTGCATTGCAACCCGGAAAATCTGAGCCAACTCCCACCACGTCAACCGTTACCTTGTCGCCCTTCTCTATCAGGAGCGGCGTCTCGGCGAAGTTGGTATTGCGGATCTCAGTCTCTCCGGCCGGAATCTCCAGGTACGTACCGGCCGCAAAGATGGAGACTCCGTTCTTCTTTAGATCGATCAACACAGGAGACCCATCCGCCGGCGTCTCGATGCGAGCGGAAACGCTTTCAACCGCGGTGATGTCTCGCTCCGCGGTCCATGCGTTAGTGACATTGGAGGCGATCGCAAGCGGCCGGCTCGCAATGCCCGGTATGGCGTTGGAGAGGATGAACGTTGCGGTATCTGTGGCGAGGTTCTCTCCAGGTGTAGCCGCGGCCATGAATGATTTAAGCCCCGTTGTTGGAGCCCATGTCCGGTTAGCAATGTCAAACCGTTCGGCCGGAGCGGTGAACCCGTTGCCGTCATCCACGAAGCCATCGGCGCCGGTGAGCGGTCCTACATCCTTCGGAATGAACTTGTTGGATGCCGTGATTTGTACTCGCGTCGAAACGTGGTTGATGGTGGAGCCTGTGGTTGGATTCTCGCAACCCTTCACTCCCCAGATGGAAGCCCTGAAGCCATTGTCTACAGGGAAAGACGACTCAAAATTGTGGTCAACGTTTGTCGTCACCTCCAGAGTGTTGATATTGACGTTCACCACCCGGATTACGTCGGTTGCCGTTCCAATCCCGGTATCGGTTGCCCCAGGTGGTATCGGGTTGAAAATGATTCCCCCGAAGGGATCGCCTCCGCCTTCGTATCCGCCCGTGCCTCCGCCTTCGGAGCCTCCCAAACCTCCGTTATATTCGAGCCCTGTTAGGTCAATCCCGGCCGAAGCTGGAATCTCGAAGTGGAGAGTTGTTTCGTCAATTGGGTCAACTTCCCATGAGCCCCATATCGGTTCCCACCCGTCGATGCCCCAAAGGGTAATTCCGTCGGTGATGTCTTCAATCCCGTGATTGCGATCAACCACAATCTCAACGTCCCATGAGCCCGGCTCAACGCCTTCCTCATAGGTGATGTCCACAATCCGCGGCAAGGCAAATGCTACAGCCCGGATTGCGTAGGTGAGGTATGTTGCGCCTACCTCGCGAATCGAAACTCCTTCAATCATGAAGAGGCCGGCAACGAGCGGAGCCTTCATCCGGACATGAACCATTTGCCCTATGTCCCAAAACGGAACATCCGACTCCCAGGAGATCCGCTCCGCTTCGGCGCCGAAGCGATCGAGCATAGAGGAACCCATCGCCGCGGCCGCGGATTGGTCTCTCACTGCCAACGCCGGAGTTACCACCTCTACCAAGCCGGTTCCTCCGGTCCTTGCCGCTCGCCTCGCAATCTCCGCCTCGTTCGCTTTGAAGTACACATCAAGGCTCGATGACGGGGAGATAACCTCGATTTCATTGGCGCCTGTATAGGCAGCTTGAGCCGGATTGTGACGGAGCCTTGTTGTGTTTGTGGTGTAGTAGAAGTCATACACCCCGGATTCAATTTCGGAGAACTCCACAACGGTTTTCGGCGTCCCGTCTACCTTCACAACCGGCTTGCCGGTGATTGCCCATCCCACCGAATAATCATACCCACCGTTGCCGGCGAGAACGGCTCTCTGTTGCCCCGCAACAGGAACCCCCGTCCTGAGGCCTTGCCGGTTGCGGTAGTCCGCATCATTCCGATTGACGAGCATCTTCCGGTGAATGCAAACGCCGTCCGATCGCCGGCCGTCTTGCTCGATGAGGCTAGGTGCCATCTCGTAGTAGGTGCGATTGATCCGGAGCCGCCGATAGTCGTCAATCCTCCAGGATGCGCCGAAGACTGACGCAACGTAATCGAGGTGTTGATCTACCGACTTCTGAGGCTCCAGCTTGAAACGCTTTGCGGTGATGGTTTGGTCTTCGTCCGACTCAAAAGAGACGCCTTCTTGCTGGAGAGTCGCCTCCCATAAGTCGGTAACGATCGTCCGCATGGAGAACGATGAACCCTCGTAACTTTTGGAATAGACCCGGTTTTCCGCAAGCTTGCGGTATGATCCGCAAGATACTCGGATCTCGACTTGATCATCCCTGGAATCGAAGGCGATCTCCTCCGATTGGGTGACAAACCCGCCGAAGATGCGCCGGCCGCGGTATAGGTAGACCACCTCATCGTTGACGAGCGGCCGGAAGATGGCCCCATCGGATCTCCGGTTCCGTAACGTAAAGGTTGCCGTACTCCGCGAGTCCATCTCCTTCTGAACGTTCATCGTTTCAACTTTGAGGTATTCAATGCGATCGACTCCGCGGATTAACAGGTTGAAGTTGTTGCCGCGGAACACTGTACCACTCCGGCCGAAGGCCTCCTCCGATTCAATCCCCAGGTATCCTCGAACCGCAACAAGAACCTCGCCGGCGCCGAATGCCTCGCCGGAGGAAATTCCAGCGGAGCCCGCGATGTATTGAGAGACGCTTCCTCCGGAGCCCATAGCGGCCGCGGAAGCGATGCCGGCCGAACCGGTAATTGGCCCCGTCACACTCTCGCCTGTGGAGCCAAAGGCTTCTTCTGAGGGAATGCCTGAAACTCCCACCACTGGACCCGTAACGCTCTCGCCGGCGGAGCCAAAGGCCTCACCCGATGGAATGCCGGCGGCGCCGTTAACCGGACCCGTAACGATCGCATTAGCGCCGAAGGCCTCTCCGGTTGGAATGCCGTTGACTCCTCCCACATAGCCGGCAACGATCGCTCCTGTGGTTCCTAAGGCTTCTCCTGAAGCAATTCCTGATACTCCGGTGATTGCGCCGGTGACGGAGCCGCTGCCTAGAGCCTCCCCGGAAGTGATGCCGGCGGAGCCCGTCAAGGTTTGGCCGGCAATTCCAATTTGAGGAAATGAATAGCTGATGATTGACCGCGGAGGCGCGATCATCTGGAAAGGCTCTCTCCAGAGAGCTCGCACTTCCTCACGCCTCAACGGTCGATCCCAGATGTACACACACTGACAAACGGAGTTCCCGTCACGCCCCCCAACGCTATCGCCTATCACAAAAGGAGCGGATGAATCATAGGCGATCGTCCCTGTAGTTCCACCGCTCCCATCGAGGCTTCCCTCATCCGTATAGGCTGACTGATTAGCCGTGGTAGGTTGCAGGTTGAACGTAAGCACAAATTGGTGAATACCATTTCCAACGAAGTCGCTGATAGTGCGGAATGCGTTGGATTGGAATGCCCCATTGTTGAAGCCGAAAGTCAACTTTCCAGTGTTGTCTTTATAAAATACATATGAGGTATATGGGCTTGAGTCGGTAGAGTTGTGGGAGACTCCGGCAATATTGGCGAAGTCGGCCGGAGTTGATCGGATGTATCCTCTCCAAAGCAAGGTTCCGGTTTGAAGACGGAAGGCCGGCTCCGCGGTGTCCTTGATCGAAACTCCGGCGCCGTCAACGTCGAGAGCAATGCCGGCTATACCTTGCTCCCAAGTTGGAGCGGAGGAACCCGGTCCATAAAGCTTCCCGCTGATGAGGTTCCGCACGGAAGTAGGATGCTCTCTCTGTAGGAGAAAACATCCCACTAACCCGTGTCCAAATGGCGAGCTCGTATCCACTCGGCAACCGAGCGGAGGCTTTGCTAGCCATCTTCCCGGATGAAGTATCGAAGCCATGTTCTCTCCCTACGTATACTGAGCGGCAACGCCTTGCCATTTTGCGGAGAAGTTGGAGCCTGTCGCATCGAGAGTTGCTCCGGTGAGGTTGAGTATTGCGATACCCCACCGTTCCGGAAGAGAGCCACCAAATGCGGCCGCAACCGAAAGGACAGCGGATTTGTAATCCGTCGCGTTGGCCGCAACCGCAATTGATCCGATTTGGACCATGTTCATAGGCGTCAAGTTGCCATCGGTTCCCGTCGCATTTCCGCTGTAGGTGGAGCCGCCATCCACAGAACCATAGGCAAAGATTGCCACCATGCCAGTAGAGGAGGTTCCGGACGGGCCCGTCCGGATCTTCACTACCAGTTGAGCATCTACCCACTTGTTGCTTGAGTTGTCTACTGCCGTACTCTCTCGGCCGGCGTTGGCAACGACGCCGGCCATTGTGATAGTAAGGGACTGCCCGGAAGTCCCGAATTTGTTGAGAATGTCTCCCGCCATGGCGCCTCCTTAGAGCTTGAAAATCTTGTTGCTGTCGGATGGCCACGCGATTGTGATATTTCCCCCATTCGGCGTTACCGGCAACCCTGCATAATCATCGTTTTTCCAGATGAGTGGAGAGGTTGCAGGGTCCGTTGTGTCTTTCCATCCAACGATGTACTCGCAAACATCGCCGGTCACTGCGGTTAGAACAACGTCCGCGGCGTCGGCTACTCCGTCGGTGGTTGTTTTGGACCCGAGGTTTGAGCTCTCGGCAACGCGCTCCCCACCCGGTATGGTGGAGTAGAACTCATCGGCCGATTGCGAAGCCGTATAGGTTGCGTTGTCAACCAACGTAACCTTGATGTTGTGAGAGTTCCAGGAGATCTCGCCCTTTAGGAACTTCTCCCGGCCTTTGTTGAAGAGAAAGCTTGCCATAATCCATCCTTTCGATTTTTCGGCCGCTACACGCGAGCCGGTAGAACTGCATTGACGCCCGCTCCAACCTGCATCCCCAAAGCAAACGGATCATTGGTTCGGGGATTGATGACGTTTACAACGGTTTGAGTTCGAGGCACCGCGGTTGTGTCTCCTCCGCTTTGAGGAGAAGGAGGCAAGGCGGAGTTGGGAGAACCGGTCCGCGGAGCCCCGCCCGTGTTCTGTTTTGCCAGAACGTTGTAGATGCCCATTGTCCACTCTGCTATGACTCTCAATTGCTCGTTTGTGGTGAGGCGGAAGGTCTTCACTTCATTGACAAGAGACTGCCCCCCCATCGCCTCCGAGAGAGCCCTCCCGAGAGCCTCGAAGGCCCCCGTCAAACGCTGATTGGCCGCATCGTTGGAAGAGCGGACGACGGTTGCAACCTCACGAACCGGTCGGCTAATGGCATCGTCTCCCCATCGAATGAGATCTATTGGCAATTGCTGAATCGCCTCCGAAGTCTCCTCCATGGACGAGAACAAGCCGGCGAGCAACCCGCCTCCAAGCCCTGCATTGATGGAGTTCTCGATCCCCTCAAGCCTTCGGAGTTGGACGAGGTTATCCAAGTAGGGAAGCCACTTGTTAAACGTCTCCTGCAAAGCAATAAGCTGCGAGAGAGCCCCGCGGGTTGATACTTCCATGCGGCCGATGTCTTGCTCCATCCGGCGATTCTGGAAAATGCCGATAACGCCGGTTATGGCATTGGTGATTCCAGAGATGAGGTTGATGGGGTTGGCCGCTCCTCCGAGTCCCGTAAGGCCTCCTCCTCCGCCGGCGTTATTCCCTCCTCCGCCTCCGGAAGATCCGCCTCCGCCGAAAAGCGAGCCGAAGAGGCCGTTGAGTTGCTTCCCGAGACCGCCGAGCATACCGCTTATGCCGGTGAGCCCCTTAGCCATCTCCTTGATTGCCCCTTCGACAATGAGGCGCATGAATGCCTCTTTGACGGCGTTCGCCATTTTGGTGAACGCCTCTCCAAGGTTCTTACTGTGGACAATGGCGCCGGCGAGATCCTTGCCGAAGTCCGTCATGATCGTTGAGACTTGCTTCCCAAAGTCCGTCCATGCCTTCGTCATTCCGTCCGCGGCCTCGCCGGCCGTCTTTGCTGTCTTCTTTAGGCTCGTTGCGCTTCTGTCGGCCTCGCCGGTCATCTCCGCAAGCTTGGCCTTTGCCGAGTCGAGATCAGCTTGCATCTCGGCCCATACTTCGCCGTTGGCTCTCGCGGCCGCTATCTGAGCCTCCATGTACTTGATCAACGCTCGTTGATAGTCAACCGCGGTTATCATGCCGGCTTCCATGGCGAGGGTGATGCCTTCGAACTCATAGCGAGCCTTGTTCGCCGCGGAGACGAGTTGACCGCTCCAGGTGACGCCGATGTTTTTGAAGGATTGGTCTAGCGCGTTGACTTGCGCCAATGCGTTAGTGGCCATCGACTCCGCCGAGAGCCCAAGGTTCTTCAGAGCGGCTACACCTTCGGTTCCAACCTTCTGGAGGTTGTGGACTATGCCAAATACCGCGGCGTTGGCTTTGTCGAACGCCCTCCCGAGCTCGATCTCGTCAACCTTCTGCTTGAACTCTTGCAACTCCTTCTTGGCGAGGTAGAGTTGCAGAGACATGCCCTTCTTGATGGCCTCCGGAATCTTGTTACCGAAGCCGATCTCAATGTCTCGCATTTGCTTGTCAAGGCCGGCGAGAACGGCGTCGAAGTTCAGACCTTTGCTCAGAGCTTGAGTGAATTCGGAGAACGTCTTCGGCAAGCCATAGAGAACATCACCAACCTTTTTCCATCCGGCCTCGATGTCGTGAGCAACTTGTTTAGCGGCCTTGCCGGCCTCCTTCATGTTGTCTCCGGTGAGCAACCATGCCGCGGCCTGTTTCTTCGTCTCGCCTTCGTTCTTCTTCACCTCATCGGTGAGCGGAGCAAGCCCAATTGCAGCATTGCGAAGACGCTTGCTGTACTCCTCCATCGAGAGGCCGGCCTTGTCGATGACCACGCCCTTTGCTTTGAGCTTGCCCTCAAGCATGGAAATCGCATCGCCGAAGTTCTTAGTTGCGGCCGGAACCCCGTTGATACTCTCGATGAACTTGTTGACGGCCGGAATCTTGAGGATGAGATCGCCCATCGCATCGCCGAACTTCTTCACAAATTCGATGTTCTTGTACAGCCACTCGCCAAGCTTCCAAGCTGCAAATGCGGCGCCGGCAACGGCAACGGCCGTCCCGAGCGTTGAGAGTGCGCCGGCCGCGGTGATTGATGTAACCCCAAGGGTTGCAAGTCCGGTTCCTAGAGTGTTGACCGCAAGGCCGAACGTCCCGAGAGCAACGATGATAGGACCAACGGCCGCGGCAATAGCAGCAATGGAAACAACAACAGTCTGAGTTTGCGGAGAGAGAGCCTTGAACGCTTCGACCAAAGCCTCCACAATGCCGATCATGGGTTGCAAGGCATTCATGATCCGTTGAGCCGTCGGAGCGAGAGCCTCGCCGAGATCCATCAAGATAAAGGTGAGACGGTCCTGTATGTTCGACCATTGGCCGGCGATGGTTTGAGCTTGCTTCTCCATCATGCCGCCGAACTTCTCATTGAGAGCTCCGAGCAATTCGGGTACAGCCCTCGCGGCATTGATCATGCCTTTCTCGGCAAGAGCCATCACCTCCGGAATGCTCTTCCCCATCTTTTCCGCGAGGATCTTCCAAGCCCCAATCCCCGACTCGGCAAGCTGGTTGATCTCTTGCGCCGAGACCTTTCCTTTGCTCGTCATTTGGCCGAGAGCGAGGGTGACCCGGTCGATCATCTGAGCCCCGCCTCCCAAAGCCGCGGAGGCGTTTCCAATCGCCTGGAGGGAGGGTATCACTTGATCCGCGGCAAAGCCTAAGGCCTGAAGCCGGCGAGCCGAATCAACGAGACCTGGAAACTCGAAAGGAGTTCCGGCCGCAAAGGTCTTCAATTGCCCCAAGAACTCCGTCGCCTTCGACGCTGAGCCGAGCATCGTTGTGAAGGCGATGCGCGTTTGCTCCATCTCGGAGCCAACCTTCAAAGCGTTGATGCTCAACTGAGCGAGCGGCTTGGAAACATAGTCGGTGATGGTTCCCCCGACTTCCTTTAGAGCCGTGTTGAGTTGGACGGAAGCCGCTTGCTTGATCGTGTCGAAGGCCTGAAGAACCGAGTCAATTTTGGCCCCAATCTTTATCCAAATCCCCTCGATTTCAGCCATGGCTACTTTACTCCTCTCAAGTCCTTACCACCCATCGCGGCGTTGATCGCAATCACCTTCTCCAGTACCGACTTGGTTCTCTCCTCCGGCGTCGGCTCGTCTTCGATCCCGTACTTCCTCCGGAGCCTCGTCAACATTGCGTAATACATCGCCGGCGTCAGGGCCCAGAACTCATCATTGGAGAGGTTCATGTCCACCCGAGCGATCGACCAAAGGTCAAGCCAGTCCATAAGGCCGGCATCTCCCTTAGAGCCTTCCTCTCCACCTCGCCGAATCTCCATTGTTGAAGCTCTAATAAGCGTTGAAACGTCCAGAACAAGACGGCCGATTTGGCCTACACTGATGACCTTGCCGATCGCCTCAAGACTCCACTGTTGATCTCCGCACGCCCACAGCAGAGCCCGGAAATCCTCCATCGGAAGGAATCCGGACGCATCGAGACGAACCCCGCGGCCGAGAACCGTCTCGATGCGATACAGAGCTCCCAACGTGTACCTCAAGCGGTAGTTGGCCACCGCATACGAGATGTCTTTGAAGGGAACCAAGTCAATCATGAAACCCCCTAAGCCGCTTGAACTCCGGTACTCGTTTCCGCTTCGATGACGTAGCTCGTAAGCACGTGTGTCGCTCCCTGGTCCGTCGTCACTGAGGTAACCGACGCCGGCAACAATGCCTCAATGGTGAAGTCTTGGGTAATGATCTTCGTGCCCGGCTTGAAGCGATCGCGGAAGGTCTGAAATACCTTGTTGGTGGTTCCCTGGAGAAGGTAGAGGTAAACAACCGTCGCTTCGGCGATCTCCTCTCCGGCCGCAACCATAACGTCTTCGTTGCGGACGAAAACTCGACTCCCAAGCTTTCTCTCCCGGATGAGGCCCTTGATTCCGCGGTAACGCTCCAGGTGAGCTTCAAAGCCGATGGCCTTGACTGTGGGGTTTGACTCCGCGGCCGCTACCAGAAGGCGCCCATCGCCGGCGCCGAGATCGAGAAAGACATCATGATCTTTCAAATCTGCGAGCCGTACTACAGCCTCCACTACTGCCGTGAAAGACGGGACAAACGGAGCGAGTTGCCCATCGAACTCTGAACCGGCCCCGCTCGCTTGAGTGCCTTGCTCCATGAGAGCATCCATGACCTTCATCATGTTGGAGGGTTGGAGCCAGTTGCCGACGGTGTCGAGATCTTCGGAGAGGTTCTCCGGATTCCACCGTTGACAGGAAACTAAGGCCGAGTACAGCAGTAGCCGGATCGCCTCGAACTTCTCAAGCAATCCAATCTTCTTGTTCTCCAGAATCGCAAGGCCTTGATAAACCTCCGTTCCGGTAATTCGCGCGTAGCAGATTAAGGCGTTGAGATCGAGTGCGATAACCCGCTCTTTACCTCCAAGCCAAAGTTTTGTTCCGATCAATTCCATAAAAACTGTGCCTCCAGTTGGGTTGAATTGCCTAGAGTATAGGCAGTTGATAATAGACGTTCAGATAAACATCATTGGCCGTGATGGCCGTATCGTCAGAATCGTTGTAGGTGGGAGGAGCTCCGTTGGCAGTGATGCGAATAGCAAGCCCGTTCTCGCAGTATACATTTGGAATCGCACTGACTAATGGAAGGCTTGCGTTGGTGCGAGTTGTGTAGAATGGAGTATCCGAAGGAAGGGGAGCCCGGTCCAAGTCATACAGGCGGAGCCATCGAGCCGTAGCGCCGGTGACTACGTTGATCCCTGTAATGGAGCAAGGCCCTTCCACTAAGACAACCGCGTTGACTGAAGCCGTGGAAACATGCCTTGCTGGCAAACTCAAATTCCATTTCTGTCTTATCTTCTGCATGGTGAAAATCACCCCGCCATTTCTATAGAGTTCGGGAAAACTGCGCCTCCAGTTTCACCCATGAACTTTTAGGCCAAAGTCCACTCTCCGGAGCCCTGCAAGGTGATGGAGGCGCCGAGCAAGCCGGCCGTAGGAGCTCCGAGCTTGACGTTCTCAACCACTGCGTAGCCTTGCCAAGTCGGCCCCCCGTTTGGAAACACGATGCGATAGAGGCGTTCTTGCCGGTTCTTCCACACGTAGAGAATGCCGGTTGTGGGATTGTGGGTTGCGGCCGTCGGAACCCAATTGACGGGAAACTCGATCGGACCCGCATTGAGGAGAGTAGGTACTTTCACTCTCCAGGGAACCCCGGAGGAGTGGGAAGTCCCATCCTCAATCTGAGCGGAGAGCGTCATGTTGACATCTTTGACCTCCGCGATTGTTGAAAAGTTCGTCCCGCCGGCGTCGGCCATTTGAAGAGCGATACCAAAGGCCGGCGTTGCTTGTGTTGATGGCATGAAATAAACCTCCTGAAGTGGTCAATTGGAAAATGCGAACCCGCGCGGAGCCGGCTTCCTAGAAAGCTGGAATGCGGACCACAAACCAAAGAATGTCGGCCGCGGAGGCTTCCATGTACATGTAGCCGTCCGTTTGCATCCATCCCTCTTGCGCGAAAGGCCCAAAGACGTGGAACTTGCCGGCGGGAATACTGTCCGCGGTGATGGTTCCCGTTCGGCCGGTGCGAGGGTCCGCAACGGAGGTAATCGTAACCGTTGCGGCATCCGTCGCGTGTTTGTTGTACGCGATGACGAGCTCGCGGCCGGTCATCGTGTATTGTTCTTTGTTGGTTGCATCTGCGGCCGTCGGAGTCCCCTCCACCCCATCCGTAGGGTATCGGCCTGGAGCTACAACCGGAGTGATTGTTTGGCGAGCCATTTATTGTTTTTTCCTTTCTTCTTCTGAATTGGAGGCACTCGAAGACACCCCCGGAACTACTAAGATTTGGCCCTCGAAGATGGTATCTTCCGCTTCGACTCCGCCGGTTTCTTCTTCCGGCGTCGGACGTATACCATGCTCTTGCGCGTGTCGGAGAAGGAAACGAGCGTCTTCCGACATCACGAGGCAATACGGGAAACTGCAACAGAACATGAGCACACCAGACCATAGCTTGTGTGTGACTCCGTATTCTGCGAGGCTCTTACGGAGATGCTCCGGTACCTCTTCAATGCTGCGATAAGGTTGATTCACGGTTGCACCTTCTCAGTGAAAATGAAATCTACTGCGTACATGAAGAGGCGCCTTCCAGGATCGAGCCCGAGATCGTTTTGATTGGCCTTCCAGATCCGCGGACACCATATCCCGTCAACTCCTGGAGAAGCCCCAACAACCGAGTTCTTGTTGTTCAAATACCGATCTAGTCTGGTTTTAATGCGCACTCGCTTATGCACGCAATCAGTAAAGATCGTGAATTGAATTCGGCGATTTTCCAAGCCGCTATGGCCGCTATGAGTCGGAGATGGATCAACGCCGGAGATTTCCTGAATCGTGATAGCAGGAAACCTCGCATCCGCCGGCAAGACGGAGAAGTAAACGGCATCGTCTCCCAGGTAGGAAGCGAGAACCGGATCATTGAGGAGATGGGTCCTTATTGCTTGTTCTAGACTGAGTTCTTCTTCTGGCATTGCTGTTACCTCGAAGCTGCGAGGATGTCTCGGAGGCCTTCCACCACTTCCGCCATCGCCTCCCCTTTCTTCTCGTCATAGGCCGGCCGGAGGAAAGGCCTCGCGGCTTGGTGGTAGTTGCGGCCGCGGGAATCCTTGCCGATGAAGCCAAACTCAATCCTTCGGCCGTAGGGTACCGATGTTCCCACCATCACAACCCCGTTTTCCACGATCTCCGGCCGGATATCCCTCCGCAACGTGCCCGTCTTGTAAGCCGCTCTCCGCTTCGCCTCGTTGGCGATAATCCACCCGCCGGCGAGTAGCGGCTCGTTGAGCGCGTCCTCTCCGAGTGCTCGCACCATTGCGGCAATCTTCGATTCAAAGGCCGACGCGATTTCCACCGACGCATCAAACACGTGTTTTTACCTCCTCCAAAACCAACTCCGTAAGCATTCGGATAGGTAGCGAGTAAGCACCAATCAGGTGGAAGAGCCGGCCGTCAACCTCTACCTCACACTGGTAGCGAACCCCGCCGAACTCCATCACGATATCGATGGTTGGGTAATGGCCGTCCATGAGGAAGCGGTAGACGACTCGCTTATAGACGTTCTCCGTTTGCCTCACCTCCTGCAAGGCGCCCTTGTCGGAGTCGTCATGAGCGAGATACCCCTTGACGTTGGAGAAGAGTACCTCCCGGCTCGCGGAGTCGGGAAGAGCCTCACCCAATGGGTTGGCCACCAAAGGCACACGGTAGACTGTCGCCTCGCTGATGACGTGGTGTCGTAGGTGAGCCATGAGCCGCGGATCAATGATGCTCGATCTCATCCTCGCCTCACAATCCCCAGGAGCGGCCCAACGATGCAATGCCCCACCGCATTCTTTGCGGCCAAGTAGCGGTAGGAGGCTTGGATCAAGCCGTGTGTGCGGTTTTGAAGGTTCATCTCCACAGTGCAAGGCTTCCAGTCAACGCCGGCCTCTCTCGCGATGACCTTCTCCCCAGGTGCATAGTCTACGATCGCCTTGTCGGCCGGCGGTACGTGAAAGAAGCCATGGCCGAAGAAGCGACGCGACCTCTCCGCGGCCTCCAGTGCCGGCGTTGATCGGCTCATGTTGATCACTATTGGAGTCGGCTCCAGGTGATGAAACCGCGGCCGCTCACGATCGAGAAAAGAGAGAACGTTGTTGACTACGGCTTGAGGGTATAGGTCTCGATCGTCAATGATGACAGGGTCCGGAAGCGGTTGCCCTGGAACCGGTTGCCAAGCTTTACAATCAGGCCTTCGCCGTCGATTGCTCTGCATGCTGCTTCTTCTCCTTTGCCTTTGCCCTCTTGCGCCTCATGTATTCTCTATGCCGTTCGAGATACTTCACTGGAGCGCATTTCGGACAATAGCGACTCATCCCGGATGCGTCGTAAAAAACAACCTTGCATGTCTCCACTTCGCAAACGTGCTTTCTGTGAAGCATGTACCCAAGGTTGACGCTCACAATAAACCCCTCTCTGCGAGCTTGCGGAGCCGCTCTTCCCGTTGCTCCGGACAGTCCGCAAACTCGGCGACCATGAAGGTAGAGCCGGCGCCGGCGGAGAACTTGTCTTGCTCCCTGAGGCTCTTTGCAAGGTTGCGGAGCTCTGCTGCCAACGCCGGCCCATCGGTCTCCAGGTGAAGAGCGACAATGCGCTTCTGTATGAGCGCTTCGTTCACGGCGATAACCTCCAACGCCATTGCCGCGGCTCGCCGGAACGTTCCCTCCATTTCTAGGAAAGCGTCGATTTCCTCATCGCTGAATTGCGGAAGGGAGGAGTTTGTGTCGGTAATGAGAAGGCGAACCTTCCCGGCGTTGGTTCCATAATTCACAGTGAAAGACATTGCATTCTCCTTCTTTTCTCAAAGCGGCCGGCGAGGAAAACTGGAGGCCCAAAACCCCGCCGGCCGCTTGCTCCCCATCTCCCGGAAGAGACGAGAAACTCGCTACGAGCCGGAGCCGTCGGACCCGACGGTTGACTTGGGAGAGATGCGCGTCTCGCCAAAGACAACCAGGGTTTTGTACTCCTGACTCATCGTGTTGAAATCGCCGAGCGTCGGATCGATTCCGCCTCCGGACAGGGAAACCGTATTAGGCGCCTTGCGGTATGTCTGCGGAGTGTCGAAGCCGGCAAGGAAGCCGATCTCCAACGCCGGCCGGCCTTCGGAAGGGTTGGCGAACAAGAACCACGAATTGGGCTTGTTCGTGCAAATGGTTTTGATGTAGGGGTTGCGTACAACCGTCATATTCTGAATGATCCAGTTGTTGACGCGCACCCGGTTATTGGTGGAGCCGCCCTTGATGTTGGCGTCGATCAAAGTGGCATTCATGATGTTCTCGGCCGTCACGTAGTTGGAAGGCCCAACAACGAGGGTGATGGCGTCGATGACGATGGGCTCGCCGTCACCATCGACTTGGCCGTAAAGAACGGTGAGAGCTTCGCCGATGCCGTCAACAGACAGCACGGGATTGTTGGCCGACGCTCCGCAAGTCGTATTGACCTTGTTGAGGTTGGCATTGGTGTAGAACGAGGCGTGAGGCCCATCGGCATCGAGATAGAGCTCCGAGACGGCCTTGTCAATGGTGCGACGTGCGCCGGTTGCAAGCCGGTTGGTGAAGTCGGCAAAGATGCCGAGATCGTCATTGAGCATCGCTTCCCAGGAGAACTCCCCGCCGGCTTCGTACTTCGACGGAGCGTAGGTGATAGGAGTATCTTCGGTTGGCGATCGCCGCTCAAAGTTGGCCTTCTCCGGAACCTTCTCGAAGCGGCCGGAGGCGCCGTCCATCCCGTAACGCTTCACGTCGCGGAAGTCTCGGAGAGTGGCCTTCTTTGCGATCGCCGGCCAATGGGACGGAGCCGCCAAGAATGCGTTGAGCAATTGCCGGTCGAGCGCATCCGCGGTGAGCGCTGTAAAGTCGGAAGTCGTCATCGTCTCCTGGAAGAGGCGAGGGAACTCCTGACAAAGCATCTTCCACGCCGATTCGCGAGTCGGCCGGATTGCTTGGCGCAAGAAAAACGGATCGACGGAGCCGGTACGAACTCCATTGAGGAGTCGAGCCGCTTCAGCAACCCGGATCATGTGACGAGGGTTGTTCGAGCGCTGAATATGGCCGAAACCGAACCCTGCCAGAGTCCCATCGTAGGGAGAAAGTGATTCGTAGAATCGCATTGTTGAGTGTGTTCCTTTCGTTTACGTTCTGAGGGAGTGTCGGCCGCTGCTAGTCTTTGCGCGTGTACTCGATCCAAGCCGCATAGAGCCGGATCGCGTCGTTTGCGTGAGTGCCCGGAATGAGCGAGACATTGAGGAAGCCCGGAGGGTCTCCCAAATCGCCGGCCGCGATCGAGACGGAATACTCCGTCAAGGAAGCGGTAGACAGAGCCGCGGTGTTTCCGCCGGCGTTAGTGTCTCCAATGCCGTCGAAGATGTTCACCGCAACCACCGCGGCATTGTCGGTGTTGGTGTCTTTGGCGATGAGGAGATGAACTTCCGCGGCCGCGGCGCCGTCCATGTCGGCCGGCTTGGCGATCGGCGCAAACTGCACTTCCACCACCGAAGCCGCGGCCCAGATGAGGCGGAGAGCCTTGTCGGTTGCACCATTGACCCGAGCGAGACTCGGATCGGTATTGCCGTCCGGAACGCCGGCCTCCGTCGTGTTCTGCACTGCGTTGGTGGAGATGATGCGTACCGTGGTGATGTCGAGCGGAATATGCCCGATTCCCAGGTTGCCAGCGAGCTTCGGCGCCGTTACCGCATCGTTGGCGAGTTGCGTAGGCCCAACGGTTCCGGAACCCAAAGATCCGGAGCCCGGAGAAGGCATATGCTTCACCTTGATGGTTGCGGTAGAGCCGGAGCCGACGGTCTCCAGAGCAAAGCCGAAAAAGACGCCGGTTGCTTTCTTGTTCAAAACCGGAGTGTCTGCGGAGTTGTAGAAGATGGCGTCTCCGACGGCAACCGCGGAGTTCCCGGAATCATTGACGCCTTTGACGGAGAGATCGGCAATGAAATCGCCGAAGAGAACGGTTGTGGTTCCGTCGGTACGCTCGTCAGTGAGCGCAACGCCGGTGCAGTACGAGCCGAAGAGAACCGGATCCCCGGAAGTCGGCGTCGTAGGATGCGAGCATACAACAGAGATCTCGCTCGCATCCTTCATGATGATGTTTGTGGCCATTGAAAAATGTTCCTTTCCTTGAAGTCGATTGTTGGTTGGGGTTGAGCGAGCCGACTAGTTGACGAGTTCCGCCAATGCCTGATTGAGTTGCTTCTCGGCCTCCTCCGCGGTGACAGTGCTCTCCTCCGCGGCCGTCGAAGTGGCCCCGAATCCAGAGACGCCGGAGACGCCGGCCTCTTTGAGGTAGGCGAGCTCTGCGTTGATTCGCGCCTTGATGGCTTCGGTGAACGGTACCGGATCAATGGCGCCGTCCTTGACAATCGGGTTTGACCGCATCAAGGAGACGACGCGATTGCGAACCGCAAGCGGCAAGGATACCGACTCGCAAACCTGAGTGATGAACTGTTCCGCTCGCAGTTCGAGGAGCTCGTTGGCGAGCCGGTTAGCCGTGGTTTGAGCCGTTCTCGCCGTTGACGTGGCTTCCTGAAGTTGCCGGATTTCCTCTTCTGTCATTGCCATATTTGCACCTTCCTGATTACGGCTTTCCGCCGCGGTTGTAGCGGGTTTCCGTTGCCCCGCTGATTCAAAGAGATCGAGAACCTTCCCGCCGCGGCCGGCTTGGGTGACGAAGTCGATTGACTTCCCACCTACAAGTTGCTCGATGATTACGCCCTCGCGGCCTTCGGCCTTTCCCGTCGTAAAGCGGCCGAGTGCGCGTAGGGATACTCCAATGTTGTCTTTCAACTCGGCGATGTCCGCTGAGTACTTCTCGCGGAGCTTCGCCTTCGTGTATAGGCCGGCGCCTTCCGGCCCTTGATCCAACCACCTCGCCGGCGCCGTCGTGATGCCCGCAAGCTTGTCTAGATCGCCCTCCGGACGCTCCGCGGCTTCGGATTCCGTCGGATGGTTCCAATACATTCTGGTCCCGGCCGGAAACACCTTCGGCCCATCCCGCTTCAGAACTTCCGCCGAGTAGTAACCGGTGGAACCCCATCCTGGAGTGGCGATCCTGATGTCTGCGCTTGCTTCCCGGAGCTCTCCCTCGATCAAAACAATGGAGCCGAGAGGTAGGCAGTCACCCAATAGCTCAACGCCTTCTTGGGTTGTTTGCTCTTCCGTCACCACTGGAGCCGGCGCCGGCGCCGGCGCCTTGACGGCCTGATAGGTGACGATGGGAATCACTTCCGTCGGATCGCCGATCGTGACGGCTCCGGCTTCATCGATCGAGTACGGAGCCTCGTAGTATATGCCTCGCACCATGTAGACGAAGCTGGAGGGATAGAAGTCTATGGCGTCAGACCATGGAGGATCGCCGGAATCACTCGCCGCGGCCAATTTGACCCGGAGAGCTCGCCGGAGAAGCTTTGCAATATCGTTGTGTGACCTCTCCGCCTCCGCAACGGGAAGGTTCTCCTCGTTGGAGAGTACGGCAACGAGACGGGAGAATCGATCACGCGAATGATTCGCCGCGGGGAGGGTTTCCCGAAGCAATCGGGAGATGGTTTGGGAGCATCGAAGGGGATTCATTCTTGGCACTATCCTCGCTTGTGATAGTACCAAGGTTTTAAGGCGTGTTTCAGATATGCCCCTATATGTGGGGTTGCATTCTATTGAAACACAATCAGGAAGGTGTCAATTGCAGTTAAAGCCCGGTCGAGCATGTTCCACGTGGAACTTTGGTACTAAGCAACTCTCTTCCGGCGCGTGGTCATTGAGCAACGGCAACCCGGATGCTCAAGCGGCGCCTGATGTCCGGTTGGGAATGTCGCATCGAAGTCTATCCACCCGGCTTGCTGGTTGCGGAGGCAATCCTCTTCAACCCGGTCATCCCCGACGGTGAGCCACCCCTTTTGAAGCTGTATTCCCTTTTGGATGATCCGCCGGCCTTGCTGGAGTTGGGCTTGCATGTAGGCGTTTCCGATCTCCGTTACCGCGATGAGTTCGGCTCTGTCTCGGATATGCCGGAGCGGTGAAGGAGCCCCAAAGCCCTCGAAGGTATCACGCAACCGCTTTGCGATCGCTGAATAAGACTGCGAGTCTTTGATCCCTTCGGAGATGATATTCCGGATGCGGTCTCGCGTCGTCCGGTTGATGTTGGAGACGAGATCCGCGGCCGTCGTGTCGATGAGTTGCCGGATTTCCGTTGTGTCGAGATTGAAGGAGATGTCAACCTCAACCTCCGTCCTCATACGCTGAGCCCCAACCCGGAAGGCATCGGCGAGGATCTTTGCAAGCGATCCGGCCCAATCCTTCTCATTCGTGTTGAGGATTGCTAGGAGGAGGTTCACTTGGGAGGGAGTCAACTCGCGGAGAGCTTCCGTCACCGTCTCCCCATAACGTGCAAGTTCCGGAAGGAAGTCTTTCTGTAATGCGGCCGCTTGCTCCTTCCACATTCGCCGGAGAACGGCTCTCATGCGAAGCTCAAGCGGCCTCCGGTCTCTCGCGGCCTTCAACGCCGTCATTGCCTCGCTTAATAGCTTTCCAGCAACGGCCAACTCCTCAAAAACTTCTCTGAGCTTGCGAAACCCTTCCAGGTTGATCTCAATCGGCTTCATCTACTAGAACCTCCAAACCTACGGCCTCAACGAGCATGACTGAGGCTTGCTCCGCATCCATGGCGCCCATAGCCACTACATCCCGAGCGGCCGCGGCAAGCATGGCGACATCATCCTCGTCAATCCCTACAGACACTCTGAAACGCATGGCTTCTCTCCCTCAATTCGCCGGCGAGGCGCCTATTGTGTAGTCAACGAGAACCTTGCCGGCCGTCGGAGCGGCCGCGGTGAGCTCGAAGCGATCGGGAAGCTTTCCATCCTCCAGGTAGACGAGCCGGTAATGGACGGTTGGCTCAAGCCTCACCCCGCCGCGATAAACGGCAAGGTGAGCCGGATTCGGCCGCATGCGTAGTACGTAGCGGCCGAGAGTGTCTATGGTTGGCTCTTCCGAAAGTGAATGAGTGGAGCCGCAATAGGAAGACAGCAGTTGAGCCCTCCCATCGCCGGCGAAGTATGAGAAGCCCGGTTGTGCCTCCGCAATTTTGACCCCATCCTTCGTGAGGATGACGACGCCGGCTCCAATGCCGGCCGTATCGTAAGTGCGCTTGCCGGATATTGTGGTTTGGCCGAACAACAAGCCGGCCGAGAGATAGAGTGTGATGAGGAGCGGTTGCATTATTACCTCCAGTTGGATAGAGCTTCGATCATGCCGCGCGTTGCACGTTCAACGCGAGTCAAGGCGGATTCATTGGCGTCCTCTTCTTCGGGAGGAGTCGAGTTGCTTGCCGAATTGCTAGCCCCAGGTTGCGGCAATGAGGATGCAAGCTTGTCCCGCATAGCCTTCTTTTCCGCTTCGATCTCCTCCCGCCGGCTCATGATCTCTTTGAGGATTGACTCAGTGTCTTTCACGCCGAAGGCCTCCAGGAGGAGACGAGCCATGGTCTCAAAGTGAGCCGTTGCCGCCACCTCGTCACCATCGAGGGTGGTTGCAGTCACGAGAGCGTCAACGTAGTCCTTCACGTCATGTTCAACGATGGGAGGAAAGGTGCAAGTACAGTAGGAGCCGGAAACGTCTTGTACCTCTCCGCCGGCCGCGGAGGCGATGACAAAGTTTCCGATCGTCTCCAGGATGTCTTTCCAGAGTGACTGCCGATCGGAAATCATGAGCTCAGTTGGACGATCGAGGCTCTTAGCAGTTGCCAGAGATCCCACCGACGCATCGCCGTAGAACGTCTCCGGAAACCCGGAGCCGGCGCAATGCATGAGAAGGAGCCGTCGGCCTTCTTCGAGAGGAACCGTTGCGCCGGCCGTTTTAACCGGAGTGAGCGTGGTTCCTGAGGTGACCGCGGTTGAGCCCGCAACCGGAGCGGCGTTTCGATCCAAGTAGGAGCCGCCGGTTCCGTACTGCGTGTTGAGAGCGGCATGTACTTCGGCTACTTGCGTTGGCCCTCCGTCAACGGCCGCGGTGAAAGCAAACTTGCGGAAGCTCTTTACGATCGCTATGAAATCGGTGAGAAAGTCCTTGTAAGAACGCGCCCAAGGGATAGATTGATGGAGCTCCGGCAACCCGAACCGCATATCCGGCAAGGCGCCAATCCGGACATGGTAGACTCGCGTGTTTCTTGCGACCTCCACCCCTTCGAAGTTCGCCGGCACTGAGCCGCCGAAGTGGATATCAGGGTAAAGCCGTTCAATCGGCTTGTTCGTCTTGCCGTCCTTGACGAAGAACCGACGCCGATAAAACCGGATGTTTGCGGCGTCTTCCGGATCGCTGATGATCTCCTCAATCTCGTTCGAAGGAATACAGCGGATCTCGGTATTTCCACCCACCTTCACTAATGCGATGAAGAGGTTGCCGGTAACGGCTAACTCTTGCTCGCGGCCGGTGAGCATTTGATGCGAAGTGAAGGCCCTCTTGTTGAGAGGCGATGTCATGAACTTCTGTAGAGCGGCCTTGCCGGCGTCGCCCTTAGTGTTGAGTGAGTAGCCCTGCCCAAAGACATATTGCGATTTGAGAGTGATCGCTCGATTGATCAAGGGGTTTGAGAGGAACATCAAGCGAGAGATGCGCATCGCCGCTCTCAATCCTTCGAGCGAGAACTCTCTATCCCCGTCGGCCGTCATCCGGTTCCACTCCGGAGTGAGAAGAACCGCTTCGAGCTCTGAGAGCCGCTCCAGGAGATCGTTATGTCTCTCCTCCATTACCGCGGCTGAAGCCTTTGCCGCGGCCGCTTCCTTCACTGCGTTAACCTCCGCTGTCGAAGGCCCCGCGAGGCGTCTAAGTAGATCCGATGTCGCCATTTGAGAAGGTGACTCCCTTACTGTGGTTTGTTGTGTCCGTCTCCTCTATCTTGCCATCGGAGCGGAGATTGTAGGTTGGTTTAGAAAAAGGGTCCGCGAGATCAACGGAAAACTCGAACTGAGCGGAGCCGAATTCGGGGAAAGGCCGGCCGTCGTAAAGGAGGGTTGCGGTTGTGACAGGACGTGAGAGCCCGCGGCCGCGGGAATCTGTGGTTCTCGTTTCTACAAATACTTTAAGGGTTGGCATTGCGTTTCACCTTCTCCTGAAAATGACAAGGCGGAGCGGAGTCTCTAATCCCGCTCCGCCTCAGTCTCTCTCGGAAGAACCTCTTGAGTTCTGCGGTTACCCTACAGACTACCGCAACTTGGACTGATAGTCTTCCACGGCTCGCCGGATCTCTCCGAGAGCGGTCTCGATGGCGCCGGTGAAGTCTTGGACAAACTTCTTCCCACCTTTGCCGTCGGAAACCTCCGCGGTTGTACGTGCGATCGTCTGAGCAATGAGCCCCAGGTTGGATGCCGGCACGATGGCGCCGTTTTCGAGTACAACGGCAACGTAGCGAGCGAGAACCGAAACCGGAAACATTTTGTTGGGATCGCCCATAACGACGGTAAGCTTCCAACCCGGCAACTTCTCCTCAAGCTTCTTGACGATCAAGTCTGCCGTGTACTTCGTCGCATAGCTCAATGGAGAGATGGCAGTCACTGCACGGTCAACGTCCGGATTGCCTCCGACTTGCGGTAGAATCTGTGCCGGCCGCTCGAAGTACAACCCTGTCTGAAGCCCGTTGACGATCGCCTCTCCGGTCGAATTGTTGATCTCCAACCCTTCCCAATGAGAGATGGCATCGGAGGCCGGCGGAGCCGTTGGGGGAGCCGGCGGAGCGGTAACGGTGACAGGAGCGGCCGGAATGATGGTATGCGATCCGCCGGTTGCATGGTCACCGTATGCGATCGGGAATCCTTCCGTGTCGGGAATGTGTTGACGTTCGGCCGGCGGAGTTGCACGAATCCGGAGAGCCCGTTCAATCTCTTCCTTGACGTTGAACTTCTTCTCCCGGATGGCCTGAAAGAACTCCTGAGGAGAGAAGTAGTCAACGGAGCCGTCAACCGGATCGAAGCGGAAGACGAGTTCACCAAGCCCCGTCCCGTCTCCCGGTAGAAGCTTGAGCGGAATCGCAAGCGAGGGAAGCACGTTGCCGTTGGCATCCTTCGGGAAGGAGAGCCGCTTCGTTGCTTCTCCAAGCTCGTTGTCATAGACGCGCAGCGCCGGCACGCCACCCCACGCCATGATAAGCTCTGCAAACTCACGGTAGAACTGAGCGCAGCGAGGGTTGTAGATCTCGAACGATGGATCATCGAACCCGCCGGCCTCAGTGTTGGTTGCCTTGATGGTGACGGCTCGCACCTTGACATGCGCGAATGGGGATTCGCCACGATCAAAGTAGACGTACCGCTCTGGAATGTTGTAGCGGTCGGCCCAATACTTCCCGTGCAAGGCGAGGCCTTCCGGTATGCGGTCATCATTGGGAAGGGTCACTAGGCCGGCTCCAGAGTCTTCGCCGAACATCTGAAGATTGGCCGCAATGTACATTGCAAAGCCGTTTGGTAAGATCCCCATGTTTTGCGCGTTGTGGATGTTTTCGCGCGTCATCGTGTAGGGGAAGTGAGGGTCCGGAACCTTGAAAAACTTGAGCATTGAGAGCTCTCCTTTCGAGTCATGACGAAGGAGAACAGAGAGAACTGAAACCGGTTTGTTTGTCGTTCATCCGTTCACCTTTGAATGAAAGGATACCACTTTTTAATACGGTGAAATGGATATTCTGGAGTCATCGAGAGAGACTATTCTCGGCGCAATTTTCGCTTGTAGAAATAGATCGGTGAGGCCCCAGACGAGCGCATCCATCCTGTCTGGAGACTTCGCCGCGGTGATGGGAGAATACGTGGTCATTTGATCCTCAAGCGGCTTGAAGATGCCGGCGTGATGGATTTGTCTCTTCTCGTACAAGCCGGCAACCGGCTCCGCTCTCGTAATCTTCCCGCGAGTCGCATGGACGGCTCTATACTTCACGGTGCGATCGCATACTTTGCAGAGTTCCTCAATCAAGGCGCCTCCGTTGTTCGCCTCCGCGATGATGGCATCGGCCTTCCACTTGTGATAGGCGTTGACGGCTCGTTGCATCCATTCCATTGGCATTACCCCGCGCACTGACAAGTCATCGAGTACAACCCCGTGCCCGTTCGCGAGCCGGCCAACCACCACAATCCCGGTTTCGTCGGCCATCATGTTGGCCGAGACGGCCGGATCGATCGCAACCACAACACGGATGATTTGATCGAGGTTGATCTCCTTTATCCGGAGATCGTCAATCATGTTGTACGTCCAGAGAGCTCCTTGAACGTCGGTGAGGATCTCGGCGTTGAGCTCTTGCCGGCCGAGTCGAGTACCAAGGAAGTCTTGTATCACTTCTTCGATGAACCCTGGAGCGAGGTTGGCCGAATTGTCGAAGGTGCTTCCTGTCGTCTTGATAGTCCTCTTGTCGGCAAGGATCTTCAGATAGAGATCAACCGGCCGCGGCGTCGTAGTGATGACGGTACGAGGCCGGCCGAGTCCTTTACGCATGGTGAGACGGAGTTGGTTCCATGTCTCCTTCATATACTTCCACGCGCAAAGCTCGTCACACCATGCGGCGCCGATGTTGGGTCCGCGGAGCCGCTCCGGCTTCTCCGCCGAGTAGGTCAAGGCAAAGGCGCCGTTTGGCCAAATGAGCCGACGCTTCGAAGGGAACCACTCCGGCCGGAACCATGGCGGAGAGATTTGTAGGATGCCGGATTCGCCTTCGATCATGGTGTCTCGCACGTCGGCCGACGTTGGCCCAACGAGCGCATACACCCCACCGTGAGCCTTCTTCTCGGCCCACCCCCTCACCGTTTCGGCGCCCGTCCTCGTCTTGCCGAAGCCGCGGCCGGCGTTGAGAACCCAATAGCTATAATCCGCCCGCGGCTCTTGCTGATTTTGGCGTCCCCAGAATTGCCAGTTGAACTCAAGCGCCCTGAGTTCCTGAGGAGTGAGCTTGCGGAGGATCTCCTCCCTTGTTGCCGGCGGAAGCGAGCCTAGATAGCTCGCTAGAGATCCGGTCCAGTGCGGAGGCAGAATCTCCGAAAGAGTGGTTGTGCTCAAGCGGTGATCCTCCCGGACCCGAGACTTCTACAGCCTTGCGCTTCGGATAAAGGTAGCTGCACAATTCCGCGGCCGCTCGCCCTCTTACTCCGCTCTCGTTTTTCTTGTTGGAGGCGATCTCTATCAACGTCTCCGCCGGCGAATAGCCTTTCCTCTCGCATGCTTCCCTCACCGTCTCAAAGAGTACCGTACGCTTGTTTTTGGTACCCTTCTCGCGGCCTCCTCTTCGTTCCCCTTTCTTTGCACCTCGCCGCTCAACTTTCTCTTCTTCCATGCTCGCTCTCTGCTGTCTGGATTAGCCGTTCTCGCGTCACTAAGACGGCTTGCTTTCCATTGTAATGCCAATATTCGCGATAGGATCTCACGTCAACATGCAGGAATTGACGATCGAATCCAAAGCCGTTCAACCACTTGCATTGCTCCGCGTCCTTAAAGAGCTCGATTGCTG
>ERZ869925.158-NODE-158-length-43539-cov-15.468908_pt1 | contig 43539 bp, 59 predicted proteins | sample MGYA00579311_ERZ869925 | MGnify/ENA primary metagenome ERZ869925 (study PRJEB32216, sample SAMN09231817) | wastewater metagenome | place: USA: Maryland | collected 2016-07-30 | study: EMG produced TPA metagenomics assembly of the PRJNA472060 data set (Reclaimed...
CCACGCTCGCGCAGGGTTTTTTCATGCACAGCAGCCAAAAAGTTTCGGGCACACTTTGACATCCGGCCAGGTCGATGACCTCCGAGACATTCCTCGCCGACTTTGAAACCGAGATCTGGTTGCTGACAGACCTCAAGCCTCATCCTGAGAACCCGCGCAAACACCCGAAGCGTGGCAGTCCGAAGTGGAATGCCTTGATGGAGTCGCTGAAGCACGACTACTTCGATCCCATCGTCGTGAACCGCCTGAACGGTTTCCTGGTATCCGGTCACTTTCGACGCGAACTGCTGCTGGAACTTGGGGAGCAGAGGGCGCGGGTCGTTGTCAAAGAGTATGACGACAGCACGCACAAGGCCCGCATGATCGCTGCGAACTCCCTGGTCGGAGATTGGGAGGAGACGATGCTCGCCAAGCTGGCGGCGGAGATCGATGAGGCTGGGCTGGCCTGCAGCCTGGCATGCCTGACGCAGAAGGAGTGGAATGCGCTGCTCGATGCACCTGTGCCCACGGATGATGGAGAGCTTGTCGAGGAGCTGAAGACAAAAGCCGAGCTGCTGCAGGAGAAGCATCAGGTTCAGCTGGGGGACCTGTTCCAAATCGGGTCACACCGGCTGCTCTGTGGAAAGTGCGAGAGCCCTGAAAGCTGGGACCGCCTGCTCGGTCCCGATGGCCAGGCAGACCTGGCTTGGTGGGATCCTCCCTACAACGTCGCGTATGACCGCGCGATGAAGCAGCGCCTCCGACTCAAGCAAAAGAACGGCGAGACCCCGGAGGTGAAGCCAATAACCATCATGAACGACGACATGCCGCCCGAGGCCTACGTCGAGCAGCTCGACGCATGGTTCGGAACCGGGGTCTCACGCCTCAAGCCGGGCGGTGCATTTTACATCGCGCATGCGGAGACGTTCGGTTTCGAAACCCGGTGGGCCGCTCGCAATGCCGGGCTGCAGGTCGCGCAATGCCTCATCTGGGTGAAGCAGGCGTTCACTATCGGCAGACAGGACCATCACTGGCAGCACGAGCCGATTCTCTACGGTTGGAAACCTGGTGCCTCGCACTACTGGCGCGGCGGATTCAACCGATCGACGATCATCGACGACCAGATCGACCTCAAGAAGCTGACCAAGCCTGAGCTGATCAGCCTTTGTGGCCACCTGCTGAACGGCACCGACACATCCGTCATCCGTGAGCCCAGGAACGCATGATCTCTTATGGACTCAAGCCCGAGCGCATCAATGGACTGGTCTGATGGGTTCGAGGGCGGCTTCGATGACCTGGCCTCCATGCTTGAGCAAGGGCCGGGGGAGCCGCAGTTCGTTCTCAGGGAAAACCGCTTTCTTCAGATCCGGAGGAAAGAGCGGCTGAAAAAATCACGCCGGGGCATCAAGGCGCTTATCAAGCCGGAGAATGCACGCTGCGTGCTCCCGCACCTGCCCGAGCCAGGTGAACACACGCACGCCATCCTGCGCGGTGATTTCGTGCTGTGCGACATCATCCCCACGATTCTTGGCGACCGTGGGCATGGCCTCGACCTGCATGTGGCCACCCTTGGCCTTTCGGCAGCCAATGCCGAGCAGCTCGTGAGCCTGAAGCAGGCAGGGCGAGTGACGTCGATCACGGTCCTCTGCAGCCACTACTTCCAGCAGGTGGACAAGGTCACCGTGTTCCGAGAGGTCGCGGCGAAGCTTGAAGGGCAAGGACGGCTCATCGTGGCACGGAACCATGCCAAGGTCATCTGCCTGCCGCTGCGAAGCGGCGATCACTTTGTCATCGTCGGTTCAGCCAACCTGCGCAGCTCCGACAACTGCGAGCAAATCACCATCTTCAACGATCCCAAGGTCGGTGAATTCTACCGGCAGTGGATTGAGGATATGAGCGAAGCGCCATGAACGACGTGCCTCCAGAGCTGGCTGGCAAAGTCGTCGATGCCAGCATGAGAAACCTCATGAAGGAGGTCAGTGAAGGCGCGGTGCCTTCACCGGCAAATCGGCAGATGTTCCTGGCGCTGGCGTCGATAGGCAATCCTTCGGCCATTCAGAAGGCCAGAGAGACAGCGCTGATCGTGAAGCACCTCGCAGGCGGGAGGCTGAGCAAAGAGGAGCGGCAGGAGATCGCTCACATCCTCGGCGAGGGCCGTCAGGCAGATCCGGCCAAGCTGCCCAGCGCAGAGACGCCGACGCCGACGCCGACGCAGCCGCGGCCGGCAGTCGTGCGAGGACCGGATGACTATGGGCACCTGGCGATTTCGCGCCGAACCTACTACCGCTGGAAGAAGTTCGGTGAGCAGGTGCCTGCAGGGGCAGACCTCCCGCCATTCGATAAGCCCGAGCTGCTGCCCGAATGGTATGAGCGCATGCGGACGCATGGCTTCTTTAAGCACCGCTTCCCAGGAGAGATCGCTGAGGCCATCGAGCGACACGTGCGCTCCAGCCCTGGGCAGCCAGCCAAATTGGATGCCAGGGAGAAGAAAGAGCAGCCGCCTCAGTCCGTTCCGAATGCCTTCCACGGACGTGAGCATGGAGCAGCTCAAGGGCTCATCTTCGAGGTGGAAGCTGAGCAACGCAGAGTCGCCTCGCTGCGCGTGGCCCGCGATGAAGCGTATGCAAACGGCGAGCGGCGAGAGGGCGATGACTTCGACCGACGCTATCGCGAGGCGCTCGATGCGCTCTCGCTGGTGCAGCAGCGTGCGCTGAAGATCGCCGAGCAGGAAGGTAGGCTCGTGCCTGTGGACATGGTCGCGGAGGAACTCGCGCCCAAGATCGCCGCCATCGTCCAGGGCGGCCTGCTGCTTTGGGACCGCGTCGGCGCTCAGATCATGGAGGCGGGAGACCATGCCGCCAGGCGCAAGGTGTGGAAAACCTCTTGGATTGAGTTCTGCAAAACCCTGGTCGAGGGGCGCTTTGCGCCGCCTCTCAGCCTGATCGAGCCCGAATCATGAACAGGCCGCAGTTCAGAGGCTGGCTGAATGGCCTGCTCAGTCAGCTCTTCACCCTGGAGCTTCCGGCGAGAGTCGAGGAATGGGTGCGTGAATACGTCGAGCTGAGCAAGGAGGAGTCGAAGCAGTTCCCTGGGAAGTTCAATCCTGACCGATCGCCCGCCGTCACGATCCTCTTCGATTTTTGGGAGTCGATGGACTACGACGAGTTCATCGCGGTCAAGAGCAGCCAGCTCGGTATGACGCTCGCCGCGCTGGCCTGCATCTGCTTCAAGATCAAGTTTGATCCCCAGGACATGGCTCTCGCGATCAATAACCGCGAGGAAATCAAGCGCATCGGCGAGACGCGCATCAAGCCGCTGCTCAAGGCCTGCAAAGCCATCGCAGACCGCATTCCGAAGGATGAAGACCGGCTTCAGAACATGACGCTGTTCCTGCTCGGTCTGACCATCTACCTGCTCGGAGGCAACTCAGTCGGCGGCGCGGCAAACAAGAGCCTCGGAGCCGTCGTCATCGACGAGTGTGATGAAACGCCCGAGGAAATGAAAGGCGGCGAGTCCACGCTGCTGGACCTGCTGCGCGACCGTTTGAAGAGGCAGGAGGGTGCCAAGTTCGTGGCGTTCTCGAAGCCCCGAAACACCGATGACATCATCTGGCCTGAGTTCCTCACGGGAACCAGGCACAAGTGCTTTGTGCCGTGCCCTCATTGCTCCGGAGATCTGCCAAAGGAAGCGATCAACGGACCAAGGCTGCTCACCAAACTCACTTTGCCCCTGCCCCAGGGCTATCAAACTCTGGTCAGGGCTGGGCTGCGATATGAGCACTGCAAAACGGAGGCAGGACGGTGGGATTATGACCGGATTCTGCAGGACACCTGGTATCAGTGCATCCACTGCGGAGGGCGCATCGAGGAAGACAACAAGGTCTGGATGCTGAGGCACCGGCTGTATATCCCCACCAACACGCCCGAAGGCGCGCTGCAGGACGATTGCAAAACCATCAAGCCGGATGCCGATGCCGGTGAGGAAGGGCATCGACAGCCCGTGCCACGGAAGCTGAGCTACCAAGTCAGCGACTTCTACGCGCTCCACTACATGCCGCGCTCGACCTTCGGTCACCTGGCGCTGGAGATCGTCAGCGCAAACAATGAATCAAAGCGGAAGAAGTTCCGACGATCGCGGGAAGGTCTTCCGGTCGGAGCTGACCATCGCGACAACAGCCGCACCGTCGGCACGATCCGCGCCATGCAAGGAAGGCACCTGCGAGGGCACTGCAGCCGGAAGCCGCTTCTCGTCATCATGGGCGTGGACGTGCAGCACTACGCGAAGAAGTGGGTCAAGATCGCCTGCTTTGAAGATGACAGCGTGGAGGTGGTCGATTACGGCGCGGTCTTTAAAGGTTACCGTGGCCTTTTGGATGAGGCCAAGAAGCCGGTCATCGTGGACGATTGGGGAGACACGCCGGAAGACGGGAGGATCAATCCTGTCGTCGGAATGGCGCTCATTGACGAAGGCGACGGACAGCGCACCAAGAGCGTGCTGGCGTTCTGCACTTCACGAGGTGCTTACGGCTTGTTTTGGCCATGTAAGGGCCGAGGAGGTGCGCAGACCGCGCTCATGACGGACCTGGTGCAGCGTCAGAAGAAAAACCGCTTCAATGGCATGCCCATCCCGCGCTACCTCTTCAATGCCGATGCCTTCGCGGAGGAGCTGTATGATGAGCGCATCGGCAAGGCTGCCGAGATCGAGGCAGCTCTGCGGCAGGGCCTGACACCGCCCGTCGGTCAGCTTCGCTTCTACCAGAATCCAGACCTCGACCTGTGCATCGAGCTGACCACGCACCGTCGCTGGACGGATGACGACGAGAAGGAGCGCCAGCGAATGAAGCGCAGTGCTCGCCGGGGTCGTGTCTTGAAGCCTGGCGACTGGTTCCGAGATGGAGGAGCCGATGACTACGGTGATGCGCTCACCGAGGCGCTCGCCGGATGGTATAAGGTCAAGGCTGGCTTTGGAGTGGGTCTGGATGGCGCTCGCGAGGATGCCGATGACGAAGATTTTGAGGACGATGAGGAGCCCGAAAGCATCGACCATGTTGACGACTTGGAAGAACCTGCGGAGGATTGACAGACAAGGCATGGCTAAACAACCCGCTTGCTTATGAGTCACGAAGAAGAACGCGCCGCAGTTCGTGAGGTCTGTGCCCATGCGGCGCGGCTTCACTTGACGATTGCGTGGCAGAATGATGACATCGTTGTCATTCACGTCAGCCGCAAACACCTCAAAGATGCCCAAGCGCAAAGCCAGCCGAACCAAGAAGGACACGATCAGCCGCTACATGGCGGAGATCGGAGCCAAGGGCGGCAAGACGAAGGGCAAGGCGAAAGCCAGGCCATCTGAAGTGATGCGCCAGATCGCTCTCGAAAATTGGGCGAAGAAGAAGGCGGCTAAACGCAAGGAAGAGCCGCCACCTGCGGAAGATTGACATGCGGTCTGCCACACATGGCAGACCGATCACTCATCAACTTCTGGCTGGCTGAGGCCGCCGATCAGTGTGGAGACGATGAGTCTGCGCAGATCGAATGGCTGCGGGCCAAGCGCCGCGATTACGCTCCCGCTGTGATGGCTGGCGATCATGAGATCACCAGCTCGGCAGGCGATGGCGGCTCATCCTCGTCCAGGCGGGGCATTTCTGATCGTGACCACCATGACGCCATCCTTGGTGCGCTGCGGTCGCTGGGTGCCACCGACATCGGAGGTGGCGCTCTCCTTCAAGTTCAATTCTCCAGCATCCTCGGGTGATGATGATTTCCAAAGTGACCAACTACGTGAGCGGAGTTTTCACCGCTCTGGCAGGCCGCCCCATCAACCAAGCCTCCAGCAACCAGGTAGGCGCGGACAGTGCCAGCGCCAGTCTTACCCCCTGGGGCACCAACCCAACCGGACGCGGCACAGATCCCGGTGGCCTGAGCCTCCGCTCTCTGCAGGACATGACCCCGGTGCAGCGTCGGGCCAGCATCACACGCTCGCGCTTCATCACAAACCGGCTCGGTCTCGGTCGCGCCCTTGTGGAGGGCAGCTCGCGTTATGCGATCGGCAGCGGCATCATCGGCTATGCCGCCAGCGGAGATCCGCAGTTTGATGCCTCATGCGATGCCGTTCTCGACAGCATCTTCGAGGCTGGCGAGGAGTGGTCGCGGATCGACGTGGCAGGCGTCCACAATTACTATGAGCTGCAGGAGCTGCTCTGCCCAGCAATGATGACCGATGGCGACTGCGGTGTTGGCAAGATCCTCGCGCGCGATGCGAACGGGCGCATCAGCGGCTTTCCCAAGCTGCAGACCTTTGCCACAGATCAGATCACGGATGGCAGCTACAGCCTGCATGGAGGCTTCGACCGCGCCGTGGGCTGGAGGGATGGCGTTCTCAGAAACGAGCTGGGAAGAGCCGTCAAATACAGGGTGGCCATCGATGCAGCGCCAGGCTATCCAGCAGGCTTCAGTAGCACACATTTTGCGGACTTCGCAGCGGAGGACTTTCTGCTCGTGCTCGATCCGAAGCGCATCGGCCAGGGGCGCGGCATTCCTTGGCTCCACCACGGTCAAAGTTCCTCCATCACGATGATGGACCTCAAGACGCTGGAAGAGTCGGCAGCCTACCTCAACGCCTTCTTTGGCGCGGTCATCACCACGCCTTCAGGTGAAATCCCCGAGGGATTCGAGGTCGAAGTTTTCAAGAACAAGATGAACAAGAAGTCCGCGAAGGTGAGCGGAGGTCAGGAGAGCAAGGACCTGATGCGGAAATACATGAACTTCATGGGTGGCGCACTGATTCCGGTCCTGAAGGAAGGCGAGAAGCTGGAGATCGTGAAGAGCGAGCGCCCTTCGCTAACCTTCACGGGCTTCATGGACTGGCTCGTCAACGACATCGCCTGGGGTTTCGGTATCCCGCCAAGTTACGTGTGGGCCATCGCCGGAAGGACGGGGCCAGAGACGAGGCTCACGCTCAGCCAGGCAGACTGGTTCTTCCGATTCATCATGCGCCGGATGATTTCGCGGTTCTGCAAGCCGGTGCGCGATTTCGTCATCCGATGGGGCCTGCTGACAGGACGCATCAATGGCGGCCGGCTGCCGGGCAATGGAGGCAACCCCTTTCTTTGCCGGTGGCATGGACCTCGGAAGATCACCATCGATGAGCGCTACTTTTACAAGACCTGGCTCGACCGACTCGACAAGGGCCTCGGCACGGAAGAAGAGTTCTATGCCGAGCTGGGCATGGAGGCAGGCGACATGCGCCGGAAGCGAGTCCTCGAAGTGAAGGATTGGATGCGCCTCTGTGAAGAGGAGGGCGTGCCTTATGAACTGGTCAGATCCATGATGCCAGGCCAGCAGGTCGGACAGGCAGGGCAGCCCACAGCAAAAGGGCAGGGAAAGTGAACGTGCCTCCACGCGCATTGCACCGTGCGGAATTCCGCACGGCGCTGGTTTGACACCTTGCCTCGGGCATGCCCAAGCCGCCCAAACGCTTCATCGCCCCCACGCCGACTCAATCCTGGTTCGAAATCACCAATCTAGCCGAGCAGGGCTACGCAGAAATCAAGCTGCGTGGCATCATCGGCATGAAGCGCACCGCCTACGACTATTGGCGCGGCGAGGAGATCGAGACCGAAGGCGCTGGCACCTTGGCGGACTTTGAGCGCGAACTCGAAGCGCTCGGTGGCGTGAAGAAAATCCAGCTCTCGATCTTCAGCGAGGGCGGCGACGTCTTCACGGGCATGGCGATCCACAACCTGCTCATGCGCCATCCCGCTAAAAAGGTGTGCGTGGTGGATGGTATCTGCGCCAGTGCAGCGACCTACCCAGCGCTGGCCTGCGATGAGATCCGCATCCCCTCGAATTCGTGGATGATGATCCACGGCTGCACCGGCTGTGTCTGCGGCGGCTCCGAGGCCATGCGCCGCTATGCCGACATGCTCGACAGCATGAACTCCACGCTTGTGAACCTTTATGCGTCCCGCACTGGCAAGACGCCTGAGGAGATCCGCTCCATGATTGAGGCGGAGACATGGATGGATGGGCAGACCGCCGTGGACAACGGCTTCGCCGACACCGTCATCGAGCCGCTGGCCAACCTCGCGGCCCGCGCTGGCACCCTACAGCCGACGAACCGCAGCATGCTCACCAAGGCCCCCGCTCAAGTGCTTGCGCTGTTTGACATGTCTCGCGTCTCGAATGCGGCCCGCGCCGCGCAGCCTTCAGAATCCTCACCCATGAAAATCAGCCCATCGCCCCTCATGAATGCCGCCACGGAAACGCCAGCCGCTGGTGGTGCTGCCCCTGCCGCAACGCCTGCCGCTCCCGCAGCGCCCGCCGCGTCTGCCGCGCCGACGAACCAGGCTCCCGCTCCTGCTGCTCCCGCCGCTCCCGTCGCGCCGACGAACCAGGCTCCTGTGCCTGCCGCTCCTGACATCGCCACCATCGTGGCTGGCGCAGTCGCCGCCGCCGTTGCTCCGCTGAACCTGCAGATTCAGCAGCTCCAGGCGCAGGTCACGCATGGCATCACGAACCAGGCTACGGGAGGCGCGCCAGCCCCCGCCGCGCCGCCTCCTGCCGCCGCTCCGACCAAGCCTGTGGATTTGGCCAACATGGCTCCGCTTCAGCTCATCAATCTCGGTCGCAAGGCCGCTGTGCAGAACGGCACCGCCGTCCAGACCCCCGCCGCTGCCTGATCCCTTCCGAGTCCACCCCACCCCGTCCACCCCACAACATCATGCCCACCGCACTCCAAATTGCCCAAGGTCGCCAGGTTCCCCTTTCGATGGGCCTGTTCATGGCCATCCGCACCGTCACCCCCCTGCTCTCCGCCTTCGATGCGCGGACATCCGGTGACGACAAATTCCTCAGCCTTGCTGTGGTTTCCCTGCCCACCTCGAAGTTCGTCAACATCGGCGAGGGTATGAGCGCCTCGGAGGGGCGCACGGAGCTGCGCGAGTTCAGCTGCTCGCAGATCGGTGGCCTCATCAAGGCGGAGCGTGAATCCTCGCGCCTCTGGGATCGACATCATCAGGCCTCGGGTTACACCTGGTTCGATCTGCAGACCAGGCTGCGCATCGAGGCGGATGCTCGCCACATCGAGCGCCAGATGATCCAGGGCTTTTCCAACGATGCGAAAGGCTTCCCCGGCGCGAAGGACATGACTCCCTTCACCACCGCCAACGTGCTCGCCCTCACCGCCCAGTCGCAGGCCAGCGAGTTCAAGAAGAGCGTCATCAACGCCGCTGGCAGCACGGCGAACACCGCCAGCTCGGTTTATTCCTTCGTCTTCGGTGAGCTGGAAAGCCAGCTTGTCATCGGCAACGACACTGGCTCGGAAATGCTCCAGATCGGCGAGACCCGCACGCAGATGCTGCCGCCCGATTCCACCAAGCCCGATGAGCTGCTCGAATTCGACCTCGCCCTGATTCGGGGTTACCTGGGCCTCTCCGTGAACGGCTTCAACCAGCAGATCGCTGGCCAGGCCGTGCCGGTGCAGTATGCCGTCCGTCGTCTGGCAAACCTGACCGCCGACAACAACTGCAAGCTCACCGATGCCATGATGGACAAGCTGAAGCGCAGCCACGGCTCCGGTCGCACGCCTAACCTGTTCGCCATGAGCGCCCGCTCTGGTGAGCAGCTCGCCGCCAGCCGCGCCCCCGTCGCCATCAATTTCAACATGGGGCAGAGCGGCGATGCACAGAACGCCACCTTCACCACTTACCCGGCTCCTCCGGACAACTGGAACGGCATCCCGATCGTCTATCCGGACTGCATCGGCGACACCGACGCCATCGAAGTCGCGGCCTAATCCCCCAGCACCCTCCACCCTTCAGACACGCCCATGAAACTCTCTGATGAAACCATGAAACGCACGGTGGCATTGCCTGCCGCCGCTGCCGCCGCCCTCACCTCCTCTGTGGACCTTGGCGGAGATCGCGCTGGCCCGCTCGGTCACACCCTCGAAGTCCACCTCTCGCTGCCTGCGCTCCCCAGCCTGGTGGATGCCAAGACGGTCACTGTGGACCTCTACGACTGCGACACCGAAGATGGCGCCTATGCCGTCGTGCCCACCGTGGGCAACATGGTCGTCACTGGCGCAGGTGGCGCAGGTGCAGCCGCCAAGAGCTGGCGCTTCTACCTTCCGCCCGACACGCGCCGCTTCGTCAAGGCGCGCGCAGCCGTCCTCACAGGCGGCGGCGACAACACCGCCAAGAGCCTGACGATGGAATTCCGGGTCTGATCCCCTCGCGTCCTAATCTCAAGTCACATCACCATGAAAGCTCAATACCTCCAGCCTACCGGCACTGTGGTGCTCGATGTCATCGACAAGCCCAAGTCAGGGCTTGCCGACCTCGGGCGCGGCCGCGACATCCTTGTGAAAGGTGTCCCCGTTTCCACGGAGCTGAAGATGGGCTCATGTCTCCTCCTCGAAGAGGAAGATCCGAAGAAAACGGCTGACGAGCCCAAGCCGGAAGAAGGCGCTTCGAAGGCGGGGCAGCCCGCAGAAATGGACTCAAAATAATTCCTTCAATCACGGCGTTCCCCGTGTGTTGTTGATGCAAGGGGCCGGTGCTTTTAGTTGGGCACCGGCCTCATTGCGTAAGGGTCTCACCAAAATCTAGCCGGATTCCGAGTTAGTTGGTTGTAGTCAGCCAAAACTACCTCCCTCAGTTCGTCAACGCCATTGGACATGGCTTTAACATGTATTGATCCGAGTTCTTTTGGCGGCAGCCGCCCGGTTTCCATAACGGCTTTGTAATAACTCAGAACCCCGTTGGCCGCATTGAAGATACTCTCACGAAGAGCGTTGAGGTCTGGAAAATAAAGAGTGATGAGTAGATCCGGCTTATTGAGAGCTGCGTAGAGTCCGAAGTAGGCAGATTTGGCGTCTTTGACCAAATCAGGATGCTCATGAAGCGTTTTCATTTCGCAGAGAGCCGCCCTGTATCCATTAACGGCCTCTTCGAGTCGCTGTTTTAAAAAGTCATGCTGTGACTTCTTGAAAGTCCACAATTGAGTTGCGGTAAATATGGCGAGCGAGACGGTAGCGCTGATGAAGGCTGGAGTGTAATCCATGCTGACCCATTGGCGGCACTTCAGATCGGTCAAGCCAAGGTTTGACACCCCCACCGTGGCATGAGCGCCAGAGCCACGGAAACCACCTCGCCAGCATCGGCTGACTTCGGGTTGCGGACTTTTGAGGTCACGCTGTCCGAGAGCTGCGTGATTGAGGTCACAGTCGCGCAGCGGACCGCCGAAGCCTGCCCTGGCGAGATTCATCCTCCTGATGAGCTGCTCATCTCCGGCCAAGTGGTCATCAATCAGCAGCTGCGCGCCGCGCTGGCGCCTTTGCTTGATGCCGTAGCCCGTGCCGAGCTGGACGCTCAGCACATCTGACATGCTATGCCCGCCTTTCCATCTCCCGCCACACTCACCGCGCACCGCAGACTGCACCACGCAGCCCGAGTCGGCATGCGACCAGGCAGCGTCATCATTGCAGGCATGACCTATGATGCCGAGGTCTATGTTGGTCCCGTGGAGAGTGAGATGCATCCCGATGGCGCAGGCACGCTGCTGGTGCAGCGCATCGTCGCACGGGTGCTGAAGGTCGCCCTCGCTAGCGCTCCCGCCAGGCAGACCGTTCTCGTCACCCAAGGCCTGCGCTTCGAGGTGGGTAAAATCGAAGGCCAGACCGCTGCAGAGCCTGCCTGGGTGATTCACGCCAGCCGCCTCCCCAAGACATCGACCTGACATGGCTCGCCCCTCCCCTGATTATCTTATGGCCACGCTCGTGCATGGCTACCTCGGCACCGAAGCAAGCCGCATGGCAGGTGTTCCGGCCGCCGCACAGGCCGCGCTGTATCTCATGGATGACGGCAAGCAGATGGTCGTGCCACAACTGCTCGTCGCAGGCATGGAGGACAAGGAGAGCAAGACCTCGGCGCGACGTGTGATCAACGTGACCGTCTTTCTGTTCTACCGGCTCAAGAATCAAGAGCAGGACGCGCCCCAGGATCAGGAGAGCCTGAAAAACGTCATCACGCGCGAGCAGGCATCGAGCTGGATGGATGCCGTCGAATCACGCCTCGGAGATCTCGATGCCTTCATGGCCTACGTCGCCGCGCAACCGGAGGAGAAAAGGCAGGGCTGGCAGCTTATGGCGTGGCGTCCCGAGGCCACGACGGAGATCAAGAGGGATGAAAACACCCCCGGGCAGACACTCGCCGCCAACGTCCGCATCTACCTCGCCTGGTCGCGGAGTGTTTGACACCGCGTCAGCAGCACTGGCTCACGCCGTTCCACACCATCACCATGAAACACGTCCTCAAAATCCTCGCCCTCGCGCTCTTTGCCTTCGCCGCCTCGCTGCCTGCTGCGGATGTCTCAGTCACTGCAGCCAACGTCCGTGTCAGTGCGGATGCTGCCGTTATCAAAGGCACCTTTGGTGAGACGATCACGGCAGGCCAGGTGCTCTATCTCTCCGCCAGCGATGGCCGCTATTACCTCGCGGACTGCAATGCTTCCGGCAAAACGGCCATCGCCGGAATCGCCATCAATGGTGGTGCCGCTGGTCAGCCTGCCCTCGTCTGCATTGAAGACCCGAACTTCACGCCAGGCTTCACGCTCAGCACCGCCGCTCCGGTCTATGTCGCCAGCGCTACCGCAGGCGGGATCGCTCCCAGCGCAGATATCACCACCGGCTGGTTTGCTACCGTCCTCATGGTCGCGAAAAGCGGCACGGTCGCTGCCTTCAGCGTGCGAGGGCACAACTCCAGCTCCGCCGCCACCAGCTCGTGAGCCAGGCATAATGCCGCACCCTTTTCTCCCCTTCACCCTTCACGACCTACCATCATGCCTTTTGACCCCGTCCAAGTTTTCGGATCGCTCCACGCCTTCGACCGTCAGGAGTTCGCCGAGACCGGCCTGCTGACGGAAACCGTTAGCTTCACCCCCGAACAGGAAATCAAACAGAAGAAGATGCACCGCCCCGAGGCCCTCGGGCAGATCGGGCAGGTGCAGGCCTGGAAGGGGTCTCTCGCGATCGAGCTGAAGGGCGGCATCGTCCCGAATGCGCAGGGCATCGTGCATGGGCTGCCTGCCGGTTACGTTGGCACCAGCGTCACCACCTGCGCTCACTTCGCCGCCCTGCCGGATGGCTCGCCTGAGGGTGTTGCGGCAGTCGCTCGACACGGCTACACCCGCGACCCCAGCAAGCTCCTCATGCTGGAGTCCGCCAAGACGGAGCTCGGAGAGGAAGCCGCCAGCGTCACACTCGGCATGCGCTACTTCCCGCACGTCTCGAAGGAGCAGCTCGCGCTTCCGGGCTGATAACAGCTAACCCGCCATGAGAAGCGGCCTGTGCGGAGGCCCTGAGGAGGTTCCTGCCTCTACCGCACGCCCCCTTTCCCGAGCTTTTCCCGATCCTGCTGGCATGACACCGATCAACGCCGCGAATACCCTCCAGGTCTCCGACACGCGCCTGGCCTCATGCTACCGCGCCCTGGGCTTTCGCTACGTCTGCCAGCCTGTCATCCACGAGCGCAGTGGGCGCATGAGCACGCAGTTCCTCTTTGAGCTGCAGAGCCTGCGCTTCACGCAGCTCGATCTCCGCAGCCTGAATGCCGCGTGGAAAAGTGGCGAACTACAGCAAAAGGAGCCGCTGCACCTGCTCTGCGTCATGATGCGCGCCCAGCAGAACTACGACGCCCTCCTGCGCTGGCTGAAGGAGGGCGTCACACATGTCCTGCGCAGCATCCCTGGCGAATGGCTGACCATCTACGAGCCCGGCCCACTGGCACATCGCCGCGGCTCCGATCCGATCGACGATATGCGCCTCGCGGCCTGCGTCGGGCTGCTTGGCTGCCCCGTGGTGGACATCGCCGCCACCTCCGGAGGGCATCACACATTCCATGTTCAGCGCCAGGCCTATGCCGTGCGGCTGAGCACAGGAGAGATGCATCTTCATGATGCCAGGCGCCTCTTGCAGCGCGCCCCGACCAAAGAAGATCCGCTGCGCCTGCGGATGGAAGCTGAGCAGCCCCTGCACCCGCTCTGCATCGCTTACGATGCGCTCTACAACCGCACCGAGCTGAAGCGCGAACTCAGCCGCCCACACCTCCTGCTGATTGATGAGCCCAGCACCGCCCTCGCAGGCACCGGAGGCAGCACAGAACGCATCTCCGCGCGCCAGGCGCTCATCGACATCAATGCCCCAGGTCATGTCATGGATCACGTCACCGCTCACATGAAAGCCCCACCCCTGCACTGGTCATGAGCAAGAGACTGAAACGCTTCCCCGCCGCGCCGCCCGCCACCGGTCACACGCCGCCTGCTCCCCAGCCCGCTCCAGCCTCCGATCTTGCCGCGCCCTTCGCCAGCCACGTGGCACAGGCTGCCCGAGGTCGGCAGGATGCCTGGGACATGAGCGCCGCTCCTGCCTTCGGCGATCTCGTGCTACATCCCTGGTCGCACGAGCGCCACACGCTGGCTGCCCGTCTTATTGCTGGCGATGTCCCCGGCCCTTCGCTCGATGAGTTGCAGCTCCTGCACGAAACCATCCGCGCCAACGACAGGCTGAAGGCCGTCGCGCTGTCCGTCTGTGTGGACCTCACGCCCTACGTCGCCACGGCAGAAAAAATCCTCTACCTCGCGGCGCATGACTTCCACGAGTTCTCGCACCTGCGCGGTGCAGGCCTTTCGCGCTTCTTCTCGGCGATCGCCGAATGGAGCGCGCAGGTGATCACACCCGACTTGTATGAGGAGGCCTGCATCACGGCCCACCGCATCATCACCCAGCACCGCGCCTGCATGGCCATCCCACAGGCGCGCAAAGGCGGAGGCAGCTTAAAAAACTAGCCCTGCCCGTTCCGGCTGCGGAGTATTACGCGCTGCTGGCACGGGCACTGCCCGGCACCTCATATCACGACCTCCAGTGGAATGTCAGCCTTACGCATGGCTGGTCGCTTATCCACGCCAGCGGCATCCTTCAGGGCAATCTCTACACCTGGCCCGATCCGCGCCTTACGCCCGCAGGGCAGACTATGCTGCGCGTGCAGGAGAAGCGTGAGCGCTGGCGGCGCGACGGCGTGGCAGAACTGGTCGATCTTTGACACCAGTGGCCTGACACCCGAGCCCATGTCTGAAATCGTCATCCATTCCGAAGATTACAGCGCCGCTCTGGCTAGGCTCGCTTCAACGAGCAAACGGGCTGCTGTGGATGTGATGAAGCAGCAAGCCCGATTGCTTTTTGTCGAAGTGGCAAAAGTCACGCCGCCTGCCGGTGGCAAGGCAGGCAATACCCTCCAGGGGCTCAAAGCGGAGAAGGCTGGGAAGCTTGCCATCGTGCGTGACTTCCATATGACCTACGGCACCCGCAGCCGTGCCTACGATGACATTCGGGCAGCAGCCGGTGAGCAGCGCGCCAAGGCCTTCTGGTCCCAGCTTTCCAATGACAACTTGCCGCTGGCCAGCGCCATCCTGAAGGACGCGGTCGGGAAGTCGCTCTCGCCCTTCGATGGAGGCAAGGCTGCTCGCTCCATGATCGGTAAGAAGCGCAAAAAGGAAGTCCTGTTCTACGTCAGTGATGCCGAGCAGCTCGCCGCTGCGATTCAGTCCGCACAGTCCCACGTCTGGCATCTGGCATCCGGCTGGAAGGATGCCATGGAAGCCCTAGGTGCAAAGCTTCCGTATGGCATCGGCAAAGGGAGCGGCCAAGGCGTCTTGCGTGTCACCGTTACAGATGATGCCATCGACATTCGCATGATCAATCAAGTGTCCTACGCTCGCCGACTTCCCGGCCTTCAGGCGCAGATCAACTTTGCGATGAAGGTGCGCACCGGTGAGCTCCAGAGATCATGGGATGCGTGGATTCGAAAACTAGCTGGTGAAACCGGCCTGAAGGCCAAATGATATGTCTGCCAACATTGAAGCTTCGTTAACTCTCCAAATCTCGCAGATGCAGGCTGCGCTAGCCAAAGCGCGTGGCGAGATCACTCGCATTAAAGAGCATGCGAAAAAAGAGGGGGCTGGACTTGGCCAAAACCTCTTCAAGGGCATCCTCGCTATCGGTGGCACGGGCGCGCTGATCGCGGCCGGCAACGCAGCCCTCGGCACCGTCACCAAGATGGACCGCATGAACCGCGCCATGCTATCGCTGGAGGGCAGTGCGCAGCGTGCCGATGCACGACTGGCAGAGTTGCGTGAAACCTCCAAGCTGCCAGGGATCGGCTTCGAGCAGGCCGTCGCTGGCGACCTCAGGCTGCGTGCGGTCGGGCTGTCCGCAGATGAGAGCAAGCGTGCCCTGGTCGAGTTCGGCAACGCGCTCGCGCTCGCCGGTGGCACCGCCTCCGATCTCGATGGCGTCATCCTCGCTCTCGGGCAGATCGCCAGTAAAGGCAAGGTCTCTGCGGAGGAGATCAACCAGATTGCTGAGCGGGTGCCTCAAGTGCGCGCCGTCATGAAGGATGTCTTTGGCACCGCAGACACCGAAGTCCTGCAAAAAATGGAGATGAGTGCTGAGCAGTTCATCTCGCGCCTCATTGATGGCTTCGGCCTGCTGCAGCGCGCCAGCGCAGGACTGGATGAGAAGCTCAATGATGCCCAGCAGAGCATCAATGCCATGATCAACGATGCCGCTGGCCCGGTCGTGAATGAGTTGGTGCCTGCCTTTGCAGAGCTGGCCTCCTCGCTAGCTGAAAACAAGGACGCTTTCGTAGTCCTCGGGCAAACGGCTGTGACAGCCCTGGGTGGCATCGCTGAGGCGCTCGGCGTGCTCAATGATGTCGGATCCGGTATTGGAGAGGGTATCGGCAAAATGTTGGGTTTCGGCGATGTGTCTCCGACCTCGACTACAGCAGTCAATCAAAGGGCGCAGGATCAAGCGACTGCGGACCAAGCTCTGGCGCAGCATGGTCCGGCAAAGCAATACGACGCCACCGGCAAGGTTATCGTGCCTCAGGCATCAGGCGAGCCGAATGGCAAGAAGCGTGAGCTAGCACCGCCCCCAGAAATCGTGGACAAAAGTGCGGCTGCTAAAAAACTGCGGGAAGAAGAGCAGGCGCGCAAAGCTCTGATGGAGGAGCAGAAGAGACTCGCCCGCCTGCAGCTTGATGACTACCTAGCTATTTTGCCGCCGAGCCTCAAGCTTGTTGAGGTTCAGCGTCAGATGCTAGCCCTGCGTGAGAATATTGAGGGCTTGCCCATGCATGAGATCGACAAGCTGAAGATGCAGCAGGAGCTTGTGCGCTGGCAGGCGGAAGAAAGATCTGTCAAAGCCGACATCGCTGAAGAGACAAAGCGTGCAACGGAGGAAGCTCGCAAGGCAGCAGAAGAGTCTGCGGCGCAGACACAGGCCAGCGGGGACTTTGATGCGGAGATGTCGATCATTGAGGCCAAACTGAAAGGCAACAGGGATCTGGCTGATGAGCTCCAGCGCCAGTATGATATTGAACAGCTGAAGCGACAGATCATGGAGCAGCAGGGAGTTGCGGCTGATGACGCTCTGAGCAAAGCGACGGCTCGTGTAGATGCTGAGCGTAAGCTGAACGATGAAATCGCAAAATCACGCAATCGCTATGATGCCGAAGGGCGACGTGAAGATGGCCGGAAGCAGATCAAGGGGTATTCCGCCGAGCAAAGAGGCACAGCGGATGAAGCTCGTGCCCGTGCTGAGCGGCGCATGGGCGATTCCCGCACGAGGCTGCAAAAAGACTATGAGCGTGCCTTCCCGGGTCTGGATGGCTCTGGGGCCTCTGCGGGGCCTGGAATCGTGAAAGACCAGGCGCAGCAGAACCAGCAACGACAGAACGCCGCATCGGCATCTGACCCTTCCTCTCAGCTTGGTCAGCAGATCCTCGTGCTCATCCAGCAAATCGTCACTGCCGTCCAATGAGTCCTAATACTTTCATGCTTTACGGTGCGCTCGATTTTGCGCTTACTGCGCCCAGGGAGACTCCCCGCCGGGGCTCTCTCGACACCGTCGAGCAATCATTCCAGACAAGTCGTCGCGAAGCGTTCCGGGTGGATAATGCGCGAGGAGGGCTTGTGTCCCGATTCCCTGGCTACCACACCATGTTCATCGATGAAATAGAAAGGACTGAGGAGGTGCCTGAGGGGACATTGGTCAATGGCAAGGAGGTCGGTGCCTACGAGCAGCGGCTGAAAGGGCTTGGGCTGCTTGATGGCAAGGACAAGATCAGCAGTGATCCCATAGCGCAGCCTGAGGATGGGTGGGACACGGGTGAGCATGAGATCTATACCACCGATCCGGCAAAGTATCAGCTCAAAGCTCAGCACCCTCTCTATCCGACGCTTTACATCACAGATCGATCAGTCGAGTCGGAGATCGGCACGATTAAACGCGTCCGTCTCGGCTACAAGGGCATCGTGCCGGTGGAATATGATGCCCTGGGTTTGCCTGTGCCCAAGGGTTACAAGCGTCGATACTCGACGTCTGCCGCTACCAACCAGACTCGCAACCCTGTGCAGATCTACAAGCGCGTGCTGGTCTCGGGTGTCTGGACGTGGCTGCCAGAGGATCTCGCCTACAATTACAACCTCGATGCTTCGCGGGTGCAAATCACTGACACGTTCTTGAGCACCACGCCTCCAGACCTGAACAGCATCCCAGGCAACTGGCAGCCGCCAGGCACGCCGGATGTCCTCAATCCAATCTCCGGCATGACACTGCTGCAGCCGCCTGGAGAGGCAGTGCTGACAGCCACAGAGATCGTGCGGAATCGCCCCTGGGGCTGGGTGCTGCGTAGTTTGGCGGCCGAGCAGATCTTTGACCTGCCGGTCTGGCTCTACACCTTGACCGGTGAGTGGGTGCCAGAACTTGACATCAAGATCGGGTGATGAGCGACAAGCCCTACAGCTGGCCCAAGAGCACCGGTCTCCTAACGGCCAGGCTGTTGCGTGATTATGCTTCATGGCTGTTTCCGCAGCTGGACTTGGAGTGGGAGTCTCCAGGCGTGCTTCGCCGCCAAAAGCCGCTGGGGCAGCGTAAAGCTATCAAGCCGTATCAATTCCGAAAGTCGACCGGCGTCCTGACCGTCCAGGGCGATCTGCGGCCGTTTGCCTCGCATGTGATGGTCAAGCTCGGGCCTTGGTCTAATCGAATGCCATTCCTGCCACGGCGGAAGGTTGGGCTAGCTTTGGTTGCTGATCTGCGCGCGTTTGCCGGGCACTTGGAGATGGTCCTGAAAAAGAAAAAAGAAGAGCAAAGCAAAATCAAAAAATCATGAAAATCATCTTCGATACTGACATCAGCCGCTTTGTGAGTGAGAGTGGCCTGGCTAAGGTGGCATGCTTGGAGGCTAAACGTGGCACGGGTGCCAAGATTCAGCTGGTGCTGCTGCGTGACGGCTTGCCATGGGTTGCGCCTGCGCTTTCGCAGTTTCGGTTCATCGTCAAGCCTCGGGGCAAGTATGACGTCGCGGACACGCTCGCCCTCTGCGAGGCCTGGACGGTGGACGCTGTGCGGAAGACTTACGAGGGGCGGATCAATTATGCCACGGAGCAGCTCAACACGCTGCTCAAGATCGCTGACACGGGTGGTGAGAACGCCGACACCGGCCGCATGACGCTCTCGGCCGAATTTGCCTGGCGCGAGACGGACAGCGTGCCCTGGGGAGATCGGTCGGACACTGTGGAGTTCATCCTGCATAACAACCTGTGGCGCGGCACTGAGGTGACACCTGGCGCTCCGGAATCTGAGGGATCCACGGTGCCGCTGCTGAGCCTGGTGACTGTGGCGCTGCCGACTGGCACCGTGGTCAACAACAATGCTACAGCGAACACATTGCAGGATGTGACCGGTCTGAAATTCCCGGTCGAGGCTGGCAAGCGTTACGACTTCCGGTTCGTGATCCCGTATTCGGCGGCTGCCACGACTACGGGCAGCCGATGGGCGATCAATGGGCCAGCCTTCAGCGCGCTGAACCTGAGGGGGTCATGGTCGAACGGCGCTGCGGCTGAGACGGTGAGCTTCGTGAATGCCTACAACCTGCCTGCCGCAGCCAGCGCCAGCAGCATCCTCACCGGTAATGTAGCCATCCTTGAGGGGCAAATCACGGCATCGGCAAACGGTGAGGTGGTTGCACGTTTTGCGAGCGAGGTCGCAAATTCGGCCATCACGGTGCAGCCAGGCGCTCGAGTGAGCTACATGATCCTTCCGACTGCCTGAGTGCCGTATCATCTGGTGCTGCGCAGTTTTTGACAATCCTCCCCCCGCATGGATCAGCAGCAGCTCTGCGTCAACGCAGCCACAGGAGCGGTCAGTGCCACCAATGTGAGCGAGGGAGTGCCCTCGCTCACTTCGATCCTGGGCACGCTTTTCAACCTCCGGGTGACATTTGAGACGGACAACATGCCTGTAGCCCTCCCAGGTGGCACGACCGGCAAGCTCGTGGCAAAGCTGCCTGGCGCTGCAGCTGGAGAGGCCCTGCTGCTCGATACGAGCTGGACGGTTGCTGGATCAGGGGCGCAGACGACGTATTCATTCAGCGTCCTCGCGGACAATGTGCAGCTCCGGGCGGCTTTAGGTGAATTGTCGGCGCTGGCACTGACGGCCCAAATTGAATGGCAGATCACTGGTGAAGCCGCCCCGCGTCGCACAGTGCCGTTCCCCTTGGTCATCACGAATTCCCCCTCCCGAGCTGAGGATGGCGCTCCGGATCCCGCTGCAAATGCTGCCTGGGAATGGATCAAGGCCCGCCTGGTCGCGGGGAGCAATGTCACGCTCAACTACGATGAGGTCGCGAAAACGATCACGGTGAATGCGGCTGGGGCAACCGCCGTGACCTCCGTGGCCTGGGATGATGTGACCGGAAAGCCATCGACGTTCCCGAGCACCTGGAGCATCGTAAGTGGTAAGCCGTCCACATTTCCGCCGTCGGTGCACACGCACTCTTGGAGTCAGATCAATGCTGGCTCGCCGAGCGACAATGCCGCCCTGGTCCTCTTTGTGCAAAGCAATGCGGGCACCGGGCAGATGTTTGATCTGCTCTTGCCGCTGCCTGTCGTTGATCCTGATTTTTTCGACAGTCAGCCTCCTGCCTTGTCGCCGGTGATTTTCCCTCGGGATGCTGTGGTGACTCATATCAGCCTTGCGGTTGGCAACGCTACTCCACGGCCATCGGACTTCTTCTGGCAGGCCTTCGTCGGATTGTTTGTGACGGATGCTCCGAGTGGATCCGGCATCGGTAGTTTGTATGGGGCCAGCTACTGGTATTATGAGACCTTCCCAAACGACGGGCCGAAAGGGCTTGGATTGCCTCTGTTGGTCAATGGCAACTGGATCATCCCGGCTGGAGGCCGTCTCGACATCAGCGTTAATACAGGCATGCCGGACGCCTACGGTGCGGTGCCTACCTTTGAGCAGCTCTGGATCCGTGTCAGGGGCCGCTACACAAACTGACTCATGAAGCTTGCCGTCATCACCTGCCACTACAACTGGTTCGGGTTTCAGCGACCGAGGGACAACCTCCGCCAATTTTTGGACGCGATGCAGGAACTGCCTTTGTTCGGAGTCGAGGCGCATCTGCCGGGGCATCCGGTGCAGACATCCGGCCTGCCCGGCTGGCGGCAGGTAGAGGCGACGCAGGCGCAAGTGATGATGCAGAAGGAGAGCCTGCTCAATCTGGCTGCGCGTGAAGTGCCGGCCGAATACGAGGCTCTGGTGTGGATTGATGCAGACATCCTCTTCGAGAACCCTGACTGGTATGTGCAAACGGCGCGCATGCTGGACATGCATCCGATTGTCCAGCCCTTCAGCAAAGCGCGGTGGCTTGATCGTGAGTCGGCGGTCCTGGATGAGAGGCCGGGAATCGCGACCGCTCCGGACCGGCTGCATCGCTGCCTCGCACACCCTGGCTTTGCCATGGCGGCTCGGCGATCCCTATGGAGGCAGGACCGAGCCGGGCTCTATGATGCGTTGGTCGTCGGGAATGGTGACGTGGGGTTTGCGGCTGCGGCGCTGGACCTTGATCAGCCTGGGCATCTCCAAATGAACCCTCAGCTCAAGGCGCACTACGAAGCGTGGAGCGCGCCTGTCAGACGATGGATCAAAGGACGGCCGATGGGCTTTGTCCACGGTGTCGCCAGTCATCTGTGGCATGGAGACATCAAGGATCGGCGCTACCTCGAGCGGAATGCGGTCCTGATCAGGACGCTGGATCCGGCACGCCACCTTAGCCAGGCACAGAACGGTCTGCAGACTTGGACGGATGCTGCCCCCTTTGGGCTGCGCTACGCCATCAGATCCCATTTTGCTAACCGCCGCGAGGACGGCTGACCCTTATGATCGAAATCACCGAAAACTCTGTCAGTTTCAGTGGCGAGCAGGCGCTGCAGTTTGACCGCCTGCATCGCGCCATGCGGCATCTTGGACGGACGCTCGTCATGGAACCGGGTGGAACGTATCATGCGCTGGATGGAGCGGCGCTGCCCGATGAGGTGGAGATTACGCAGGCCCTCGACCAGGCAGCGACAGCAACCAGAAGGAGCAGGCTCCGGTCAATCACGAGGCGGCAGCTGCGCTTGTGGCTGCATGGCGCAGGCCTGCTCGATGAGATCCCGACGCTTATCCAGGCTTTGCCCGAACCGCAGAGGACGACGGCCCAGATCGAATGGGAGGATAGCACAACGTATGACCGGCTGCACCCGCTGGTCCTGCAGTTTGGCCAGGCGCTGGGCATGACCGACGCAGACCTGGACGTGGCGTGGCAACATGCGGCTCGGCTGTGATGGTTTGACACAGTGCAGAGCACGTGGCCCCGCAGAGCATTTACATCCATACCGAGACCGGTTTAGTCCGCAGGAATCTCTCTGGCATGTCTGTGCCGGTCCTGGTGGGCATGCATCGTGCGTCGCTGGGGGTCAGCGTGGCATTTGTGACGTCGGGGGTGGTGGCCGCGTTGCCCGCCGAGACAGAACTCAGGCTGGTCGCCAAACTCAAAGGCTCGCATGCGGCTGATCCCTTGCTGATGGATCTGGCTGCCGAGGTCAGCGGCGAAGGGGCTGCGACACGCTACCTATTCACGGCCGTCTGTGACAGCGTGCAGCTCCGGTCAGCGATGGGCGAGGCGGAGGCGCTGGACGTCCGGTGCCAGGTCGAGTGGAGTTTGCCGGGCGACACTGAGCCCAGATTGTCGCTGCCGTTCGATTTGCATATCGTCCAGGCCTACAGCCGAGGAGAGGACGATGAAATTCCAGATCCTGTCCAGGCAGCCTGGGCAGCTGGCCTCGATGCGCGTGCGGTGCGTCATGATGTTGTCCAGAATCTCAATGTCGAGCATCGCGCGACTGCCCTCGCAAACCTGGGGATCACCGTGACGAACGATGAGCTCCGCATCCTCTGCCCGGACGGTGTGACCCGGCGCGCCCTCCTTTCCGACCTCGAACCCGAAGTTTGACGATGAAAACACGTGTCCCTGTAGCTTCCCTCTTTGCTGTGCTCGTGGCCTCGCCTGGCCTGCTGTGCCTGGCGCTTTTTCTGATCGCGTCCTCATTGGAGGCGCAGACCGCAGGACAGTCGAGCATCCCGAAAAAGAATGTCGGCAACGGCTCCACGCTGGAGCATTTCACCATCAGCTCAGGCCAGCTTGTGGGGCGAACCCAGGCGGGCGCTTTGGCTGGCATCACAATTGGCTCCGGTTTGAGCTTGAGCGGCACAACGCTGACTGCGCCGGTGAGCTGGTCAGCGATCAGCGGAAAGCCGTCCAGCTTCCCCAGCTCAATCACCGAGGTCACCGGCCTGCAGACGGCACTCGATGGTAAGGCGGCCGCCAGCCACACCCAATCGTGGACGACGATCACTGATACCCCGACCAGCCTCATCGGCTACGGCATCACGAGTTTCACGACGAACGCGTTCAAACTTAGCTCGGCGGCCGATAGTCTGGCGGAGGGAGAGCATGGCCTGGGCTGGGTCGATGGGCGGCTGACGATGCAGACGCCAGCAGGTGCCCTGCAATGGTATGAGAGCAACGGCACGCAGATCATGGCCTGGTCGCAGCGCCTCCAGGCTGCGCATCTGGACATCACCAGCATCGGCCTCTTCAGCGCGGTCCCGGCAACCAGCACCAGTGTCGGTGAGGCGGGCATGATCGCCTACGATGCGAGCTACCTCTACATCTGCGTAGCCCTCAACACCTGGAAACGAATCGCTCTCAGCTCGTGGTGATATGAAGACGACGATCATTCTGCTCATGCTGTGCCTGGCATCTGCACGGGCGGTTACTTTTGAGGCTTGGGTCGCGTCCTACGGACTGACTGGAGACTCGGCACAAGAGGGGGCAGACCCCGACCGGGATGGGCTCTCAAATCTGGTCGAATACGCCCTGCATGGGCTGGTCCCCACGACCGTCAACAATCCGACGATCACCAAATACGGCTACGCACCTGCGAACAGCGATGGCAGCTACGGTGAGGCGGAGGCGCTGCCTCCGGTGGGTGCTCCTCGCAGCTGGCACCATGCGCTGGTCTACCAACCCCGCGCGGATGCCGAGGGCTTGTCCATTATCCCTCAGCTGAGCCATGATTGTCCGGCGACCGGCACGGGTGGGAATCTTCAATACTGGCTGGGCGCGGGGGGCAGGGATGATGCCCTCATCATGGTCTTCAGCCGCGTGGACGGGAAGCTGCAGGCGATGAGCAGGGCGCGTGGCCATCTGCAGCGCCGGGCATTTTTCCGGCTGCGGATTGTTCGTGATGGCGGCCTGGCAGCTCCGGAGCCGGAAGGGGCTTGTGTCCCGTTCCTGGGGCTGACAGCCGGGCGCGTGCAGCTGGTCCCCCGGGTTGTCGGCACTTCTACCAGCGGCAGTGTCACCGACCGGGATGTGACCTATGCGCAGGTCACGGATCCGCTCGTGGTGCATGACATTCGCTGGCCCTGGACGGCTGGCGGAGGGGTCGGTGCCGGGGATGTTAGTCGGTCGTTCAGCCCGGCCGGAGTGGTCACCTTGGGAGGATCGAGCGACCTGTGGAGCTATGCGGCAGATGGGCAGGTGACAATCACGCTGACGACGCCGGTGAGGAGCTATTCCCAGGCCGTTAACACCTACAGCATCCCGGGCCGCGTCACCCGCACCTTCACCTCGGCGGCGGCCGGCAGTCTGCGCGCCAGCATTGCCTCAGCCGTGGCCACGCGCACCGCCAACCAATCCACCAACTTCTCGGTGGCCTCGCTCTACACGTCGATGGATGCAGTGACGCCCGCCTACACGCGCAACACCTTGTGCATGCTCTACAGCGCCGATACGACGCCGGTGGCGGCCTGGAACTCACGCGGGTCTGCCCAGCGTGGTCCCACGCTGATCTCGCCGAGGCATTTCATCTGCGCGCAGCACTGGTCTATCGCGGCAGGTGACGTCGTTCATTTCGTCGCGGCAAACAATGCTGTCACCGTGCGGACAGTGACCGCTGTTGTTTGGCTGGCGCAGGCGTCGGACATCTGCGTCGGGATCTTGGACTCGGACGTCCCAGCAGGAATCAACTTTTGCCGTGTGCTGCCGAGTGATTACGCCGTCCGCCTGCCGACCTTGGGGATCTTCGCGGTGCCGGTCTGGTTCGTTAACCAGGACAAGGAGGTGAGCCTGCATGGCTTCGAAGGATATGGAAGCTACGCCAACTTCGGCATGCCGAACACGCTCTTCTATCGCGCGCCAAGGTCAGGCGATAGTGGCAGTCCGTTCTTCACGTTCGTCGGGACAACGCCCGTCCTGCTCGGCTGCATCATTGGTGGAGGACAGGGCGGTGCGCAGGCCAGCAATCCGGTGCTATGGCGGACCGAGATCAACGCCGCGATGACCTCGCTGGGGGGCGGCTACCAGCTGACGGACGTAGATCTGTCCGGATTCAATTCCTACTGAGCATGTCCGACCTGGCGCACAGCTACACGACCTATAGGCGACGTTTGATCGCTCTGGCCGTCTCGCTCGGCTGTGATCGGTGGACTGCTGAGGATCTGGTGCAAGAAACCTTCTTGGGCCTGGGAGCGCGGCCAGGCTCGTTTGCCTATCTCTGCCGCCGCCTCCGCTGGCGGATCGCCAAGGCCAGGCGCAGAGCATTGGAGTCTCGGCGAGGCCGGGGTGCGTTGCATCTGCCACTCTGCGCCGCCGCCGACGTGCATGACCGCTCTGCGCGTCCCGACCAGGTATTGCACGAGCTCGAGCTGCGCGCCGCTCTCGCTGCCCTGGGTGTCGATCAGGAGCAGCTGCAGCCAGGTCGCGCTCTGTCCGGAGCTGAGCGAGTGGCCAGGCACCGGCTCCGCCATCGAATCATGCCCATACTCCAAGCCTTTCTTTGACCACCACCATGCCCGCCGCTGAATCCGCCCTATCCCTCGTCGTCGCTGCCGCTGTCGGCATGTTTGCCGCCGCCGCTGCCGCCATCTATCCTGCCGGAGCTGATCCCAGCGCGGTGGTCACCGTGATGGATGACGGCCGCATGCGGCTCATCTGCGTCGCGGGCAGTCTTGGAGGGGCGGTCCTGTCGGTGGTGCTTTTCCGATTGAGCCACGTCAAGGACATGGCCATGAAGCTGGTGGGAAGCAGCATCGCCGGTGTGATCTTCGCCCCGATGGTCCTACGCTGGACGGGCTGGGGCAGAGACGTGGATGCCGTGCTCGCCATCTCAGGCATGACGGCCCTGCTGAGCTGGACCGTCCTGCAAAAGGCGGTGCCTGCGCTGACGAAAGCCGCCACCCGAAAGATCGACGGCCAAGCGACCACGGACATCAAGCCATGAGACCCTGTCCTGAATGTGGAAAGCCTATGATGGAGAGTGAGGGATTTCCAGGCTTGTGGTTTTGTCCTGACAGTAAAATCCGGCTCAATGATGCGCCTCCTTTTCGTTTCAAGTGTGAGGGTATGGAAATCACTGAAGAGGGATGCTCTGCATTTGACCGTGAGGTGCTACGCCAGACAGCCAGGCTAAATTGACACCTTGGTGAAGGTGCCATGAAAGCACTCACCCTACTCGCAGTCGTTGCCATCGGATCGCTCAGCTCATGCACCGGCATCAGCCCTGGTGCGCAAGCCAAGCTCGACCAGGCCAGCGCCAAATACGAATCGTCCACCGGCATCACGCCGACCCAGACCATCGGTCTGCTCGGGAAGTGGTGGTCGGACTACGCGGCCGCCCGCCAGGCCAATGCGGCGACCGAGATCCTGCGGACCAGGTCCGAACCGGCCACTGACTGGACGAGCGCCAAGCAGGTCCTCCAGGGTATTCAGCCTCCCCAGGCCCTGAACGACCCTCCGACGCGGCTGCATGATCCCGAGGAATCGCCTACGCCCGCCGATCCTCCTGCGAGTGACAAGCAGCCCAAACGCGCCAGACCCAGTCGGCACGATCCACAGCAGGCCCTCGCGGGCCTTTGATCTCCTCCCTCCCTTCACGCTTCACCCTGATACCGACATGAACACCAAAAGCATTTTCTCCAGCAAGACGATGGCAGCTCAGGCAATCACCCTGGGGGCCGCATTTTACCCGCCTGTCCAGGTCCTCGTGGCCGCGCATCCGGGGGAGACCCTCGCGCTCGTTGCCCTGGTCAATATGGCCCTGAGGTGGGTCACCAAAGGGAGGCTGGCCCTTTTCGCCTGATTTATTCTACCCGAGCCCCTGAGGCTCTATTCACCGCCATGCCCCACCTGGACCTGCCAGGTGGGGTTTTTTGTGTCCCGCATTCTGCGCATTCTGCGATTTAATGCGTTCATCATCAGATGGTTGCCTGAGGGGCGGAACCAACCGCACAAGACTCTTATGCTTGCTGCCGCTACTGCCGCTCGTGGCCTGTCCCACGCCGCCGCGAGTAGTAAACAAAGATGTCTATGCATAACCAATCATCACCCCCAACCCTTATGAAACTGAACGCAAAAAACCAACGTCTGGCCGTTATCGGCGCAATAATACTTGGAGTGCTCGTGGCGCTCGGTTGGGTTTTAATCTGCTGGAGTGAGCCGACAGCCGCCGCCGAGGTATTGAAAGCTGCCGTGACTCATTGACACCCGAACAGAGGCATGACCCGCCTCGAAATTCTTGCATTGCAAAAACGCATCGGAGCCCAGCCCGATGGCTTCTGGGGGCCAAAAAGCATCGCTGCAGCTCAAGCGCATCTGCGGCGCTTGATGCCTGCGACAAGTCCCTGGCCGAAGTCTGACCAGGCGTCACTTCGAAAGTTCTACGGTGCCCCAGGCACCGAAAGCAACCTGGTCACCATAGGCCTGCCTTACCCTATCTTCTACGAGGGCAAGCTCACTCGCACGACGCGCGTCCATCGCAAATGCTCGCAGAGCCTTGTGCGCATCCTGCGTGAGATTGGCGACCGCTACTCGACGGTCAGAGGCATCATCGAAGAGGCTGAAGACTTCGGAGGCGTTTATAACAATCGCCCTATGCGCAACGGTAGCAGCCCCAGCCTGCATGCTTATGGAGCCGCAATCGACCTCGATGCTGACGACAACGGTCTCTACGATCACTGGCCCACGAAAGCGGACATGCCCATCGAGATCATGGAAGTATTTGCGAAAGAAGGCTGGACCAGCGCAGGCGCCTTCTGGTCAAGGGACGCAATGCATCACCAGGCCACGCAGCCATGATCTACGTGGACTTCCAGCAGGCCTGCATTCCTGGCCCTCGGTGGAGATGGAACACCGTTTCTCACCTGAGCTGTGATCCCACTGCCGATCTGGAGCCGCTGCATCAATTTGCGGTCCGTATCGGTTTGAAGCGCCGTTGGTTTCAGCCTCGGGGAGGGATCATGCCCCATTACGACCTCAGTCCAGGCATGCGGCAGGCAGCTCTCCGCGCCGGTGCCACAGAACTGGAGACTCGTGAAGCGGTGGTCGCCGTCATCCAAGGCTGGCGTTTGCTAAAGGCAAACAAGAGCCCCCAACCCGAACTGCTATGAGTAAGACGCCTGTGAGAGTCCTGCACCTGCATCTCAAAGGCCAGTATTTCGACCAGATCGCGGCCGGCACCAAAAGGCACGAATACCGCCTGGTGGCAGTGTGGAGGAAGAGGCTCGAAAACCGGAGCTTTGACGAGATCCAGCTGCATCGCGGCTACCCCAAAAGAGGAGCGCCAGGCCGGACGCTCTACCGGCGATGGAATGGTTACAAAATCGAGCAGCGACAGCATCCACACTTCGGTAAAGATCCCGTCGAGGTCTATGCCATCGATGTGTCAGTTACCCTCCCTAGCTCATGAGCCCCCTGCTGACAGACCTCTGCGAACGAGCCCGCCCGACAACCCTGGCCGCCATCATCGCCGACCTTGAAAAAGCGGAACACGCTGGTGAGTATCTGGATCAACTTCATGCGGCTCTCGTCGCAGGCATTGGCCAGAAGGCGGCCGAAAAGCTGCTGCAGAGAGAGGGGGTTGGGGTGTGCTAAACGAGGTGACGAACAGCGTTACACGGGTGTGACAATGGCCGTAGAAGGCCTGAATTTGCGATGCAGGAGATTGCTTCGCTCAATGTGGTCAACATTCTAAAGGAATGTAAAAATAGTGACCAAGCGAACAGTTGAAAAAAGATATTGACACACAATTCCGTGTTGCAGGGGGCTCCAGCCAGCCTGTAGGCTACCGGGCTGTGTCCGCACCCCTCGAAAAAAAACTTCGGCATATTGACATCGTAATCTCTGCGACTGCCCCCGCTCGAGCCATTTATGCCAACGCCTATTCCATAGAAGTGGAAGGGGATCAGGTGTTGATTTTTTTCGCCTACCAGAGCGAGCAAAGTTCGATTTCCACAAGAGTCGACGCAATTAGCGTTTCGATTGGGGACATCTTAAACCAAGCAGAGAGCTTTGAATCGTATCTCCAGAAAACAGCCCCCTTTGTTAATGAGGATCAATTTACTAAACCGATTCGTGGTATCTTCGCGGTCGACAAGGTTGAGACTGCGAGTGTGATTCAGGTGTCACGCATGAATTCAAATGCCGAAATTGTGTTCGCCTCATTTGTACTGCATGACGTCGTGGTTTGGAAGGCGGGACAACCGAAAATTGAAGCACGGCGCAACCTTCTAGTTCGATGCCCATTGCACATGCAAGTCGATCTCCTTGTGAAAATTATAGAAGCCTCAGGCAAAAAGTATCCAGAATCATCGCATGAAAACTGAAGACTTTAAGGTTTCGGTGTCAGGAATGGTGACTGGTATATCGATGCTGTCTCCATTCCTGGTACAGGGCTCTGTTCAGTCCTCGGTGTATGATAAGATTGATATCGTGCCAGGAAATGCTGCTGCAGAGTACACGGCGGTTAATCTGAAGTTTGATGCGCCAGAGGATGTTCCTGAGCAGGCTAAAGCATTTACTGTTTCGCTGAATGAACCTGATTTCGAGTGGACGGGTAGGCAGGAGCGTAGTTTTTTGGACCTTGCTCGAAAAGAAGCGCTTGGTACTATCACCACAGAAGAGGAAAAAGCTCTCAATGAAATGAGTCGGCAGCGAGACTTGCTCAAGCCTAAGCTTTCAATCCGTGAAATCATGTTTCGCAGGAAGCAGTTGGAGGCCGAGTTGAAGTTGCTTGACGCTGCCAAAGAATTCTTCCGAGTGAACAGACCCCATGCAAGGTCGAGTAACCAGATCCAGGGTTAAAAAGAAATTCACCCGACACACATATTCTAAGGCCCTTCCATACCTGTTGAAGGACTTTGAGGATCGCTGTGCCTATTCCTGGATGCATAGATCCGAAATCGACGAGATGGAAGTCGATCATTTCAATCCTCATTTGAAGGCAAAATACATTCAGATGTATAGCAATTTGATGCCTTCCTTAGGTAGTTGTAATCGAACAAAAGGCAGCACTTGGCCTTCGCCAGCTGACAGGGCGGTCGGTTTGCGATTTATCGATCCAACGAAAGAATTTGATTACGGGTGCCAGATTTTTGAAAAGCCTGATACACACGAGCTTGTTGGAACAACTCCAGCAGCCAAATATCATATTCGTGTCCTTGGACTAAACTCTGAATATTTGGTGCAGCGTAGAAAAAATCGCGCGAGGCTCCGCGAGTACGTTAGTCACATGCCAAAAGCAGACACCAGCTGGACAAATCCGGATACTGGAGAGCTTCATCAGGGATCTCAGGTGCTAAAAGAACTCCTCGATAGAATGATCCCATTCATACCTCCACCTCCATCTCCTAGTCATCCATAATCGCCGATATACAGGCATCGGAGCACGCCGATGCCTGTCTTCATCACCTTCCCCAAGCCCTCGACTACAGCATTAGAGAGGCCCAAAGCAAACAGCTGGTCCAGAGGGAGGGGGTTGGGGTGTGCTAAACGAGGTAACGAGCAGCGTTACCCGGGTGTGACAATGGCCTTGGAAGGCCTGATTTTGCGAGGCCGGAGATTGCTTCGAGTCCTGTCTCAGGCACCACCATACGAGAGCGCTACGGAGGGAAAACGGGCCTTAAAAGGGCCAAAAAGGGGCCAAAAGGGGATTTAAGGCGTGACGCCGCCGTGACGCGGTGGCAGGTTTCGGGAGTGAAAATTCGCCCCCGAAAGTATGCCTCTGGAAAGGTGGCCTGGCAGGTCGATCTCGGTGAGGTCGAGGGGAAGCGCGTGCAGAGATCCTACCCGACCGAAGCGAAGGCGAAGAAGGCTGTCGAGGCTGCGGAGAATGCACATGCGAGGCATGGTGCGATGGCCAGCTCGATGACGGGCAAGGAGATGGCGGAGATCGTGCTCGCACGAGAACGGCTGCTCATCACGGGTGCTACGATCAGCCAGGCGGTCGATTTTTACCTCAAGCATGCGACTGCGATGACAAAACCGAGGCGCTTGGAAGAGCTGGTCGATGCCTTTCGAGATGCCAAAGAAGCCGCTGGGTGCAGCGCTCGCTATTACCGGCAGCTCGGCGTGTCCCTTGGAGCGCTGGCGAAACACCTGCCTGGCGCGATGGCCCATGAGGTGACTCGAGAAGATGTCGAGGGCTGGCTGAGATCCGGCACCTGGTCTGCTCGGACGCGGAATGGTTACGTGGGCGATGTGCGAGCCATGTTCGCTTGGGCGCTAAAAGCCGGGCATGTGCGGCTGAATCCAGCCGCAGAGATTGGGCGCATGAAGACGGTCGATGGTGAAATCGGCACGCTGACTGTCGACCAGTGTGAGCAGCTCCTGAGCGCTGCATTGCAAAAGCCAAACATGATGGGCTTTGTGGTGCTCGGAATGTTTGGCGGGTTGCGGCCGGCAGAGATCGCGAGACTCGACTGGGGCGCGGTGGATCTGGGCGCGGGCACGGTGATCGTGGCAGGTAGCCAAGCGAAGACGAGGCGCAGACGCGTGGTGGACCTTTGCCCGAATGCCGTGGCGTGGATCAAGGCCAGCAAGGTCACCAGGAAGGGCGCGATCTGCGGGAAGTGGTGGGATGCGCGCTGGAGGCTTTTCCGGCACTCGCTCGGCTGGGCGGTCGGCGTGGGGGAGAAGCGGGTGAGACGCGTCGAGGTGAAGCCTGTGCACGGCGAGTGGCCTCACAATGCGCTGAGGCACACCTATGCCTCGATGCACTACGCATTCCACCAGAACGAGGCCGCGCTGCAGGTGCAGATGGGTCATGAAAGTGCAGCGATGCTGCACCGACACTACCGTGCCCTGAAGACAAGAGCTGAGGCTGCGAAATTTTGGGCTTTGACACCCAAAGGGCGGCATGCCGAATGATGAGCTTCTCGACCGCATGCAAGGCCTGCTGCAACTACCGTCTCTCTACCCGGAGACACAACACCTCATCGAGCTGGCGCTCGAGGCGCAGAAGCAAGGCGGCATCCCAGGCGATGTATTGAGCGCCGTGCGGAATTCCGCACGGATAAACGAAAAAGCCCATGGTATTGCTACCACGGGCCTTGGATGATGTTTTTCGGGACTCTCAGCCTACGGCAGCCTTGAGGCCATGGTCGTCTCCCCCAGTCGATGGGGATGACGTTTCCGGGAACGGCCCCTTGATCACGGTGGGGGCCTTGTTCTTTCCACTCGCAGGCTCATCAGTGATGTGGAGGGGCAATGAGAGTTTGCCTGTTTCCTTCCACCTATTGAGCGCAGCCTTTAGAGCTGCGCGTGCGAGTGAAACGCCTTCAATGCTTGTAGCTGCTTCGAAGCTGGCAAGATCCCGAGAATCCGACTCATCCAATCGGATGCCAACGATGCGTGCGTTTTTGATACCCATAACGGCAGGCTGCATCACAAAGTTAACTTTGTCATCAAAAAGCGCTTGCTGATTTCGTTCACATCGTTAACATTGTTAACGCATGAGCACTACGACGAAACCTAGCAGATACACGGTCAGTCTGCCTGAGCCTCTCGAGGCAGAGGTGGCCGAGTTCAGTGAGAGAACCGGCATCTCAGTCTCTGACCTGCTCCGGCAAGGGATGGTGAGGGTCGTGAAGGAGAAGCGCGCGACCGGCAAAGTCGAAATCCTGGCCCTCGAGCCATTAGCGGCTGCCGCCTGATATGAGCTGATTTTCCCAAGATGCCGCACCGCAGGGCTGCTGCGGAACCAACTAAAAAACACGCAATCGGAGGAACGAACGAATGCAAAGCACGAGAAGAGAAGACGGGTCCAGCAGGACGACAGCTGTAGGGGCGCTGGCATACCAGAGCGAGGACAACTCAGCTCGGAAGCGGGGAGCTGTCAGAAGACGATCGAACAACACGGACGCCAGTTCTGCGCTGGCGTTCCCCATTATCAAGGCACCCTTCTACCTTACGCTGGCGCGCCGAGGTCAATATTTGAGGGTGGGGGCCGCGAATGATGGAACCGGCCTGCTGGAGGTCGTCACCGCTGAGGCCAGCTACTACATGAAGCCAGCCGAGAAGGATAAGGCTGATCGCGCCCTCGCTGGGGATCGTGACAGGCTCAGAAATACCGATCCGGGCCGCGCATTTCTCTGCGCTGTCCAGCTGGCCATCACCGGGAAGGAGGTGGCCGCGTGATCAGCCAATACCCTGAGAATGCCGTGCTGCGAGCGCCCTACTACGAGGGGATCGCGTTGAAGCCGCTGGACTGCCCCATCGCCTGGACCTTTCGCTACCGTCATCTGACTCTGTGGCACTATCGCAAGATGCCGAAGGGCCTGCCGGGCAGACGCATGTCGCTCTACAGGATCGATGACTCAAGCGTCGCATCGACGGGCTATGTCACGCGCCAAACATTCCTCGCGAGGCTTGCAGAGATTCTGACATGCAGCCAGCCGCCCGTTCGACTGCCGACCGATGTGTGGGAAGCGATGATCAGGAGCGCGGAGGAATCGAAAGGAGGGGTTGAGGCATGAACCTAGCCGCCTCCGTCATCCGCTGCAGAAGAAGACCCCATGGGCAATGGCCTGCGAGGCTCGTGATGATTCTCGTCCTCAGTTTTACAGCTGCCTTCGTCCTGCACGTTGTGCGCCATATCCACAAGGCCGTCCTGAAGGCCGAAATCCGCCAGGAAATGCAGGGCCTGGCCAACCTGGGGGCAGAGCAATGAATCCGATCATCGAACACCGCATCATGCCGATGAGAACTGCGAAGCAGCAATTTGAGATTGCGGGGGGCGATACGATCCTCAGCACGATCAATCCGCAGACGAAGATCGCCTATGTGGGAGGGAAAGGTGGCCCGGCCTGCATGGAGGAACACGAATGGCAGAAATACAAAGCCCTGTGTGCTGCCTGGAACGCTGTGCCGCTAGATCTCGAGGGCGCACCAACGGTATCCATGATGCTCGTCGAGACAGAGGAGGCGATGCGACAGGTGAGTCGTCAGCGCCTCGAGCCGGATGATCTGCGCCGGATCTACCAGAGCCTGCGGATTACCCTCCAGGAGACTAGAGACTGTGTGGCCTCTGCCCAGCGCACGTTGAGCGTCGAAGACTACGGCGAGGCACTGCAGGCAGCATTTGAGAAGCTCAGCCTCAGCATCGGCTGCGTGGAAGGCTTGGAGGACAAGATGAGCAGCACAACGTTGGAAGGAGGCCCGGACGCAGCATGAAAGTTCAGTGGTATATCAGAACTGACCTCGGTAGTAAGTCCGAGCTGCGTGGCGTGACCGAAGGCGAGTCTCCTGTGGAGGTTTTGCGTGCGGTGCTAGCTGAGCATGGGGAGGCACTGAAGGGGCGACCCTTCGCAGGTATTTGCATGCATGCCATGCCTGCTGAGTCCGAACACAACTGCGACAATCCAAAGGGAGGGACTGAAGCATGAGCAAGCTGCAGCCAGGTCAATACACGGTGACCATCACTGGCCCGAGTGGCGTGATTTTGCAGATGAGCACTCAGATCGAGCGGCGCGGGGAATTCAGCATTGCGATCGATGACGACTACCTGCCGGAATTGATGGTGCTGAACTCCATGCCCCAGGGCATTATCGAGCACGAGCTGCATAAGCGGCAGGAAGGGGGGGCTGCATGAGTGCCCCCGTGACTTTGGAGCTGCTGCATTCAAAGCTCGAGAGCTTGCAGACCCTCTTGGAAGAGTCCGCAGTGCCTGGCGCTAGGTCACGCCCGCTGACCGCTCAGCAACTGCTGGAGCGGTGGAATATCCCTGGGGCGTCACTCAGCGAGCGGCTGCACAACCTAGCGGAACGCTGCCGAGCTCGTGGCTTGCGCCGGATGGAGGGCACGCGTGGCATCCACGCCACCTACATGCTCGCCGATGTGCTTGCTGCCGAGGCTTACGCATCTGGCAAATCCAAAAGAAGGAGGCACGCAGCATGAGTGGTCGATCACGAAAGTTCCCTGGGGCGAAGCAATGTTCTGCCAGAACTCAAAGACCATGCTTCGAAATCATCGTGCCGGTCACAGCGGCGGCGCTCCATGCTCAGGCAAAAAAAGTGCAGGCGGACATGATTTTTCTACTGCTCCCCAGAGCGCTAGAGGCCTGCAAACTGGCAGCCGAGCGCGGTGCTTTGGGTGCAGTGCTACGAATGGACAAACTGCTCGATGAGGTGAGGGACGGTGACGGCCAAAGACCCAAGGTCTGTCCTGTTGAAGTGGGGCGGGCTATTGTTCGCGAGCTAGGCCAACTGGGTTTTGCAAGCCAGGTCATGACTCTCGAAGACGAGAGAAGCTGGGAGCGCCTCTGCCTCGAGGTGTCTTGGAAGGAGGTGGCCGCATGAAGGGGGTGACTGAACTCAAGGTGACGGGCGCGCTGTGCTCGGTGCGCGTTAACCCCCGCCGCAAGTCCAGGGCACAAAGACTGACCGCGCTCGCCAAGGGGCAGGCCAGGCAGAGCCAGGGCGGTGTGATCAGAGTGATCACAGCTGATAGCCGGATCCTGCCGCTTCGCTGCATCCAGGCCCTCGACGCAGAAGGCAAGGTGCGCGGGAAGACCTGGAGAGACATGGCCGGAGGCCACTACGGCACCGAAGAAATACGGGCGCTGAACTGGTGGCTGTGGAAGCGAGGATTGACCTCAGAGGGCCAGCTGTGCCGCCGCCGCCTGAGTGCCGATGAACGAGCCGAGCGGGATGCCGTGAAGGCGATGGGGGCCGAGGAGGCGGCGATGGACGCATGAGCCAGCCAGCCCAGCCTGAAACACCCATTCAGCGGTCGCTGCGCGAGATGCGCGCCACCATCAAGAGGCTGGAGTCCCTCGGCAATGCGACCGTGAACCGACTCGCACTGGAGCTGAGGCACGGGATGATCGATCTGACAGCTCGGGTTAATGAAATGGAGGTCAACGCGGCTGCTCGCCGAATGACAGGCGAGGCTGAGCCGCTCAAGCCCCAGGCCTCAATCGAAGAGACGCCCCTGTTTGCGCGGGCTTCGATGATCGCAGCCCCGAGCGCTGAGGATCTCGAACGCATCGACCAGGCACACTGGCGTGAGGGCGATCACACCCAGGATAGAGAGGAAGACGCTGTATGATCCCAGGTGAAGGTAAGACCACAGAAGAGTTATTTAGTGAGGCCCGCAGCCTGCTTAGCCTCTTGGAAAAGCTGACCACAAGCCGCCGGAACCGGGATAAGGCTTGCACGACACTGACCGATATCTACCTGGTCATCGAAGGTCTGGCGCGGCGCGTGCAGCAAGTGGAGTTCAGTGCAGCGCCGGTGACGATTGAAGATGAGGAGGATGAAGCGGAAACAACCAGGCTGGCGATGCAAGATCTGCTCGAAGTCGCTGAGGATCCTGTGGAGAGAGAGGCCGCTGCCGAGCATGGGATGACGGTGCGTGAGTTGCGGCTGCATTACTTCCGCGCCTTCCTCGACTTCCAGGTGGCAGGCTGCCGAAACTTTGAAGAGATCATGCTGAAGGGTATCGCACTTGTGCGCCGGTTGAGACCCGAGATGCTGGCACGCTTCGGCCAGAGCATGGCGGAGGTTGGTCGGAAGACGGGCCGGAGCCGGGCCAACATCCACGCCTTGGAAAACCGCATGGTCGAGGAGCTGCTGAAGCAGCGCGGTGCCCGTGGATATCACGGCCTCGGTGGTCAGCGCAGTGAGGAGCACCGCAGAAAGTGCCGCGAGGCCCAGCAGGGCAACACAAACCGCCGCGATGGAGAGCGTCGAAAGCGAGCTGCGGCCTGAATTTTTCCCAAACCCAAACCTAACCCAAGAGATACCCATGAAAGACATCGAGATCATCCGCTATTCAGTCGAACTCATCGACCCGAGTCCCTACCAAGTCCGTGAGCACTTCGATGAGACTGCGCTGCAGGAGCTGGCAGCGAGCGTTAAGGAGCACGGTATCATCCAGCCGTTGACCGCCCGCGTGAGTCCTGCTAATGCAGCCAGGCTGGAGCTGGTGGCAGGTGAGCGCCGACTGCGTGCCGCGAGGTTGGCAGGCCTGGAAACCGTGCCGGTCATCGTCCATGAATTGAGTGATCAGGCTGCGCAGGAGATTGTGCTGATCGAGAACCTCCAACGTGAAGACCTGACTGTCTTGGAGGAAGCCAAAGGCTACCAGAAAGCGTTGGCGCTGACGGGGCCGGATGGGAAGCCTGTGTATAGCCAGGAAAGTCTTTCTGCTAAGATCGGGAAGCCTGCTAAACACATCAGTGACCGGTTGCGACTCCTGCTCTGCCCCGATGAACTGGTGAAGGCGGTGGAGAATGGTGAGGTGGCCCTCTCGACCGCTATGGTTGTGGGGCGCATCCCTGACGCCAAACTTAGGCAGCAGGCCGCGAAGCTGGTGCTGAAGCCGGAAACACAGGAGGTGCCGCTGAACTACGAGCAGACGCTGGAGATGATCCGCGAGAAGTTTGTCGTGAGCCTGAAGAAGCCAGGATTCGATATCGAGGACGCTGGCCTGGTGCCGGAAGTGACGGACGAGGCGGGTGGGCGTATGATGGGCGGCAGTTGCGTGGGCTGCCCTTATTGCCAGCAGCCGGAGAGCGCTGTGCGCCAGGCCAGCTCGGGTGGTAAGGAAGGCAACCTCAACCTGTTGTGCACGCTGCCTCCATGCTTCCGTAAAAAGCAGGACGCGGCCTGGCGTGTTGTGCGGAAGCTGGCGGAGGAACAGAACGTGAAGATCATCGAAGGCGATGCATCGAGGTCGCTATTCATGGGGGCGGACAATCGCCTGCGCTACGATGCTGACTACGTCGCCCTGGATGAAAAGCCGGGGTATGACGACGTCGGCATGAAGTGTTACGACAACGAAAAGAAATGGCGCGGTCTGCTTAAGGGCACCGATGTGCAGACGGTGATCGCCAGGCATCCAGTGACAGGTCAGCGAGTCGAGCTCGCGCCTCGCAAGGAGGCTCGAGTGATCGCAAAGGCAAAGTTGAACAATACCAGCTCGGAGGAGGAGTTGAAGAATGTCGAGCAGGCGCAAGATGCGCAGCGTGAAGCCCGGAAGAAGGAGGCCCGGAAAGCTAAGCTTGAACAAATCACGGTGCATGAGGGCTGCACCGACCTGGCAGAAGCCATCGGCAGAAAAGGGATGGATGCTGATCAGCTCGACTACCTTTTCCAGACCGTGCTCGACATGAGCGGCGCGGATGGCATGCGCTTCATGAAGGACTGGCTTGGCATCAAGCTGCCGAAAGGCACGACGAGCAGTGGCCGCGACTTTGAGGGGGAGATTCTGAAGACGGTGCGCGAGAGGGCGCAGCTCCCGAGCCAATGGCTGGGATTCATCGCGGTCGCGGCTCTGGCCCGAGGTCTGCACTACAGTGGGCTGAGTGATGAGGATCTGCAGGAATGGTGGAACCGCTACAATATCCGCCAGGCAGATCTGCGCCGCCGCGCCCAGGCGCTGCTCGATGCTGGCAAGAAGACGAAGAAGGTTGAATCGAAAGAGGAGGGCTCCGCAGAGCAGGCCCAGGATCTGAGTGAGAATTCCAAGGCTGCTGAGCCCGCACCAGTTGATGCCGAGCTTTTGAGCAAGTGCCGAGAATGGAAGCGCGATAATCCTGGCCGAGCCGCTTCAGCGATGGCTGACCACTTTTCGATTCCTGTCGATCAAGCCTTCAAGATTTGCGACATGCTGGTGGATGAGAAACATGATGTGAAGGCACAGGAGAAGCGGGCATCTGAAGATTCGGAGTTCCAGGCCCAGGTGAAGCAGATCGCTCAAGGCAAGGCAAAGTTGTCGGATTTCATCGGCTCCAAGCCCAGCCCGAAGAGTGACCCGGAAGGCTACAAGAAGTGGAGTGCAGCACGCATGAGACTGAATCGTGCGGTCGAGAAGCTGACGAAGGCCGCCTGAGGCACCCTCAATCCATCTGAGCTATGCAAATGACCCTGACCATCCCCGACCGCATCGGGGCAGCCCTCCGGATGAGGGCTGCGGAGTTTGAGATGGCCTCGCCAGACTTTCTGAAGAGCCTGCTTTTTGCCGCAACGCAGTCTCCTGAAGGTGTGGTGCTGAAATTGGACTTGCCTCCGCTGCCCAAGGTTGAGTTGTCGCTTTTTGACGCAGCGGGTGTGAACCTGGAACCACAGACTCCGGCCCAACCATGACTCTGGTCGAACGCGCTCGAAGACTGATCGCCACCTGCCCTCCCGCGATCAGCGGACAGGGAGGGCACGGAGCGACCTTCCGCGTGGCCTGCGCGCTGGTGTGGGGCTACGGCTTCACGCCGGAAGAGGCGATGCCGCTGATCATGGAATACAACGCGCAGTGCGAGCCGCCCTGGACTCAGCACGAGTTGTGGCACAAGCTCAGATCCGCGCTGACGACCAGCCATGCGCAGCCAAGAGGCCATCTGGTCGATGGTGATGCAGATAAGGGTGTGCTGCCCAGCTATGAGGTGCCAAAGAAGAAGGAGCGAGTGCGGTTTGATTTGGAGGCACTGAAGCGGGCGCAAAGGTTGGACTGGCATGTGGACGCCGCCTTTTTAAGGGCGCGCTCGCCGGTGGATCCAATGCGAGTGACCGCAGGGCAGGTCCTGGATGCGCTGTATCAGGAGGATGATCGCGTGATGCTCTTCGGCTCGATGAGCAGCTACGGAGACTGGATGAGGTGGCGAGGTCGGTGGTATGCGCTAAGCAAGGAGCCGCAGCAGAAGGCAAAGGTGGCCCGAGACATCCCGGAATGCACGAGGGAGGGCATGGTGTGGCTAATTCAGCCGGTGGATGGGCAATGGCATCCTGTCGTGGGCAAGCCGCAGTTGAGCCGCCGAACGCAGAAGAGCGTGACAAGTTACCCTTATGTCCTGCTGGAGAGCGATGAGGCCCCGGCAGATCTGTGGCTAAACATGGTCGCGAGGCTGCCGCTGCCGGTGAGAGCTATCGTCACGAGCGGAGGTAGGAGCGTGCATGCTCTGGTGCATGTGGGCTGCAGGACGCTGACGGAATGGCGAGAGTGCGTGGACGTCTGCCGAGACACGCTGGCCGCTCTGGGGTGCGACAGCCAGGCGTTGAGCAACCCGACTGTGAACATGCGGGTGCCGAATGTAGGCCGCGAGGGCAAAATGGTGCAAATGCGCGATGCGCAGGGGAATGTGGTTGCGGACGCAAAGGGCAAGCCGAAGAGGGAGCTGAAGCGCTTCACGCATGGCCCGCAGAGGCAGCGACTGCTCTACCTGAACCCGAAGGCAGATGGGAAACCTTTGGGAGAGGGGGTGACCTACACGCATGAGTGAGGTAGGAGGTCTGACACGTGCCGAGCAGCTGGCAGAAGGGCTGCGTGCGGTGGCGCAGAGCGCGGGCCTGCCTGAGCCCGATGCGGTGCAAGGCAAGGCGCGGACACTCTTCCTGGGCCTGCCGCATGACGAGCTGTGCTACAAGGTCGCGGACATTCTGGGTATGCCAGATGGTAGTGAGCGATTGTTCGTCCACCAGGATGAGATCGTGATCGTGGATGCAGCGACCGGAGAGATGAAGCTGATGAAGGTCGGTAAGTTCCGCACCTGGCTGGTGGATGACCGAAAGGTGATGCCGGTGAAGTCCTGGGACGAGAAGACGGGCGAGCCACAGAAAGGCAGTCTGACAAAGGACCAGGCTGACATCATCCTGAGTAGCGACATCCTGCTGAAGAGGCTGCCGGTCATCAAGCAAGTGAATCACGTGCGGATGCCGTGGCTTGATGAGGACCGCGACGATCGAGGCCTTCGCAGGCTTAGGCTGCTGAAGCGTGGCTACGACGAGGTCACGGGCATTTTCACGGCGGGCACGATGGACTTCGAGGAGGACATGGATTTCGATGAAGCGGTGGATTACCTCTACTCGCTGTTTCGCACGTTCTCATGGCGTAACGAGAATCGCGACATGGCCATTCATCTAGCGGCGCTGATGACGTTATTCTGTCGAGGCCTCTACGAGGGCAAAGCTCCGATGTTTGTGTACAACGCGAACAACCAGGGGAGCGGCAAGACGACGCTGGCTGTGTATGTGAGCTGGCTCGTGCACGGGACGCGTGCCACAAAGCCGCTCTTGCAGGATCAAGATACGAAGCTGCAGGACACCCTGAACTCGATGGCGCTGAGCAATTCGCCGGTGGCCATATTCGACAACGTGGACTGGGGTAACGCGGCAATCCAGACAGAACTCCTCGACCAGTGGATCTCGAACCAGGAATGGGACTTCCGAAAGCTGCACACCAATTCGATGGTAGCTCCAGCTATCATGGGCGTGACCATGATGACCGGCAACGGCCTGCGCCTGAGCAAAGACCTGGACCGCCGTTCGCTGATGATCGACCTCTGGAACCCCTTGTCGGTAGAGGAGCGGGTGTTGCCTGAAGGCGCGATCTGCCTTGATGGTGACTTCTTCACCAGCCAGCAGAACCGCCGAAAGGGATTGGCTGCGCTGTGGAGCATCCTGAAGCGATGGGACGCATCGGGCAGGCCTATCAGACAGTCGCGCGAGTTGGCTACCTTCGAGAGCTGGAGTCGCGTGATTCCGAGCATCGTCTGGTTCGCGGGACATGAAGCGGGCGGAAGAGCCTGGGACTGCATGCAGGCTAACTCGAATGAAGAGGTGGGTGACAAAGACTCGCGAGAGTATCGGCGCCTGGCAGAGATGACGATTGCTGAATTCGGCAAGGGCCAGGATGGTATTATGCACGATGCGTTTGAGGTGGCTGTAAAACAGTTTGCCGGAGTCGCCCGTCGCCATGCCGTGGCCACATTTGCCCTCTGGCCCGAGGTCGATATCGAAGGGGTGGTCAGCACCGAGGGTAAGAAGGACGGGTGGAAGTATGAGCCGCCTGAGACTGAAGAGTTCCCGCCTCCAGATGACGACGCGCTCCGGCAGCGATCTGCATCGGAGTGGCTGACACCGAAGACTAGGTCGAGCTTTGGGAAAGCTCTCGATTCGAAATTGAATGACCGCTACTTCCTCGGGCCAGATGGCCATCGCTACCACGTGAAGAAGAGGGCGGGTGTGAGTCCGGCACGATACGCGATCACACGAGTGAAGGCCTAAGAGGGTAGCGCGCCCCGGTCGATGCAGTTTGCCGTTGCGCAGATCCGGAGCGCGGTCATTTAGACCAGGTCATCAAAAGCCAAAGGGGCGCGCGGAGGTCTGGTCTAGGAGGTTCGGGAGGTGTAGAATATTTTGCACGCTTGCGCCGCCGCCAGGCGGGACTGTAGATGCTGCGGAATTCCGCACGGGAGCTCGGCCGGCCGCACAAATAACGGCGAGTCCTCGAGGGCTCCAGGGCTGCGTAAACCTAAAACGAGGATAGATCTGCGGCCGAGCGGTCCCCTCAATAGATCAACGCGGCGAAGGCCTAGGGTGGCCGCAGAGCGGCCGTAACAGCGCGAAGCGCTGGAAGATCCTCCCCTGCGCCTCCGCCCCTCCCACCCCTCTCTAAAATGGAGAAAGGAGAGACCGACCTCTTAGACCTATGGGGGCAGCGCCGGGTTTTTGCGCCGGATGTCTGAGGCCGCCAATTTTACCAGTGGAACCTGTGGCTTGTTTTTGGTGACCCATTGGACATGCAGCCCTTATAAATAAAGGATTCTGAGAGGTCAGATAGGTAGATAGGGGTTTTTGAAGGATATCTTGTTTCATCCCATTTTAGGGGCCGGTGACAGATAATCCCCGTTTGCCCTAAAACCGTCCGGACGTGTCATAAATCGGCACTCAACGCCTTTCTGTCGCATCCACTTTGCCTCGTTGGGTGTTTGGTGGGGTTTGAGGCCCCCCGGGTAAGGAGGCTTCCGCGTTTTAGGCGCATAACCCCCTGAGCCACGCTCG
>ERZ869925.159-NODE-159-length-43487-cov-33.667204_pt1 | contig 43487 bp, 65 predicted proteins | sample MGYA00579311_ERZ869925 | MGnify/ENA primary metagenome ERZ869925 (study PRJEB32216, sample SAMN09231817) | wastewater metagenome | place: USA: Maryland | collected 2016-07-30 | study: EMG produced TPA metagenomics assembly of the PRJNA472060 data set (Reclaimed...
GACGCTCTTCCGATCTCCCATTTACGGTCAATCGTCCCCTTTTGACCAGGATATCAGCAAATGGCCGGAGCGAAAGGTCGAAGCGGTGGCGCCAGAAAGAACGCCGGCGGGGCGCGGCCTGGCGCTGGGCGGCCGCGCAAGAATCCGCCGCCAGCCGCTCCCGCCGCGGCGCCAGAAGTGCCCGCGGAGGCGCCGCCGGAGCGGAAAGAGCCGCTCGACTTCCTGATGGACGTCATCAACGACCCGAAGGCCCCGCTGTCGGCCCGGGTGCGTGCTGCGGTGGCGGCGGCCCAGTACAAGCACACCAAGACCCACGACGGCGGCAAGAAGGACGCCAAGGCCGACGCGGCGAAGAAGGCGGCAGGCGGCAGGTTCAAGCCGGCCGCGCCGCCTAAGCTGGTCGTCAACAACAAGTGACCGCCCCGCAGTGGTCGACGGCGTGCCTCGACTGGGAGCGCCGCATCGTTGCGCGACAGTCGCTGATCCCGTTCCAGCCGCTGTTCCCGGCCGAGGCAGCTGGGGCGCTGGAGGTGATGGACGAGCTGCGCATCGTCGACATGCCTGGCAGCCCGACGTTCGGCGATGTCAGCCGGGACTGGATCCGGGAGTTCGTCGCCAGCGTGTTCGGCGCCTACGATGCCGAGACTGGCGTCCGGCTGATCAAGGAATGGTTCCTACTGATCAGCAAGAAGAACACCAAGAGCACCACGGCCGGACTGTTGATGCTGGACTTCCTGATCTTGAACTGGCGCCAGGCGGGCGAGTTCGGGATCCTGGCGCCGACGGTCGAAGTCGCGAACAACGCCTTCAAGCCGGCCGCCGACGCCGTCAAGGCCGACGAGGAACTTTCCGCGCTGCTGCACGTGCAGGACCACATCCGCACGATCACGCACCGCGAGACGAAGGCGACGCTGCAGGTGGTGGCGGCCGACAGCGAGACGGTGGCCGGCAAGAAGTGGATCGTGACGCTGGTCGACGAGCTCTGGCTATTCGGCAAGCGGGCGAACGCCGAGGACATGCTGCGCGAGGCCACGGGCGGCCTGGCCAGCCGAGACGAGGGCTGCGTCATCTGGTGCAGCACGCAGAGCAACGAACCGCCGGCCGGTGTGTTCCAGCAGAAGCTCGAATACGCGCGGGGCGTGCGCGACGGTCGAATCGTGGACCCGCAGTTTTGCCCGGTGCTCTACGAGTTCCCGCAGTCGATGATCGACGCCGGGGCGCACAGAAAGCCGGCCAACTTCTACGTCACAAACCCGAACATGGGCGCCAGCGTCAGCGAGCAGTTCCTGGTGCGAGAGCTCGCGAAGGCGGAAGAAGCGGGCGAGGAAAGCGTCCGCGGGTTCCTGGCGAAACACCTGAACGTCCAGATCGGCATCGCCCTCAAGGCGGGCCGCTGGGCCGGCGCAGACTTCTGGGAGGCCGCCGGCTCCGAGCCCGTCACCAGCCTGGACGAACTGCTCGAGCGCTGCGACGTGATCACGGTCGGAGCCGACGGCGGCGGCCTGGATGACCTGTTCGGCCTGGCTGCGCTGGGTCGCGAGGAAGGAACGGGCGACTGGCTGCACTGGGGCCACGCCTGGGTGCACCCGATCGCGCTGGAGCGCCGCAAGGCAGAGGTGCCGCGCTACCGCGACTTCGAAGCCGACGGCGACCTGACCATCTGTGACCGGATCGGCCAGGACATCGAGGAGATCGCCGACCTGATCGCGTCGATCAACGAGGCGGGCCTGCTGGACCGCGTCGGCGTTGACCCGGTCGGCATCGGGGCGCTGGTCGACGCGCTGCACGACAAGAAGCTGGCCGAGGATCAGATCGTCGGGATCAGCCAGGGTTGGAAGATGGTCGGCGCGGTGAAGACCACGGAACGCAAGGTGGCCGCGCTGGAGTTGCGGCACGGTGCGAGCCGGATGATGGCCTGGTGCGTTGGCAATGCGCGCGCCGAGCTCAAGGGAAACGCGCTGGTGATCACCAAGCAGGTCAGCGGCTCCGGGAAGATCGACCCGCTGATGGCGCTGTTCAACGCCGTCGCGCTGATGGCGACGAACCCGAAGCCGCGGAAGAAGAAGTACCAGCTTCTTTTTGTTTGAGAGGCAGCCAATGCGCCGACCGACTTTCACCCTGAGCCAGGTCGCCTGGGCTGCGATGTGCTTCTGCCAGGAGCGGTCGCTGAGCTACCGCGGCCGCGTCCTGAGCGAACGACTGGCGCGAGGCGCCGAGCAGAGCAGCGCGACCGGCTGACCAGGCCGCACCCATCACCTAGGCCCGCCTCGCGCGGGCTTTCGCATTTCTGGAGCCCGCATGAGCATGCACCGCGCCTATTCGACCATCGAGATCAAGGCGATGGACGACTCCGGGTCGAAGCGCCGCTTCTCCGGCATCGCCACGACTCCCGAGCCCGACCGGGCCGGCGACATCGTCGATCCGAAGGGCGTCGAGTTCAAGCTGCCGATCCCGCTGCTGTGGCAGCACGACTCGCGCTCGCCCATCGGCTGGATCACGTCGGCCAAGGTGACGCCGAAGGGCATCGAGGTCGAGGGCGAGGTGGCTTCCGTCGAAGAGATGGGCAAGCTGCGCGACCGCCTCGACGAGGCCTGGCAGTCCATCAAGTCCAAGCTGGTCCGTGGGCTGTCCATCGGCTTCAAGCCGCTGGAGTCGGCGCGCATCGGCGACACCTACAGCTACCGCTACATGAAGTGGCTGTGGCTCGAGCTCTCCGCGGTGACGATTCCCATGAACGGGGATTGCTCCATCACGGCCGTCAAGTCGGCCGACCAGGCCATCCGTCGCGCCGCGTCTGGCGTCCGGCCTGTCGTCCGACTCGACACCGCGCCGGCCGCTGCCGGCAACACCGATCCCGGCGCCTCGGGACAGCAGAAGACCCGCCGCAAGGGCGCGGTCTACCTCAACTGAACACCCGAAAGGTTCCATCATGAAGAAGTCCATCATCCTGACGGCGCTGGCCGCCGTCGCCGCACTGCTGGCCCTGCCGGCGGTCGCCATCGCGTCGGCCCTGACCGGCTTCGACGCCTCGCAGCTGTTCGCCGCCGACTGGGCATCCATCGCCGCCGGCGGTGTCGCCTTGGCCAATGCGCCGCTGGCCATCACCGACCAGATCGCCAAGTTCGACACCAAGCGCAAGGGCTGCCTCGAGCGCGCCGAAGCCATCATGGCCAAGGCCGCGGAAGAAGCCCGCACGCTGGACGAGGCCGAGAGCGAGGAATACGACACGCTGCAGACCGAGGTGAAGGCCATCGACGAGCACGTGACGCGGCTGAAGGCGCACGAGTCGACGATGGTGGCCAAGGCCACGCCGATCACGCCGAATGCCGGTGCCGGCGAGGGCGCGCAGCAGGGCGGCCGCCCGCACATCACCGTGCGCTCGAACGTCGCCAAGGGCACCGCCTTCACGCGCTACGCCATCGCGCTGGCCCGCGCCAAGGGCAACATCATGCAGGCCGAGCAGATCGCCAAGCAGTGGAAGGAATCGACCCCCGAAGTCGAGCTCGTGCTGCGCGCCGCGGTCGCCGCCGGCACCACGTCGGACACCACCTGGGCCGGCCCGCTGGTCCAGTACAACGACATGGTCAGCGAGTTCATCGAGCTGCTGCGTCCGGCGACCATCCTGGGCCGCATGGACAGCCTGCGCCGCGTGCCGTTCAACATCCGCATCCCGCGGCAGACCAGCGGCATCAGCGGCGCGTTCGTCGGTGAAGGCGCGCCGACCCCGGTGCAGAAGCCGGCGTTCGACAACGTCACCATGACCTGGGCCAAGGCGTCGACCATCGTCGTCCTGACCGAGGAACTGGTGCGCATGTCGAACCCGTCGGCCGAGGCGCTGGTGCGACAGGATCTGATCGACGGCACCGCCTCGTTCCTGGACAAGCGGTTCATCGACCCGATCTACTCCGGGGTCGCCAACGTGTCGCCGGCGTCGATCACCTACGGGGTCACGCCGCGCAACGCCTCGGGCATCACGCTGGCCGCGATCGACGACGACGTCGGCTACCTGATGCAGCAGTTCGCCACGAACGAGCTGTCGCTGGCCACCGGCGTGTGGGTCATGTCCTCGGCGCTGGCGATCAACCTGTCGCTGCTGCGCACGAACCATGACACCCGGGCCTTCCCGGACCTGTCGATGCGCGGCGGCACGTTCTACGGCCTGCCGGTGATCGTGAGCAACAACAACACGGTCGCGGGCTCGCCGAACGACGAGCACCTGATCCTCGTGGATCAGCGCGAGGTGCTGCTGGCCGACGACGGCCAGATGATGATCGACATGAGCACCGAGGCGTCGCTGCAGATGAACGATGCGCCGAGCGCCGGCGCGCAGTCGCTCGTCAGCCTGTGGCAGAACGGCCTGACCGGCGTGAAGATCGACCGCTGGATCAACTGGACGAAGCGCCGCTCGGCCGCCGTCCAGTACATCGACGGTGCGCAGCGCTACAGCTACGTGAACTGATCGTCTGCTCCTCTCTGCGGCTTGCCGCAGCTGCCGGCCCCGGGGTTTCGCAGCCCCGGGGCTTTTTCTTGGAGACACCCATGGACTACCAGACGCGCAACATGACTGCCGCACGGCCGATGCGCTATGACCGCGTCGAGCTGAAGCCCGGCGATCCGTTCGTTGCCACGTCTGTCGATGCGGGCTACCTGGTCCGCACCGGCCGCGCGAACTACGCCGCGGCCGCTCCGTCGCCGGTGCCAGTCGCCGCAGTCGTTGCGCCGCCGGCCGCGCCGGTTGTCACCGAGGCGCCCGCCGAGCCGGCCGCGCCCGAAGCGCCGGCCACTGCCGCCGAGCCGATGGTTCTGGGCGCATCCGACCTGGCCGGCACCGCCGCGGAGGCCCCTGCCGCCCCCGCACGCCGCCCCTACACCCGCCGCACCCCCGCGAAGGTCGAGGGCGCCTGATGCGCATCTTCGGCCGCGAGATCAGCCTGAGCGTCACCAAGGCGGCGCCCGCCGGCTCCGTGCCGGTGCGCTCGCCCGGCGGCCTGTTCGGCTGGGTCCGCGAGTCGTTTGCCGGCGCCTGGCAGAACGGCGTCACGATCGACCCGGTCGGCACGATCACGTCGTTCGGCGCCGTCTTCGCCTGCATCAGCCGCATCGCCACCGACATCGCGAAGCTGGAGCCGCTGCTGCTCGCCGACGTGGACGGCATCCCGAAGAGCGCCCCGACCGAGTCGCCATTCTGGCGCCCGCTGAAGCGCCCGAACAACTTCCAGAACCGCATCCAGTTCCTGATGTTCTGGGTGGTCTGCAAGCTGCTGTTCGGCAACGCCTACGCGCTGAAGATCCGCAAAGACCTCCGCGGCATGGTCACGCAGCTGGTGCTGCTGGACCCGCGGCGCGTCACGCCGATGGTCACGCCCGAGGGCGACGTGTACTACTCACTCGGCGGCGACGACTTGGCGAAGGTTCCGGCCGGCATGATCGTCCCGGCCAGCGAGATCATCCACGATCGCGGCCTGACCCTGTGGCACCCGCTGGTCGGTGTCTCGCCGATCTACGCCTGCGGCATGAGCGCCACGCAGGGCAACCGCATCCAGGCCAACAGCGCGACGTTCTTCCAGAACATGAGCCGGCCCAGCGGCATGCTGACGGCGCCCGGAACGATCGACACTGTCACGGCGACGCGCCTGAAGGCCGACTTCGAGACGAACTACGCCGGTCAGAACATCGGCCGCCTGGCAGTGCTTGGCGACGGCCTGAAGTACGAGGCCATGACGATCCCGGCCGAGCAGGCGCAGCTGATCGAGCAGCTGAACTGGACCGTCGAGGACGTGGCGCGCTGCTTCGGCGTGCCCCTCTACAAGATCAACGCCGGCGCCGTGCCGACCGCCGGCAACGTCGAGGCGCTGGAGTCGCAGTACTACAGCGGGTGCCTGCAGGTGCTGATCGAGTCGATCGAGCTGTGCCTGACGGAAGGCCTGGACACGCCGGCCGGCATGCACGTCGAGCTCGACCTGGACGGCCTGCTGCGCATGGACAGCGCCACGCAGATCGACATGCTGGCCAAGGCCGTCGGCGGCGCGATCATGAAGCCGAACGAGGCGCGGCGCCGTCGTCGGCTGGACCCGGTGACGGGTGGCGACACCGTCTATCTGCAGCAGCAGAACTACTCTCTGGAGGCGCTGGCCAAGCGTGACGCGAAGGACGACCCGTTCGGCACCGCGAAGCCCGCCGCGCCTGCGCCGGCCGCGCCCGCCGAACCGCCGCCGCCCGACGAATCGCGCGCCGCGATCGAGCAGGTGCGCAAGCTGCTGGAAGGCCTGCCGATGCAGATCCGCGAAGCCGTGCAGCGCGAGAGCGCCGAGGCCGAGGACGCCGACGCCTTCGCTGCCGAACTGATCAAGGCGCTCGACGCCGACGCGGAGATCGTGTGTGGCTGAGCGGCTACCGCGTGACGGGCGTGACGGTCGCGATGGACCGCCCGGCCCTGCCGGTCCTCCGGGCGAAGTCGGCCCTGCTGGCCCGCAAGGCCCGCAGGGTCCGGCCGGGCGCGATGGTGTCGATGGCCGCAACGGCGCGGATGGTCGCGACGGCAGGGATGGCCGCGATGGGCGGTCGGCGTTCCAGGTCGCCGTCGATGCCGGATTCGCTGGCAGTGAGGCCGAATGGCTGGCTTCGCTTGTCGGCGCTGATGGCCAGGCCGGCCGCGATGGCGCCGACGGCAAAGATGGCGCGCGCGTCGAAGTGCCGGCACCAGCAAATCGGCACCGGGCCACGTTCATGCGCGACACCGACAACCTGGTGACGCTGGTGAACGTGCAGCCGAGCAATGGGCAGGGCCAGGTTTGGCACCTGATGCCGAAGCGTGACAGCGACAAGCTGGTCACCTCCGTCGACATCATGCCGGTGCCTGCCTAATGCCGGCGGTGAGCGTGATCGCCGGCGCAGCTGCTGGGCGCCGGCTGCAGCGTGCCGTCTTGGAGGGCAGTACGCGCACCCCCGCCTGGCTCTCCGGCCTGGCCGTGAACGGGTGGCACGAGTTCCTCGGTTCATCCATCAGCAGCACGCCCGGGATCGACGGCGGCGCGTCAACGAGCGGCAAGCTGGATGCCTGGGGCGCGACCGTTGTGGATCAGCGCGACAGCAAGATCCACAACCGCGGGTCTGGTGGGCATGGCGACTACTCAGGAAACGAGTGGGACTACTTCGACGCCGAACAAGATGAGCCGGCCTGGGTTCAAGGGTTGGCGTCGTCGCCGTCGTCGGCGGTCACAAGTAGCAGCGCCTACTACAGCGACGGAGCACCATCATCGACGCACCCATACCAGTGCAACATCGTCTCGCCGCAGCTAAACAAGATCATCACCTTCTACGGTGCCAGCCTGGCGACGGTCGGCAGCGCAACTCAAGTCCTGACAGCGCTGGACCTGACAAGCGGCACCTACGACTCCGCGGCCACTTGGCCGACCCCTGTTTGCCCGACCGGCCTGGGGACGAACGCAGGCGCCTACGCGATCCACCCGACCACGGGTGTCGTCATGTGCTGGCTCTACAACGCCGGTATCTGGACATGGGACCCGGCTGACCGACTGAACCTGACCGCGCTCACTGGCGGCGGAAGCCTGGGTGGCGCCGCAGTCTCTGCCACTGCTGCGGCCGTGGACCCGACGCGCGGGACCGGTGGAACGGCCTTCTTCCTGGGCGGCGGCGCCGGCATGACGATGTGCCACGCCGTCGTCTTCGGCACTGGCACCGTGCGCGCGATCACGCTCACCGGCTCCGACATTTCGGGCTGGGCCTCGGGTGGCTTCGGACTCGAATACGTGCCGGCGCTGGACAAGTTCATCGTCTGCTTGTCCACGGTGGCCGGCGGCGCTTCTATCTACGCCATCACGCCGACAACGGGCGATTCTTGGGCCTGCGCTGAACTGACGACGACCGGCGGCTCTGGCCTGCCGATCACATGGAAGCCGGACACGGACCCGGAGATCGACACCGGAGCCTGGGCGCCGCGCACCAAGTTCGGATTCGCGCCGCGCCTCGGGTGCGCTCTATTCGTTCCGCGCTTCGCGTCCAACGTCTGGGCGCTGAAGCTGCACGAGGTTTGACATGGCCGCACGCACCCAAATCTCGGAGTTCATCGGGGCATCGAACAGCGCCGGGGGCACGTCCTTCACTCTGCCAAGCACCGGCACCATCGCCAGCATCCCGGCCGGCTCACTGGTGCGCTTCATGTTCCGCTATGAGGGCGGTACATCAGTCACTGTCACGGCATCCGACGATGCCGGCGGCACCTACACGGTGCGCAGCAACACCGCGCACGACAGTCCATCGGTGGTTGTTCTCTACTGCCACAACCATCCCGGCGGGACGAACGTCACGATCACTGTCAGCCTGAGCAGCTCGCGCAGCTACCGCGAGGGCTATGGCGAGGTTTGCAGCGGCACGGTGGGCGAACTGGACCCGCGCACCGGCACCGATGGCGATGACACCGACAGCGGCGGCCCGATGTCTTGCACGGTCGTCGGAGTTTCCGGTGACTGCGATGTGTTCATGGGCGTCGGCTCGTTCTCTGGCTCGTCCTACGCGGGCGCGAGCGGATCGACCTATGTGGCAGACCCGAGCCCGGCGACGATCTATGCCGGCGCGTTCAAGCAGCACTTCACGGGCTCCGGCGACAAGACGATCACCCATACCGGCGGGTCTGGCGGCACTCGCGGCTATGCCGTGGCGTTTCTGGACGATGCCGGAACGGGCGGCGGGTCCGCCGTGCCAGCGATCCTGCACTACCGCGCCCAACACTGAGGCATGACCATGGCTGACATTTGCTTCGACGTCGACACCGCACTGGCCGAGGTGGCAGTGAACAAGCTGCCCATCGTCGATGCAGCGACCGGCGCGACGATCAAGACCGACCTCGCCTACAACGCGAGCGGTCTGGCCCTGTTCTGGCACTTTGTCACTCCCGCCGGAGCGCACACGGTCACGGCCGTCACACCTACCAGCGGCGGCTCCTACGACTGGGCCGCGCAAAGCACGAGCGGCATCTACACCATCGAGATCCCGGCCAGCGGCGGCGCCTCGATCAACAACGACACCGAGGGCCATGGCTGGTTCACCGGCTTCGCGACCGGCTATCTGCCGTGGTGCAGCCCGGTCTACTGCTTCCGCGCGGCTGGCCTGAACGATCTGCTGATCGAGGGCGCATACAGCACCACGCGCGGCCTGGCTGGTACTGCCCTGCCAAACGCCGCTGCCGACGCCGCTGGCGGCCTGCCGATCAGCGATGCCGGCGGCCTGGACCTGGACTCGATCAAGTCCGACACCGCGGCGATCCTTGTGGACACCGGCACCACGCTGCAGGCCGAGCTCGATGGCATCCAGGCCGACACCGAGGACATCCAGGCCCGTCTGCCTGCCGCGCTGGTGGGTGGCCGCATCGATGCCAACGTCGGCGCGATCAGCGGCGACAGCGTGGCGGCCGACAACCTGGAGACGGCCTTCGACGACACCGCCGGCGCTGTTCCGTGGATCGGCATCGTCGATCAGGGCACGGCACAGGCAGCGACTGCCACCACGATCCAGCTGCGATCTGCCGCGGCCTTCGCCAGCGACCAGCTGATCGGCGCCGTCGTGACCATCACCGGCGGCTCGGCTGGCGTCGGCCAGTCGCGCACGATCACCGACTACGACGGGTCGACCGACACGGCCACCGTCGACACGTGGACCACGACCCCCAGCGGAACGATCACCTACAAGATCTTCGTTTCGCCGCCGGCCGACTCGACGGGCGCCTCGATCAAGACGGTCACCGACAAGCTGAACACGATGCTGGAGCTGACCTCGAACAGCCCCGGCGAGTGGGAGTTCACGGCCGACAGCTTGCGCAACGCGCCCAGCGGCCCGGGCGGTGGTGGTGGCGGTCTCGACGAGGCTGGCGTGCGCGCGGCGCTCGGCATGGCCAGCGCGAACCTCGACACGCAGCTGGCGGCCATCAAGGCGGACACGGCGGCGACGCTGATCGACACGGCCGAGATCGGGGCGGCTGGCGCCGGCCTGACTGCCCTGGCCTCCGCGGCGAACCTGGCGACGGTGGCCGGCTATCTCGACACCGAGATCGCCGCCATCCTCGCCGACACGAACGAGCTGCAGACCGACTGGGCCAACGGCGGCCGGCTGGACCTGATCCTGGACGCGCGGGCGTCGCAGACCAGTGTCGACACCCTGGCCGGCTACGTCGATACGGAGGTCGCGGCGATCAAGGCCAAGACCGACAACCTGCCGGCGTCCCCGGCGGCCACCAGCGACATCCCGACGGCGACGCAGAATGCCGACGCGCTGCTGAACCGCGACATGAGCGCGGTCAGCGACACGAACGCACGCTCGCCGCTGAACGCGCTGCGGTTCCTGCGCAACAAGTGGTCGATCAGCGGCACGACGCTCACGGTCACGAAGGAGAACGACAGCACGTCGGCCTGGACCTCCGAGGTGGCGACAACCCCGGGCGCCGACCCGGTGACCGGCAACGACCCGGCGTGATCGGTGCACAGCCTTCTCGCCTTCTGGATGGGGGGCGCTGGTGCGCAGCCCTCCGGCGCCGCGGATGTCGGCGTCCGGTCGATGCTGGCGCCGTGGATTGGCGGCGCCGGGGCGCCGTCCGGGTCACCGCCGGCAGCGCCCGAGGTCGGTTTCCGCGGGATGCTGGCGCCCTGGATCGGTGGCGCGGCCGCGGGGCCTGCCGTCGAACCGCCTGCGCCGTCTCCCGCGCCAGCGCCCGGTGGCGGAATCCGGCCGCCGTACCGATTCGACATGCCGCCCGAGCTGATCGAGGCCCAGCGCCGCAGGCTGATCGAGGATGACGAGCTGATGCTGCTGATCCTCTCGCAGATGACCGCCTCCGGGCTGCTGCACTAGGAACCGACGATGAACAACACACAACTCGCCGACCAGGTGCTGGCCACGATGAAGGGCTGGATGCAGCGCAACGTGCAGCCGCTGCTGGACCGCGTCAAGGCGCTGGAGGATCGGCCGCCGGCGGTTGGCGAGAAGGGTGACCCGGGCGAGCGTGGAACCGACGGCGCGCCGGGCCTGGCCGGCAAGGATGGTCGCGACGGCATCGACGGCAAGGATGGCGCGCCGGGCTCCGATGGTGCGCCTGGCGCAGCTGGCCCGGCAGGCCCGCAAGGCGAGCGCGGCGAGAAGGGCGAACCCGGCGAACGCGGCGAGCCCGGACCGCAGGGCCCGGCCGGAGAGCCTGGAGGCCCCGGGCCAGCCGGCGAGAAGGGCGCCGACGGCATGGACGGGCGAGACGGCCGGGACGGTGAGCCGGGCCGCGACGCCGTGCACGTCGACGTGCTGGACAGCATCGACGGCGCCAAGCGCTACCAGCGCGGCACCTTCGCCACGCACCGCGGCGGCATCGTGCGGGCGTTCAAGGCCACCGACCCGCTCGGCGACGCCGGCGACCTTGAGCGCTGCGGCTGGCACGTGGTGGTGCGCGGCATCGACGACATCCAGGTCACGATCGGCGAGGACATGCGCACCGTTCAGCTGGGCCTGACGATGACAGACGGCCGGGTGGTCGAGAAGTCGCTGACCACGGCGGCCATCGTCTATCGCGGCGTGTGGAAGCCGGGTCAGTACAGCGCCGGCGACGCCGTGACGCGCGACGGTTCCACGTGGATCGCAAAGGCCGAGACTGATATGACGCCAGGCGACGACGGCACGCCGTGGCAGCTGGCGGTCAAGAAGGGCCGGGACGGGAAGGACGGGCTGCGCGGTGAGAAGGGCGAGCGCGGCGCCGAGGGCCGGGCCGGCAAGGATCTGACCCAGCTGGGGCCGAACGGGGCGCGCTGGTGAACCCGCATCTGTGGTCTGTGCCCCGCATGTGGGCCGGGCGCACCGTTGCGATCCTGGCCAGCGGGCCGAGCATGACGCCGGCGGTCGCGGAGACTGTGCGGGCGGCCGGCATCCCGGCGGTCGTCGTCAACACCACGCACCGCCTGGCGCCGTGGGCCGATCTGCTCTATGCGGCTGATGAGGCCTGGTGGCAGCACGCTGACAACCGCGACGCTCTGCGGTTCGCCGGCCTGAAGGTTTCGGTCGGCGTCGTTCCCGGCGTGCTGCGGCTGCGCAACGGCGGCAACGTCGGCTTCGATCCCGACCCGCAGTCGCTGCGCACCGGCGGGAACAGCGGATACCAGGCGCTGCACATCGCCGTGCACGCCGGCGCCGCGCGAGTGCTGCTGTGCGGCTATGACCTGAAGGGCTGCCACTGGCACGGCCCGCATCCGGCGCCACTGCGCAAGACGGAGCCGGATGTCTACGCCAGGTGGCGCGAACGGTACGCGACGCTGCTGCCAGCGCTGGCCGAGCGCGGCGTGGACGTGGTGAATGTGACGCCCGGAAGCGCGCTGTCGTGCTTCCGGCGCGCGGTGCTGGAGGATGAGCTTGCCTCGTGCGATCAACTTGCTGCGTGAGGCGACGCACTACCGGCGCGAGTGTTTCGACGCCGGGCTGCAGGCCGCAGGCTTCGATGTCGTGCGGCACATCGACCGCCCAACCCCCGGCGATGTGCTGGTGATCTGGAATCGCTATTCCGGCTACCACGACACCGCCTTGCAGTTCGAGGCACGCGGCGCGCAGGTGCTGGTGGTCGAGAACGGCCCGACCGGGAAGACCTGGCGCGGCGGCGAGTGGTTCAGCCTGGCTCTCGGCGCGGTCGCGCTGACCGGCGGGGAGTTTCAGGCGCACGGGCCCGGCCGCTGGGACTCGTGGCAGGTTGACCTCGCTGAGTTCCGGGTCGGCCGCCCACATGACCCGCTGGTCATCCTGGCGCAGCGCGGCATCGGCTCCAGCGACGTGCGCAGTCCAGACGGGTGGGCAGAGAAGGTGCAGCGCGCCACCGGCGGCCGGATTCGCCAGCACCCGGGCCGAGACAAGGCGGTCAAGCCGCTGGCCGAAGACCTGAAGGACGCGGGCACGGTGGCCACATGGAGCAGTGCTGCGGCGGTGCAGTCCCTGGAGCTGGGTGTTCCGGTGTGGCATGACCATCCGGCATTCGTAATGGCTGGCGCCTGTCGACCGCTGCAAATGCGCGGCAAGGTGTCGCCGCTGATGGACGACGAGGCCAGGCTGGCAGCGTTCCGGCGGCTGGCTTGGTGCATGTGGACGTTGGACGAGATCAAGAGCGGGGAGCCGATTCGATGCCTGCTGAGCCGCTGACCGTTGCCTGCCTGCTGAACGGCGGCCGGGTCCGCTACAAGGAGGTCGCGCGGGCGATGGCGGCCGGCATCAACGCCAGCGGAGGCCACGCGGTGCTGACCGACCTGATGGCCGGCACGATCAAGGCCGACGCAGCAGTGATGTACGGCTGGAAGTACCGCGAGCGGCTGCGGCACTACCGGCAGTGGATCTATGCCGACCTTGGCTACTGGGACCGGCTTGGGCACTACCGGCTGAGCGTGAACAGTTGGAGCCCGGACGCCTACGTGCGCGCGGGGCTGCCGGTGACACGGCTGGAAGCGCTGGGCGTCGAGGTCAAGCCCTGGCGCACCGGCGGAGACGAGGTGCTGCTGATGGGCGCCAGCGCCAAAAGCATGCACCAGCACGGGCACGGCTACATGCAGTGGGAGACGAAGACGGCGCAGCGGCTGCAGAAGCTGGGCGTGAAGGTGGTGTTCCGGCCGAAGCCGAACGACGTTCAGAAGCAACCGCTGCCGGTGGCAGGTGTCGGCTATGACGAGCGGCCGCTGGACAAGGCACTGGCGGCGGCCTGGTTCGTGGTCACGCACCACAGCAACGCGGCGATCGACGCGCTGGTGGCCGGCGTGCCGGTGCATTGCGAGACGGGCGCCGCGGCGGCGTTCTCGGTGCCGATCGCGCAGGCGGCCAGCCCGGAACTGCTGGGCGGCCGCGAGCAGTTCCTGGCCGACGTGGCATGGCTGCAGTGGACGCCGGACGAAATGCGAAGCGGCGCGGCGTGGCGCCACCTGATTGATCGCGGGGTGATTCGATGCTGACATTCGACGTGGTGACGACCTTCGCGCGGCACCACTGGGACACGCACGCGCACCGCTGTGTCGAAACGTTCCGCGAGCACTGGGCCGGCATGACGCTGCAGACGTTCCTCGACGAGGATCTGGAGGCGCGATCGTCGTGGCTGGCCGGGTTCAAGGAGCGCCACGTCGATCTGCCGACCGAGAACTACCGCTTCGACGCCGTGCGGTTCGCGCACAAGGTTGCGGCGATCGACCTGGCCATGAACGCCAGCCAGGCCGACGCGCTGATCTGGCTGGATGCCGACTGCGTGACGCATGCGCCGGTCGACGCCGAGTGGCTGACGACCCTGCTGGCCGGCGCCGACTTCGCCTACCTGCGGCGGGCGCGGAAGTACCCGGAGTGCGGGTTCATGATCTTCCGGCGCAACCATGCGGGACAGGCCTTCGTCCAGGCCATCGTCGACCAGTACCGCACCGACGCGCTGTTCGGCATGGCCGAGTGGCACGACTCCTGGGTGATCGAGCAGGTGCGCGCGAGGCTGGATGCCGCCGGCGTGCTGCGCTGCGCCAGCCTGTCGGGCGAGGCCGAGAACACCGGGCATCCGCTGGTCAATGGACCGCTGGGCGCGCGACTGGACCACCTGAAGGGCAAGCGCAAGGCCATCGGCCGCAGCAAGCCAACCGACCTGATCCGGCCGCGAGCCGAAGCCTACTGGAGCGCATGACGTGGCGAAGCGATACGAACAGCTGTACCCGCTGATCCGGGCCTGCAAGCCGCAGACCATCGCCGAGGTCGGCGTGCACCGCGGCATGCGGGCGATGATGATGGCCGAGGAAGCCTGCATGGTGCGCCAGAGCGTGCGCTACATCGGCTTCGACGTGTTCGAGACCATGCCGCAGTCATTCCACGATGCGGCGCTGAACGGCAAGGGCATTCCTCTGCGCGCCATGGCTGAGGCGCGCATGCAGTCGGTGTCCGAGCGCTTCCCAGGCTTCTCGTGGGAGTTCCGCGAGGGCGACACGCGCGACACGCTGCACGGCAAGCGCATCGCCTGCGACTTCGCGTTCATCGACGGCGATCACCGCGTCGAGGCCATCCGCGGCGATGCGCTGGGCCTGGATTGCCCGCTGATGGTGTTCGATGACTACTACATCGCCGGGCCCGACGGCCGGCTGCCGGACCTGACGCTGTACGGCGCGAACGTGGTGGTCGACGAACTGAAGGCGGCCGGCGCATCGGTGGAGCTGCTGCCGGCCGGTGACCTGTGCAATCACGGCGGCATCGCGCTGCTGGCGGTGGTGAGGCGGTGATGGCTGCGCGAGCGCTCACGATGAACGTGCGCATCAGGTGGAAGTGGCTCCTGTACGCGCTGTGCCTGATGGGCCAGACGCGGCTGGGAATGTGGCTGTGCGTCAAGGTGACACCGGCATGATCCACCTGTTCTGTGGCTACGACCCGCGCGAGGCCATCGGCTGGCACGTGTTCGTGCACTCGGTGCTGCGCCGCGCGTCGCGGCCGGTGGCGATCCATCGCCTGGACTCGTGCGGGCTGCCGCAGGGCACCAACGCCTTCACGCTGTCGCGGTTCCTGGTGCCGTGGCTGATGGGCTACCGCGGCCACGCGATCTTCGCCGACGCCGCCGACATGCTGTGCCTGGGTGACATCGCGCAACTGGACGGCCTGTTCGATGCGCGCAAGGCCGTGCAGGTGGTGCAGCACGACTACCAGACGCGCAACCCTCGGAAGTACCTGGGCACGAAGATGGAAGCCGAGAACTGCGATTACCCGCGGAAGAACTGGGCCTCGCTGATGCTCATCAACTGCGAGCACGACCTGTGGTCGATGGTCGACCCGGCGTTCCTAGAGTCGGCCGACCGCATGGCAGTGCTGCAGTTCACCGAGGCCGCGCCGTTCGAGGTGGGCGCGCTTCCGACCTACTGGAACCGCCTGGCCGACGAAGGGCAGCCGGTCGAGGGCGCGCAGATCCTGCACTGGACCGCCGGCATCCCGGGGTTCCAGCACTACACCGACGCGCCGGGGGCCGCGCTGTGGCGCGCCGAGCTCGCCGACATGATGGAGACGGCATGAACCTCACCGTCATCACCGAGCCCGCGTTCGAGCCGGTCACGCTGGCCGATGTGTACCGGCACCTGCGCCTCGACCCGGACGACTCGCCGGCGACGCACCCGGACGACCCGGCGCTGGAGCGGCACATCACGTCGGCGCGGAAGATCGTCGAGCTGATGGCCCGGCGCGCGCTGATCCTGCAGACGCTGCGGCTGTCGATGGCCGGCTTTCCGCACTTGGTGCAGTGCACGACGCTGGGGGATCGCTTTCGCAGGTTCGTGTCCTCGGAGCCGATCCGCCTGCACCGCCCGCCACTGGTCGCCGTCGACTCCGTGCGCTACTTCGACGCCGAGAACGTGCTGCAGACGGTCGATCCGTCCAGCTACTACACCACCGACGAGCAGGTGCCGGAACTGCGGTTCACGACCAGCTTCGTCATGCCGACGGTCTATGACCGGCCCGACGCCGTGCGCGTGCAGTACCGCGCTGGCTACCCGGATGCAGGATCGCCGGAGGGTGGTAGCCAGGTCGACGCCGCGGCCAACGTGCCGGCGCCGCTGAAGGAGGCGATCCTGATGGGCGTGCAGCTGCTCTATGACGACCTGTCGCCAGCCGACCGGACGGCCATCGAGAACATGCGCGAGGCCACCGTGCAGCCGTTCCGGGTGCAACTGTCGCCGTAGGACGAGAACATGAGCGACAACGAACTGCTCCTGCTGGCGATCGTTTTCCAGGGCGCGACCGGCCTGGCCTGGTTTCTCTACTGGTGGTGGGTCGCGTTCTTCAAGCCCGCCACACCGAAGGGCGGGCGGTGAGCATCCGCGCCAAGGTCCGCGCGCAGGCGCTGGACGACCGCGTGCGGTTCGAGCGCAACGTGCCGGTCAGCACGGGTGCCGGCGGCTTCGTCGACGACTGGCGCCCGCTCAAGACGTGCTACGCCCGCGTCGACGGCGCCAAGGCCAGCAGCCCGGAGCCGGTGGCCGATGGTGGCATCCGCACGCCGCGGGACTACACGGTGTGGATCAGGGCCGACATCTTCACCCGCTACAGCATCACGCCGCTGGATCGCGTGCGCTGGCGCGAGCGGATCATGAACATCGCCGACATCCCAGACCAGGGCCAGAAGGGCGGCCTGATCGCGGTGATCTGTCGCGCCGGGATGAATCAGGGGTGACCGTGGCAGCGCGACAGGTCACCCGGGTGGATGGGCTGCGACAACTCGGCGAGGCCATGCGGCGCCTCGGCTCCGATGTGGCGAAGAAGGACTCTCGAGCGGCAACGGCTGCGGCCGCATCTCTGGTGAAGAAGGCCGCCAAGGGCAACATCCAGTCATCGCCGAGCATCGAATCTGGATCGATGCTGGATGCGGTCATCGTCAAGAAGCTGCCGGCCGGCCAGACGGATCTGACCTCCGAGCACATCGTGACCGTTCGCGGCCGCGGCAAGAAGTTCAACAAGAAGGGGCAGCGCATCGCGAGGGCCCCGCATGCGGTGTTCGTCGAGTTCGGCACGGTCAAGATGCCTGCGGAGCCTTTTCTCCGGCCGGCGCTTTCGCAGAACGTGCGGCCGGCGATCGACAAGATGGCCGGCGTGCTGAAGCGCCGCATCGACAAGGCAGGCAAGGCATGAACGTCGGGGCCACGATCAAGGATGTGCTCGACGGCCTGGTGGCCGGCCGGGTCTATGCCTCGACATTCCCGCAGGAGCCGGCCGCGCCGACGTGGCCGGCCATCCGCTTCACCGTCGTCAGCGCCAGCGTGTTTGCAGACCAGTGCGGCAGCGACGACGAAGCCACCGACGACGTGCAGGTGCAGCTCGACGTGGTCGCGCTGACCTATGACGCGATGAAGGCGCTGCGCCTGCGCGTGATCGACGCGATGCGCGACTGCGCGGTGCCGGCGGTGCGTCAGGCCGGCGGCTTCGAGACCTTCGACGCGGTGACGAAGACACACCGCGCGGTGATCGACTACGTGTTCCAACCGTCCTCCAGTGAGGACTCGCCGGGCTGACCGGCAACCTGTTCCACAACCGGCCGCCTTGGGCGGCTTTTTTCATGCTGAAAGGAGCCCATCATGGCGGGCGGCAAGAAGTACAAGTTCCAAGGGACCACCATCCAGTTCGCGACGAACTTCGATGCCTCGTCCCCCTCGGGCGTGATCAGCGCGGTCACGAAGGCGAACCCCGCCGTCGTGACGCAGACCTCGCACGGCGCGGCCAGCGGCGACGTGGTGCGCATCCAGGACGTGGAGGGCATGACGGAGCTGGAGGGCGAGAAGTTCATCATCCAGCGCGTCGACGCCAACAGCTACCGGCTGCTTGGCACCAACTCGACCGATTACGGCACCTTCAGCAGCGCGGCGCAGGCCGACTTCGGCGTGTGGTCGTCGCTGTGCGAGCTGACCGGCTACAACCGGCAGGGCGGCACGTCGCCGGAGATCCCCGGCACCAGCATCTGCAGCGAGGCGCAGGAGTTCGAGATCGGCCTGCCGGACTACGGCACGATCCAGATCGACTACAACTTTGCGCCGCAGGTGAGCGTGCAGGCGGCGCTGCAGTCGGCCTACGAGTCCGGCGAGGTCATCGGCGTCAAGGTCACGCTGCCCGGCGCCGGCGGGTCCATGACGCTGCTGGGCTACGTGCAGCAGACCAGCGAACAGGCCAGCGTCAACGGCCTGTGGACGGGCAGCCTGACGCTGCGCGTCACCGGCCCGCGTCGTGACTTCGCGGCGGCCTGAGCATGGACCGTGCAGCACTGATCGCGGCCATGCAGGCGACGGCGGCATCGGCCCCGTCGTCCGTCGAAGTCCCGGGCTGGGGCACGGTCTTTGTGCGCCAGCTGACCGTCGCGGAGGTCGAGGAGCAGGCCGCCGACACCGCCGACGGGCAGGACAAGCACCGCATCGCCAGGGCCGCTGCGCGCGTGCTCTGCGATGCGAACGGCGACCGGCTGATGGACCCGCGCAGCGATGACGACGTCGCGCTGATCGCGGCCCAGCCGTGGTCGCTGCTGCGCCGCGTGCTCGATCTGTCGGAGTCGAAGGCGGGAAACGCCTAAGCCCGCGGCGGGAATTCCTGATGGACCTGGCGCTGCATCTGGGCACGTCCGCGGGCGCGCTGTCGAAGACGATGACCGAGGCCGAGTTCGGCGAGTGGCAGCGCTATGCCGGCCGCCGGATGCTGCCGATGCGGCGCATCGAGATGTACCTGGCGCAGATCGCCATGCTGATCGCCAAGACCATGGGCGGCAGCAAGTCCAGCGACCTTACCGACTTCATGTTCGAGCCAAGCGACGACGACGAACCGGACGACCCGGCAGCGGCGGCGCGCGAGTTCTTCGGCTTCAACCCCACCCCTGAGGAATAGCGCATGGCAGCTGCACTCGGCTCGCTCGTCGTCAGCCTCGGGCTGGACGCCGCGGAGTTCATTGGCGGGATGACGAAGTCGGAGTACCAGGCGAAGAAGTTCGCCGGGACGATCGACCGCGCCGTCGCAGCGGGCGTCGTCAAAGCGGAGATCGCCATCCGCTCCTTTGGCGCTGCAGCGCGCCTCGCTGGCGACGCCTTTCAGAGCCTCACCGCGGGCGCCGCACAGTTCCAGGACCTGGCCGAGATCACCGGCACCAGCGCGGAGGCGATTGCGTCGCTCGCGACCGCCGCAGCCGTCGGCGAGGTCGGAATCGAATCGATCGCCGACGCGATCAACAAGCTGAACAAGAACCTTCTCGGGGTCGACGATGAGAGCAAGGCAGCTGGCGCGGCGCTCGCGGCGCTGAACATCCCGATCGAGGAGTTCAAGAAGCTCGACCCGGTCGATCAATACGAGCGTGTCGGCCAGGCTCTGGAGGCCTTCACCGACAACAACAAGCGGGCGGCCGTCGCGGTCGCCCTGTTCGGCAAGGCCGGCGCGGAACAGCTGAAGGTGTTCAAGGCGCTGGAGGAGCAGGGCGGCCGACAGATCATCCTCAGCCAGCAGCAGATCGAGCAGGCCGACGCCTTCGCTGACGCGCAGACCAGGGCCAAGACCGAGTTGCAGCAGTACGCGCAAGCGGCGGCCAGCCAGGCGGTCCCCGCCATCCTGGACCTCACGCGCGTCGCCGTCGATCTGGTCAAGCAGTTCCTGTCCATCGATGCTGCGACCGGCAAGCTGGCGACGAACAACGGCGCCAAGGAGTTCGCCGTCGCCACTGCCAACGCGCTGGCATTCCTGATCGACGCCGGCGACGGCGTCGTGCGCACCTTCCAGGCGATCGGCAAGGCTTACGGGGGCGGCGCTGCAGTGATGGCGGCCGCAATGTCGGGCGACTTCAAGCTGGCGTTTCGCATCGCCGAGGAGGCCAAGGCCGATCTGAACGCGGTCCTGGATCGGGTGACGGCGCGCACGCTGCTGGAGCGGCAGCGCGCCGCCAGCGCTGAATCTGCGCGGCTGCAGGCCCGCGAGGATCGCGGCTTCGACCCGCGCCCGTCCATCAACTTCGATGGCGCGACGAAACCTTCGAAGGCGAAGGCCGTGAGCGAGGCGCAGAGGTACCTCGAGAACCTGCAGAAGCAACTGCTGTCAACGCAGGAACTGAGCGTCGCCGAGACGGTGCTGGCTGACATCCGATCGGGCAGGCTCGGGGTTGTCAGCGCCGCGGCCGAGCGCGAGATCATCGCGATCGCCAAGCAGATCGACGCCACGAAAGAGGCGGTGCGCGTGGCCGGCGAGCGGTCGGACGCCCGGAAGAAGGAATACGACGAGATCAATGAGTTCGTCCGAGCTTCCGAGGAGGCTGACCGCAGTCGCCTGAAGTCGCTGACCAGCGGCACCGAAACCGCGATGTTGAGGGCAGTGTCGGACGACATCGCATTCCTGAACCAGCAGTTCGACAAGGGCAAGATCAGCGCCGAGGAATGGGCCGAGGCTGTCCGCGACGCCACTGGCAGACTGAAGAAGGACACCGAGAAGGTGAAGACCCTGGCCGAAGAACTCGGCCTGTCGTTCACCAGCGCCTTCGAGGATGCGATCGTCAGCGGCGGCAACCTGCGCGACATCCTGAAGGGCATCGAGCAGGACATCATCCGCATCGTCACGCGCAAGGTCGTCACCGAGCCGCTGGGCAAGGCGATCACGGATGCGATCGGCGGCTCCGGTGGAGGCGGCGGCCTGCTCGGCAGCATCACCGGCTTCATCGGCGGCCTGTTCGGCGGCGACAAGGCCAACGGCGGCCCGGTCGGCAGCGGCATGTACCGGGTCGCCGAGAACCGGCCCGAAATGCTGGACGTGAACGGCAAGCAATTCCTGCTGATGGGCAATCAGCGCGGCCGCATCGACCCGAACCCGCGAATCGGCGGCCGCGGCGGCGTCAGCGTGACGAACAACTTCACCGTGACCGGCGCCGTCGACCGTCGCACGCAGCGGCAGACGGCGACGATGGCCGGCCAAGCGGTTCAGGCCGCGCTCGCGCGCAACGGGTGACCCATGCAATACGCCGACATTCCATTCCCGCCGCGCCTGGCACTCGGGCTGCAGCGGTCGCCCACGTGGTCGACATCCGTGGCCCGCGCGATCAGCGGGTTCACGACGACGAATCAGGAGTGGGCCGACGCGCTGCATGAGTACGACGCATCGTTCGCGGTGCGCACGGCGACCGACTACGACGACATCGTCGCGCACTTCCACATGGCCCGCGGCCGCGCCAAGAAGTGGCCGCTGAAAGACCCGCTGGACTACCGCTGCACCGTGGCGCGCGGCATCCTGCTGGACGACGGCGACTCGCCGACGACCGACTACCGGCTGGCCAAGACCTACGGCAGCGGGACCGACATCTACCGGCGCAGGATCACGCGGCCGATCGCCAGCACGGTGGCGATCTACCGGCGCCGCGCTGGCACGACGACCGACATCACGGCGAACGCGACGATCAACGCGACGAACGGGCGCGTCAGCTTCAGCGGCGGCACCATCCAGTTCGGCGACGTGCTGTCGTGGGCCGGCCAGTTCTACACGCCGTGCATGTTCGACACCGACAAGCTGCCCGGGCTGGTGGTCGAGAAGAACCCCGGGCCGAATGGCGAGCTTCTGGTGCAGTGTTCGTCGATCCCGATCCTTGAGGTGCTCGAAGCATGACGATCTCGGTCGGCGTAGCGCTGGCGTCGCATCTGGCATCGGGCGGGACGACGCTCGCCTGGGGTCTGAAGATAACGCGCCGCGACCTGACGGTGTACGGGTTCACCAGCTTCCAGCGCGACATCGAGATCGGCGGCGTCGAGTATCTGGCCGGTCCAGGCCTGGACGTGCAGAGCCTCGTGGGCAGCGCCGGCTTCGCGGTCGACAACACCGAACTGACGATCCTGGCCGACGGCGTGATCATCACGCGCGCCGACATCCTGGCCGGGCGCTGGAACTATGCGGCGTTCGAGCTGTTCCAGTTTAACTGGGCAGACACCAGCCAGGGCCGCATCGTGTTCATGGTCGGCACCCTCGGCGAAGTGACCCCGCAGCGTGGCGCCTACAAGGTCGAGTTGCGCGGCCTGCAGCAGTACCTGCAGCAGCCGGTGGGCGCCGTCAGCACCAAGACGTGCCGCGCCAGGCTGGGCGATGCGCGCTGCCGCAAGGTGCTGACCAGCTTCACGCATGTCGGCACGGTGAGCGCCGTCACATCGAACCAGGTGTTCGTCGACAACGCGCGCACCGAGGCCGATGACTACTTCGCCGAGGGCGAGCTGACCTGGACCAGAGGCGACAACGACGGCATCACCGTCAAGGTGAAGACCTACGCCAGCGCCACCGACACCTTCACGCTGGCGATTCCCATGGCCTTCCCGATCCAGGTGGGCGACACGTTCAGCGCGATCGCCGGCTGCCGCAAGCGCCTGGACGAAGACTGCCGGCTGAAGTTCGACAACGTCCTGAACTTCCAGGGCGAGCCGCACCGGCCGGCCGTGGACGACATCACCGCCAGCCCGGAGCCGAACGCGGAGTAGAGCAAATGCAAGACTTCCTCACCCTGTGGTCATTCGGCGCCGTTGCGTGGGTCGTCGGCACGCTGGTCGTCGCGCTGCTAGGTTCCTGGCTGACGTGGCGCGACTGGCGGCCGGAGGATCGCTCCTATGGCGGCCACATTCCGCCGCGTCCGGTGCCTGCGCATGGTCCGGCTTCGCCTGTTGGAGTGGTCACGACGGACACCTACCGCGCGTCCATTGGCGACCCGCGCTGCCAGATCAGCGAGACCCAATGACCACCGCCGCCGAAGTCGTCGCCGAGGCCTACACCTGGATGGGCACGCCGTGGGTGCACCAGCACCGCACCAAGGGCGAGGCCGTGGACTGCGCCGGGCTCATCATCGGCGTGGCGCGTGCGCTCGGCCTGGTGGCGCCCGACTTCGACTTCACCGGCTACGGCCGCCAGCCGGACGGGTCGCTGCTGGCGGTGTGCGAGCAGTTCATGACCCGCATCCCCCGCGGCGACATGGCGCCCGGTGACGTGCTGGTGGTGGCCGCGGAGAGCGACCCGCAGCACATGGGCCTGCTGGTCCCGTACCGGCACGGCGGTCTGGCCCTGGTGCACGCCAGCAGCACCGCGCGCCGCGTGGTCGAGACGCGGCTGATGTTCGCGCCGAACTTCGCATACCGCGCCGCCTTCCGGCTGCCGGGCGTGGAGGGCTGACGGATGGCGCAGCTGATCATCGCCGCGGCCGGCGCTGCGATCGGCGGCGCCATTGCTCCGGGCGTCGCGTTCCTGGGCCTCACCGGCGCCAGCATCGGCTGGACGGTCGGCAGCCTGATCGGCGCGCAGTTCGGGCCAAAGCAGCGCATAGACGGCAACCCGCGGCTGTCGGATCTGAAGGTCACCGGCCTGGAATACGGCCAGCCGATTCCGTGGGCAGCCGGGCACCCGCGCGCAGCCGGGCAAATCTGGTGGTCCAGCGACAAGCGCGAGATCGCGACGACCACCGAAGTCGGCAAGGGCGGCGGTGGCGCTGAGGTCACCAGCTACACCTACGAGATCGACGTGCTGTTCGGCCTGCTGGACAGGCAGATCGGCGGCGTCTCGCGCATCTGGTCCAACGGCAAGCTGGTGTACACGAAGCTGGCCACCAGCGGCACCGAGAGCGCGCTCAGCAGCAAGAGCCAGAACACCTGGCGGCGGATGACGATCTACACCGGCAGCGCCACGCAGCTGCCCGACCCGACCTATGAGACGGCCGTGGGCGTGGGCTACGCGCCGGCCTACCGCGACCGCGGCACGGTGTTCATCGAAGGCCTGCAACTCGGCAGCAGCGGCCAGCTGCCGAACCTCACGTTTGAGGTCTACATGGCCGGCGATGAGGAAGGCCGGGCGCCGGAGACGCTGGGCACCTTCGCCTACACCCTGGGCCAGCGCGGCGGCATCCCGGCAATGCAGCTGCCGAGCTTCACGCACCACGTGCAGAACACCGTCAGCGGCGAGAGCGAGGTTTACCGCTACACGCTGGGCATGGAAGAAATGGAGCTGGTGACGACCTACACGCCCACCAGCGGCAGCAACCCGAGCTGGGGCAATTCGGACGTGTCGGGCCAGTTCCTCTGCAACGCCGGCAGCACCGCTGCGACCTGGTATGACGACGACGGCGTGTCGACCAGCTTCACGCTGCCCTACAACATCAACAACGGCAGCATCTTCGTCGTCTTCTGTCGCAGCGAATCGACGATCCTGATCGGCTCCTGGAGCAAGAGCACCGGAGACGAGCGGATCTACAAGTTCAGCACCAGCGGCGGCACCAGCACGGCCAGCAGCAGCCCGCTGGCCGAGGCGGCGCAGAGCATCGCCATCGCCGGCAGCAATGTCTACGTGCTGGACTCGCAGGGCGGCAGCAACCCCACAGCGGTCTATGTGCTGGACCTGGCCACGCTGACGCTGCAGACCACGCTGACACCGCCCACCGGCACCGACGACGACGGCCGGCTGATGACCGACGAAAACGGGCGCCTCTACTGCTTCACCGGCAGCCTGGAGGTGTACCGGCTGGACGGCAGCGCCTGGACGCTGGTGAAGACGATCACCGGCGGCATCGAATACGGCCAGACCGGCACGCGGTTTGCCATGTACGGCGGCGACCTCTGGGCCATCGCGCTGCCGGGCGGCGGCGCCGACGCGAACCTGCGGGTGGTGTTCGACAGCGTCACGCTGGTGGACGCCACGCTGCAGGACACGGTCGACGAACTGTGCGAGCGCGCGGGCCTGGATGCCAGCCAATGGGACAGCGGCGGCCTGGCCGGCATCACCCAGCCGGTGCGCGCGCTGATCGTGGCGCAGGTGGCGCCGGTGCGCACGGTGCTCGAGCAGCTGGCCGCGGCCTACTTCTTCGACTGCTACCTGGCCGACAAGCTCTACTTCGTGCGCCGCAGCGGCAGCATCGCGGCCACGCCGAGCACCGATGACCTGGGCTGCGGCGAGGAACAGGCCGCGGCCGAACTGCTGCCGGTGCGCGTGCAGGCAGACGCCGAGATCCCGGCGCAGATCAGCCTGAGCTACCTCAACGCCGACGCCGACTACAATGCGGCCACCGAGCACAGCGACCGGCTGACCACGGAGGTGATCAGCACGTCGACGGTGCAGCTGCCGCTGGCGCTGACATCGAGCGAGGCCAAGGGCATCGTCGACGCCATGCTGGCCGACAGCTACGCAGGGCGCGTGACGGGCGAGGTGGCGCTGCCGCTCAGCTACAGCCGGCACACGCCCACCGACGTGCTGACGCTGACCGATGCCGACGGCACCACCTACCGGGCGCGCATCGTGCGCCGCGAGCAGGCCGGGCCCGTCATCAAGGCGGATTGGGTGCTGGACGACACCACCGCCCTGATCAGCGCCGGCATCACCAGCGACGACTACGCGCCGAGCCTGACCGTGCAGCTGCCAGGCCCGACCGCACTGACGCTGCTGGACATCCCGATCCTGCGCGACGCCGACGACTCGGCCGGCATCTATGCGGCCGCCAAGCCCATCGGCGACATCTGGCCGGGCGCCAAGCTGATGACCAGCGTGGCCGGCGGCGACTACACCGAGGCCGGCACGTTCACCAGCCGGGCCGTAGTGGGCGCCACCACCGTGGCGCTGACCAGCTACACCGGCGGCAACGTCTTCGACGAAGCCGGCAGCGTGACGGTGGATGTGGGCGCGGGCGAGCTTTCCAGCGCCACGCGCGAGGCCGTGCTCAACACCGACGCCAATGCGCTGCTGGTGGGCGACGAGATCATCCAGTTCCGCACCGCGGCGCTGCAGTCGACCGGCATCTACAAGCTGACCGGCCTGCTGCGTGGGCGCCGCGGCACCGAGTGGGCGATGACCGGCCACGCCATCGGCGAGACGGTGGTGCTGCTGCGCACCGCCGGCCTGCTGCGGGTGAGCTATGACGCCGCGCGCATCGGCGCCAGCGCCGACTACAAGGCCGTGACGCTGGGCAAGACGCTGGCCAGCGCCACCACGCGCAGCATCGTCGACAGCGGGATCGCACTGAAGCCCTTCGCGCCCGTCAACCTGCGCCAGGGCGTCCCGGCCTCCGGGCTGTATCAGGTGACGTGGGACCGCCGCAGCCGGCTCAGCTACCGCTGGCCCAGCACGGCCAGCCTGCCGCTGGGCGAGAACGACGAGGAATACAGCGTCGACCTGGTGAACCTGAGCGATGCCGTCGTCGAAACCCAGACCGTCACCGCGGCCAGCGTCACCTTCAGCAGCGCCACGCGCAACAGCACCACGCTGGCCGAGGGCTGCGGGTATCTGCAGGTGATCGGCGGCGCGTACTACGGCATCCGGGCGGAGGGCTCTGGCCTGCGGTACGTGGTGCAGCACGACAGCGCCGGCAACCTGACCGGGCAGAGTTCATCGTTTGCCGACCTGGCGCTGTGCATGGTGGCGAACGGAACGAACCTGCTGATCAGCACCTTCACCCTGAGCAGCGGCACGCCGCAGACCATCCTCAGCACCGACATCCTGCGGATCGACACCGCGGCGCTGGGCACGATCGCGGCCACGTACAACATGCCGACCAACGGCGACGGCTACCAGATCGCCATGCACGGCGGCACGCTCTGGGTGCCGGGCTACGTCAGCGGGGATCTGCGCGAGCTGAACGCCACCACGCTGGCCAGCATCGGCGCCACCACCATCGAGGTGGGCATGTGGGGCATCGCGAGCGACGGCACCTGGCTGTTCATCAGCAACGCGAACACCGGCGACGTGTTCGCCTGGCTGCCGGGCACAGGCGAGCAGTGGCGCGTGACGCCGGCCAGCAGTGCGCGCGGCGTGGTGGTGCGCGATGGGCATGTGTTCGTCGCCTGCGGCGACCGGGTGGTGGTGCTGGATGCCACCGACGGCAGCACGGTGGCCGACCACAGCTATGCGGTCACCGCGATCAACTCGTCGGCGCAGCTGGTCAGCTTCGACGATTACGTGGTGTTCATGTACGGCACCGGGCGCCTGGGCTTCATCGACGCCGCCACCGGCGCGCTGGCGTTCGAGTCGGTGCCGCAGCCCAACGGCGTGGCGGGCCTGGCCGGGGCCGATGGCACCACGCTGTGGCTGATCGCCAGCCCGACGCTGGACTTCAACGACTACGAGTGCTGGGGCTACACGCTCAGCGCCAGCCTGGCCGGGTTCAAGGTGCGCGTGCACCAGCTCAGCGCCACCGTCGGCCGGGGCTACCCGGGCGAGATCACCCTGACCTGAGGCGCCACCATGGCAGACAGCACCACCGTCGTCGACCAACTCAGCGCGAGCACCGCGAACAACGAGCTTCGCGTCAACGAGAGCTTCGACGCCGCCAGCCCGGCCATGCTCTACGCGCGCCGCGCCAGCACCACCACCGGCCTGACCTGGGGCTACTACGGCGGCCGCATCGGAGGCACATCGATCGCGAACGGTACGGTGACGCTCAGCAACGGCACGAACCGCGTGGTGGCGCTGCGCAGCACCGGCGTCGTCAGCACCAGCACCAGCGCGACGAACTGGAACAACACGGCCGACTATCAGCGGCTGTACCTGGTGACGGCGGCGTCCAGCCAGGTGACGGCCTACGAAGACCACCGCTTCGGGACCGGCGGCGTGTTCGGCGCCGGCAGTCTGGGCCGGCATCAGCGCTGGATTCCGGCGCGCATGATGAGCCCCAGCGCCACCGGCGGGTGTGCGGCGCTGGCCACCATCGCCACCAGCGCGAACCAGCCCGACATCGAGAGCCTGAACTTCGACCAGACGACGGCCGAGTATGCGCAGTTCAGCATCGCCATGCCCAAGCGCTGGAACCTGGGCACGGTGTCGTTCAAGCCGGTCTGGAGCCACGCCAGCGGCGGCAGCGCCTTCGGGTGCATCTTCACGCTGCAGGGCCTGGCGCGCAGCGACGACGACGCCATCGCCGCGGCCTACGGCACCGCACAGAGCAGCAGCGACACCGGCGGCACGGCCAATGACCTCTACGTCGGGCCCGAGTCCAGCGCGATCACCATCGCCGGCACGCCGGCCGCCGAGGACGTCGTGCACTTCCGCGTGGCCCGCGACGTCAGCGACACGCTGGACCTGGACGCGCGGCTGCACGGGATCATCCTGTTCATCGACACCCTTGCGGAGAACGACGAATGAAAACCTTCAAAGACTGGCTCGCCGGGGTTCTCGAAGGCTGGGCTCGCGCGCTGCGCGGCGGCGGCCAGGGCGAGGAATGAACGCTGGGGCCTTGTTGTCGGTGGCCGCTCTCGCGCACTTGGCGCCGGAGCACATCGCCAAGGCCATGAACCATTCACACGCGGCCTGGGAGTCTGCTCTGTTCGGTCTGGAGGCCTTCGTGCTCTGGGCTGCGATCGGCGCAGCGTACCCAGGAACGCTTCAGGTAGTCGCTGCTTTTGGAGCAATGGAGGGCGCACAGAGAGCCGCGTGTCGGGTTGCACTCCCGATGGATCGGCCGCCCCAGCTATCACCCGGGCAGAACCTCTGCGACAAAGCGACCGGCTTGCCGGCGAGCTGGCTCAGCCTCGCCGCCGCGTCTCTCGTCGCGCTCAAGCTGGCTGGGAAACCATCATGAACGAACCACCCATCGAAGCCGTCGCGTCGGGAGTCGCGGCCGGAGTGACGGCCATCACGGTCGCGGCCTTCGGCATCGAGCCGCAGCCCATCGCGTGGGTGGCGCTCGGCGCCAGCCTGGGCATCGTGACCACGGAGCCGACCGGGCGCGGCAGGGCCATAGCGGTCTTCGTCGGCACGGTGTTCGCCGGCGCCCTGGCCGCCACGCTGGCGGCCGAGCACTACGCGCTGTCCAACGCCTGGCGCAACATGATCGCGCTGGGCCTGGGCGCCTTCTTCCCACTGATCAAGGAGCGCCTGGCCATGCACGTTCCGAAGATGCTGGACCGCGTGCTGAAGGGGAAGCGGCCGTGATGTCCATCGTCGAAGTGATCGCGCTCGTCGTCGCTGTGCCCACGGTGGTCGCCTACGTCTGCCGCCTGGGCCTGCTGCAGTGGAAGCTTCACCAGCCCGGGATCATCCTGCTGCACGTGGCCGGCTGCGGCGCCGCGTTCGGCGTCGGCGTGTCGGCGACACAGCGCCCGGTCGATTTGCAGGATGCGCTGTCGCTGGCGTTTGCGGCGCTGTGGATCGTCGTCAGCATCTTCAACTGGCGCGGCGTGGTGCCGAGCCACTGGAACAGGCCGTGATCAAGGGCTGGCTCGTCATCGCCGCCGACGGCTTCGAGGCCGTGTTCAAGGACCGCGCTGCCGCCGAGCGCTACGCCGCGCACACCCACGGGACCATTCACCCGCTGGTCATCCAGGAGAAACCCACCCATGACGCCGCGCCTGCTGCCTGACCCGGGCCTGCCCTGGCCCATCCATGCCGATGCCGTGGCGCTGATCGCCCAGGCCGAGGGCTGCCGGCTCAAGGCCTACCGCTGCCCGGCCGGCGTGCCGACGTGCGGCTGGGGCGAGACCGACGGCGTGCGCCTGGGCATGGTCTGGACGCAGGAGGAGGCCGACCGGCGCTTCTGCGACAGCCTGACCGAATACACCGACCGGGTGCGCGCGATGCTGACCGAGCACGCCACGCCGGCGCAGCTCGGGGCGCTGGTCTCGCTGGCCTACAACATCGGGCTGGGCGCCTTCAGCAAGTCCACCGTCCTGCGCCAGCACAACGCCGGCCGCTTCGACGCCGCGGCGCGAGCCTTCGCGCTGTGGAACAAGGCCCGCGTGAAGGGCGTGCTGACCGAGCTCGCCGGCCTGACGTCGCGCCGGGCGGCCGAGGCGGCGCTGTACCTGCAGCCGGACGATGACGAGGCCGCTGTGCGCATGCCCCAGGCCGTGGCGCCGGAGACCAGCATCGCAGCCAGCCCGATCGCGCGCGCTGGCGCGACGACGGTGGGCGCCGGCCTGGTGACGGGCCTGGGATCGGTCGGCGAGCATGCCGGCCAGGTCAGCGCCGTGACCGCGCAGCTGCAGACCATCGCCGGCCACGTCGGCGTGCAACCGCAGGCGCTGCTGGCGCTGGTGCTGCTGGTAGCCGGCGGCGCGGCGGTGTGGTGGCGCTGGCGGCAGCGGGTGGACGGGTGGGCCTGATCTTCGGCCTGGCCCGCGGCGTGCCCATCTGGGCCTGGGCGCTGGCCGCCGTGCTCGCCTGGGGCGCCTGGCAGCGGCACAGCGCCACACGCGCCGCCGATGCGCTGGCCGCGCACAAGCTGCAGACCGAGGCGGCCCGCTCCGAGGCGATGCACTCGGCTCTGATCGAAACCACGCGCCGGCTCTCGGCGCAGCAGGAGGTGACCCGTGCCGCTCAATCCCGCGCCAGCAAGGCGCTACAGGACCGCGCTGCCGCTGCTTCTGCTGCTGACGGCCTGCGCCAGTACGCCGATCAGCTCGCCGCCCGTGCCGGCGCCTGCGATTCCGGCGCTGCCGACGGAGGCGCGGCAGCCCGAACTTCCGGCCTTGTGCTCGCCGACATGCTCGGCCGCTTGGAGGCGCGCGGTCGAGAGCTTGCTGCAGCCCTCGACGCCGCCAGCACCGCCGGCGCCGCCTGCGAGCGCTCCTATGACGCGCTGACCCGCCAGCCGTAGCTCTCGCACGGCCCACCGATGCGCACCCAGCGAACGGCCGGCGCCGTGATCCAGTAGCCGTAGTCATACTGCAGCGCCGTGCAGCCCTGGTGCTGGCATCTCCAGTCGGCGCGCTGCTTGGCCTGCAGGCTCAGGGACTTCCAGTCCTTCGGGTAGCGGGCGCGGTTCTCGGGCTTGATGGGCATGGTCAGCCTCGCGGCTTGTCGCGTTGATTGGTCGCCAGGTAGCGGATTGCGTGCGCCGCCTCGATTGACGCCCGGAACGGATAGGGCGGCGTCACGTCGCACAGCGCTGCCGCATCCTCCAGCGCCTCCGCTCGCACGATTGCGCACAGGCTCTCCACGGCGGCACGCTGCACCGGGCCAATCGCGGCCCATTCCCGCAGTCGCTCGCAGCCGGGAGAATTCAGCGCCTCACGCGCGATGTCTTCGATTGGGCGCATGGTCAGTTCTCGTTGTGGCGCTGCGGAGTTTGGAAAGTTGGCATAACTACCTGTTAGCCAGACACCAATACATGCGCGTCCAGCCCTGTAGCGTTTAAGCGGCCGCCGTGGCGCGCGGCGCGTGCACGATAGGAAACGTGCGGCCCACCGATGGCCGGGCCAGCGTCGGGTGCTGCCGCATCCAGTCCTGCACGAACCAGAGCTGGCCGCAGCCGCCGCCGATGTCGTCTTGGCCCGCCGGGTCGAAGCACCGCGTCGAATAGCCGTAGTGCGCCAGCTTGTCCATGAAGTCGGTGGCAAGTTCGCGCTGGCGCTGGTTTGCGGCGGCCACCGATTCATCACGCTCGCACACCACGCTGATGGTGGCCTGCCACACGGCCGGGTTGAACAGGCGATAGATGCGCAGCGCGTCTTCGTGGCTGGTGTTGCCTTCGTGGGCGCAGTAGTTGAAGAACGGTTGCCGCCCGGTGGCCGCGTACCACGCTTCGCCCTCGCGGCTGATTTGGTAAAGGTCGAGTTTGGCCGTGAACGGAATCAGCGCGTCACGCGCTTCGTCGGTGCTTTCGTGCACGCTGAACTGCAGGCCCACGGTCGGCACTTCGACCGACAGGGAGCGCACGCGCTCGTAGTCCACGGCCGGCGCCGAAGTGCTGATGAGCAGCGCAAAGCGCGGGTACAGCGCATGCAGCCTGCGGATGGCGTCCGCCAGGCCGCCGAAGTTCAGCAGCGGCTCACCCATACTCATGAACATGATCTGGCAGCGCTGCACGGCTTCGGGGTCAATGCCGCGGTCGGCGAACAGGTGCTGCACCTGGGCCACGATCTCGTCGCCTGTCAGCGAACGAACGAACGCATCTCCAGCCCCGCAGAACCGGCAGCCCACCGGGCACCCGCTCTGTGTGCTGCAGCAGATCACGGTGCGCTCTTCGTAGGTCGGGTATTTGTAGAGCACGGCCTCGGCCACCGCGTTGTCGAAGTCGAACACGTACTTGCTCACGTTCGCATCCGAAGAGTCAATTCGCTTCACTTGCATTTCGGTTCCTTGGTACATGCCAGCATGGGTCGGGTGCTGGCTAACCCTTCGGTCGTAGCGACCCGCCACGGCGGCCCGCACTTCCTCGTCTTCACACATCGCGGCGCCGTGTCGGGCGCCACACCTCCATCGTTAGGGCGCTTGTTGTTCGCGTCCCATTGGTCGGCTTCAAAGGCCGCGGACCCGTGGTCCATACCATCGTCGATCTTGGAAAGGAGCACATCGCCCCACGTCTTCTGCGCTCCGAGTGCGGCGCGGAGATCGCGCATCAACTGTCCGAGCGTGCGAGCGCAAAACGTCTGCCCTGCAAGTTCGGACAGTTCCTTGGACACATCGCGCCCAGCAGATGCGCTCAGTTTCTTGACTTCGTGATCGGTCAGCACGATTGGTCTGTCGCGCTGCGTGTGTGAAAACACTATTCCCATTCCTAAACCTCCTAGCTTGCGACCGGCGCCCTAACCCCTCGCTGGACCAACCGGACCGCCTGACGGCGGCCGGTCAGCTCGATCGTTAGCCCGCCCTCCGCGGCACTGGGTGCGGTGATGCCGTGGGCGCCAACGTCGCTCAGTGGCGGCTTGCCTTCGCGGATGTTGCGTGCAGCCTGCCGCAGACGCTCTCCGGGCGCGCACTCTCCGGCGCCGCGCTCCATCATCTCGGCTAGGTCGTCGCAGATGGTCGCGGCCCGCTCGCGCTCGAACAGATCGGGCGGAAGCTTGCAGGAGTTGCGATACAGGCGGCGGACAACAGGGTAATGATCTGTGCCTTCGCAGTGGCGATACAGGGCCGCCTGTTCATCGTCGCTGATCGGCTCGAATGTATGCTCCTCCGTCAGCGCCACCGGAGCCACCGGGGCCGTTTCGGCTTGCGATTCAGTGGCAATGCGGCTCACTTGATCCGGCCGATAGACATGCAGCATTCCAGCCACCGGAGGATCGAACTCCAGCACGATGCGCTCCTCTCCGGCCAACGTGCGGAACTCTGCGACCACGGTGCCGGTGTGCTGGAACGATCCGCCGATCTTCTCAGCCCGGTACGGAGCCACCGGAGCCGGGGCGGCGGGGGATGCTCCGGGAGGCGGCGGGAGCGGCATCCAGTGGGTGGGCTCGGGGAGCATGCCGCCGGTCCAATCAACCCAGCCGTCAAAGCCGTCGAACTCGTCTTGGTCGATGTACCGCCCGTCAAGGTCGCGACGCTCTCGGATGTAGGCTTCTTGATGCAGCCACTCCCCGTGAGCAACGGTTTTGCCGTTCGTCAACAGAACGGGAGTCCCATTCTTCGGCGCCGTCTCAATCGGCAGCCACCCCGCAGGCGCCACCGGCCGCGCGTCGTTCATGCCGGCCGCATACGCATCGCGCGCCCGCTGCTTGTCACCCTTGTGCGCAGGATCGTAGGTCGAATACCACGACTCGAAGTGGGAGTCGCCGACATGCTGCGCCACCGGCCGCGCGGGAGGGGCGGCGTAGAACTGGCGGTTGTTCCAGCCTTGCCACGCGGCCTGCACGTCGCCGACAGCGTCCCACACGGTATGCCCAGCATCGCTGATGCCTTCGTCAAGCCAGCGATTGAACTCCGGGTCTGTGAAGCGCTCGCGGTCTGCCTCTCGGTTGCGCACCGGCCGCGCCTCCGCTGCGGGCTGCGGAGCGGTTTCAAGTGCAACGCGAGCCCTGCGAGCCATCTCGTTTACGGCTGCGCGATACCACGTGGCATCTGCCGGACCATCTGTGCGACCTGAAAGCGTGTCCAACCCGTATCGGCGGATCGCCTCCAGTCCATCGCGCATGTCGGACGGCTTGTACAGCGCGTCCAAGCCAGCGGGCGCCTCCGCTGCGGGCTGGGCGGCAAGGGCGGCGCGGCGGTTCCAGCGCTCACGCAGCAGGCCAGTAACGTCGTCCATGATCGGAAACAGGAGCGCGCTTGAGGCGCCACATTTGCCGTTGCTGCACTGCACGAAATGGCCGCCCGCGTCTTGGCCTTCGCTGATGCTTCCGAATACAGCTTCGTAGCCACAGAATGGGCACGGCCCCAGCGCCTCGACGCGCTCGCCCGGCAGCTTCCACGGCCCATCGAGGGCTTCGTCTGGTAGGGTGGTCATTGCGTGGTTCCCGTCTTCGGCCCGGCCGCCAGCGCAGCCAGGTGCGGCTCGAAGGCCTGCAGCTCGGCCGCGATCAGCGACATGCGCATCAGGTCCTTCGGCGTCGGGTCGCGGTCCGCATCGAGCGCGGCCATGAGGCTCGCAAACAGGTGCTGCGCGCCGGCCATGTAGATCACGCGGGCCCGGGTGATTTCCTCGGCGGCCGCGTCCTTCATTGCCACGAGGACCAGCGCCAGGAACCCAGCCTCCAGCAGCTTGCCCTGGTCGGCGGCGCGACGGATGGTCTCGTCGTGCGCATTGCGGATGGTGTCGGCGCCGTTCATCAATGCACCCCCGCCGCTTTCCGGCCGCGCGGCTTCACGCCGGCCGCCGCGATGCCGTCCCGCATCCCCGCCTCCAGCTCGGCCTGTTCGTCGGCGCCGTCGCTGTCCGGGTGGCTGCTGCCGTCGTCGGGCGGCGTGTCGTCGTCGGGGCCGGTGGTGCCGTCGCTCGCGCCGCCATGCTCGGCCGCGAACAGGTCGCCCGCGTCGGGGTGGTCGGCGTTGAAGGCCTGCGTCGTGCCGTCGATCGCCGCGTCCGACTTCGGCGGCGTCAGCGTGGCGACGATCTCGCAGCCCTCCAGGCCGCACAGCGCGCCGACCAGCTGCGGCGTGATCTGCTTGTTCGACGCCAGCGACCAGCGGATGACGACCGAGCCGCCTTCCTTCGCCTCGACCTCGAACTTGTCCAGGGTTGCCGTGTAGAGCTCGAGCGCCGTGCTGTCGTCGATGCCGTGGTCGATCGTCAGCGTGTAGCCGCTGAGGCTGAGCTCGACCTTGATCGGCATCACCATCGTCGGGACGCGGCGGTGCTTCTTGACCGGCGGCACGCCTTCGACGCTTTCCTGGGCTGCGGCTTCGGGTGGCACCCACCACAGCGCATCCTGCAGCCCCTCGTGCAGCAGGTTCACCGCGGCGTTGTCGGTCGGCCACCACTCCAGGCGCAGGCTGATGGCCTGCACCAGATCCTTGCCGTGCGTTTCCTTCCGCGGCGTGGCCTTGGTCAGCTTGACGCGGCACTGCGCCGGTAGGTTGAAGGTCTTCATCGGTCGGTCCTTTCGGGTGTCAGTTGGTGCAGCGGCAGAGCGCCTGCTGAAGCTCAGACGGCGTGGGTGCCTTCGACGCCGCGCCGCATGCGTTCCAGCGTGCGCTGCTGCAGCCAGTGCTGCGCTTCCTCGATGTGGGTCAGCGCGCAGGCGTTTGCCTTGCACGAGTAAGGCCCCTTCTGGAAGCTGCGCAGGCGGTCGGCGACGATTGCCAGCAGGGCCTCGTGCGTCAAGCCGTTGACGCCGTTCCCGTCCTCGCTGATCGGCCCGTCCTGAAACTGGATCAGGGTCGGTCCAGACGGAAAGCCGCCGATGATGTATTGATGGTGCGCGCCACCGTTGCCGGGCTGGTCGATCGCTTGAACGATCAGCCTGTCGTTGGCGGGGTTGACCTTGTGGTCGTCGAGTGTTCGCATGGTTGCCTTTCGAGCGGTTGGTGGGTGGTGGTGCAGCGGCCCCGGCGCGACCCGGGGCTATCGGCGTCAGGGAGGAGACCGCCTCACCGGGCTTCCGGCCGCTGCGTTGATCGGTGGTCAGGCGCGCTGCAGGACTTGATCCTGCGCAGGGTCGAAGGGCCGCGGCCAGTTGCCATAGCGCGACCAGACGACAGCGCTCCAGCCATTGCAGCGCATGTTGCTGATGAGGATTCGCTCGCCGGGCCTGTTGGCCTCGACCTCCGCGAGCGTCTCGACCTTGCTGTTCGGGTGGTAGTACAGCGGTCCAACGCGCTGCGCCTTGCCGGTGTAGACCTCCGGCCCGTCGTGCAGATCGACTCGCTCGTAGAGCGCGAACGCATACGCGCCTTCGGGCCACACCACCGCATGCGGGTCCAGGGTTTCCACATCGCGCTCGGTCTCGTTTGCAACGAACGTCCCGGGGAAGTAGAAGGTGGCCCATCGCTTGGTCACACGTTCCATCGCAGGATCTCCATTCACCGCCCAGCCCCCGCGCTCCGTGCGCGCAGTGCCAGGCGGTCCAGGTGGGCCACCTGCTCGCGCAGGCGCAGCACTTCGGCGGCCAGCACTTGCGCCGCCATCGGGTAGAAGCCGCGCAGGTCTTCGGCCTTCGCCTGATCGGCGGCGCTTAGGGCTTCGTCGAGGGTCATGAGGCCAGCCTCGCGGCAGCCGCCAGTCGCTCCAGCTCCATAGTCGGGCCGGAGAAGTCGGCGCTTGTCCAGGCCATCGAGGCGCCGATCGCCGCGCGCTGCATGTTGTCGGCCTGCATGCTGAGGATGTAGCCCTGCTGCGCCATGATCTGCGCCAGGATGGAGACGAGCTCGGGGCTCATGCCGTCACGTCCTCGGCCGGGAACTTCTCGAACGGCAGGGCCTTCAGGTGCTGCCCGAAGTAGGTGCCTATGGACTCGGCGCCCTTGAACGCCTCGAAGGTCGCGCGCTCGACGTTCGGGTAGTGGTAGATCGCCCGCGCTCCGCGGCGGAACTGCACCGCCAGCGTCTTCGTCGCCTCGTCGTAGCCGATGGCGCCGACCTGGTTCGATTCGACCGGCTCCAGCGCGATCGGGGGCCGCGGGCGCTCGGCGAACGGCTGCGGCTCGGGGAACTTCTTCTCGGTGGTCATGGGGTGCTCCTCGTGGTGGTGGATCAGGCGGCTACCTCGGCGCCGTACAGCTCGGCCATCGCCCCGACGTGCGCGATCAGCTGGCGGCAGATGGTCTGAAACTGGCTCTCGGTGTAGAGCTGCGCGGCCTTGACCTGCGCCGCCGGCCGGACGTGCAGCGCATCGGCCAGGAACTCGCGCGAGACCGTGAAGCCCAGGCGGCCGCAGATGTCGCCCAGCTTCAGCGTCGCCGGCTCGTCGGCGCGCGGCGTGCGCACCGGCGCCATCGCCGCGGAATAGGCCCGGCTGGTCTCCGCGCACTCCGGGCAGACCTTGCCGGGCTCGCCCTTCTCGCAGCAGGTGGGCTGGCCGGCGGCGGCCGGCACCAGCGACGTGCGCAGCGCCGCAGCGGCGTCGTTCTCGGCCTGGATGCGCTTGGACTCCGCCTCGCGCGCCGCAGCCACCCGGGCCGCCTCCTCCTGCCGCTGCTGCTCGGCGATCCGCGCGGCCTCCTGCTCCCGCGCCCGCTGCTCGGCCGCCGCGATGCGCGCGGCTTCGGCAGCCTGGCGCTCGGCTTCCCGCTTGGCCTCGGCTGCCCGGTGCGCCGCGATGCGCGCCTGCACCGCGGCCTTGAAGTCGTCGGCCGCCTTGTGCACCAGCTGGCCCAGGTCGGCGAACAGGAACGCGAAGCCCTCGGCCTCGGCCTTGAACGTGGTCACGTTCGCCCGGATCGCCCGCGCCTCGACCTCGGCCGCGATCTTCGTCGTCGCCAGCAGGCCGTCCAGCTTGTCCTGCATGCTGGCCACCGACTTCAGGCCCTTGATCGTGCCGGCGAAGTCGGCGGCGATGGTCGGCAGGCGGTAGGGCGACAGTTCGGCGTTCAGCGCGGCGATGTGGTCGTCCAGCGCGCGGCGGGCCCGGGCCACGGCCTCCTCCTTCACCTCGGTCTTCCGCCGCGCCACCAGCTTGTCCAGGTCCAGGCGCACGGTGCGCGCTTCGGCGCCGATGTCGTCCAGCGCCTTGAACAGCGCATCGATGTCGGCGGTCTGGCTGAGGGCGTGTTCCTTCGCGGCCTTCAGGCGCGACTCGACATCGCCGCACCACTTCACGGCCTTCTCGGCGTCGGCGAAGTCCTGGTCGGTCTTCAGGTCGCGGTTCACAGCCCGGATCGCGCCCAGGGCCGTCGCCTTGAACTCAGCCAGGTTAGAAGCGGTGACGCTGCCCACGAGCTCGATGCGCAGCGCCGGCAGGGCCTCGGGCGCCTTGCCGACCGGCGCGGGCTCGGCCGCCTCGGGCAGGACGTAGGCGGCCAGGTCGGCATGGAACTGGCGCCAGCCGGACAGCAGCGCGGCGAACTTCGCCGGGTCGGCCTCGTACCAGCACGAGACGAACCGCTCCGGCGTCCCATCGGTGCAGGTGAACAGGCACCGCGCCGCGCCGCTGACCAGCAACTCCTGATCCATCTGCACGGTGTAGTGCTCGGGCAGGTTGCCGGCGCGCACGGCCTCGGCCAGCTCCTCGTTCCAGAGCTTGGTTTCCCAGCAGATCGACTCGTCCAGCGTCAGCCCGTCCAGGCTGGCCAGCAGCGGGATGCCGTCGACGACGGCGGTCATCGTGACGGGGTAGAGCTCGCCGTCGACTGCGGCCTCTGCCAGCGGGCGCGCGGCGGCCTCGGCGGCGTGCCCGGCGGCGAAGCGGCCAAGCGTCGCGGCGTCGGGCTCGGCGCCGACGCCGGTGTGCTTGCGGCGCAGCAACTCGGCGCGCGTCACGTAGCGGCTGACGCCCAGCGCGGCCGGGGCCTCGGAGGCGGTCGAATAGCGCTCGCGCAGGGCGAGCCAGGGGCCCGTGCCCTGCAGCACGTCGTGGGTGGTGCGGTCGATGATCTTCACTTCGCGCCCTCCTCGGCAGCGGTGTAGGCGTCGGCCCACTCGTCACCGGCGGCGGCCGGCGGCGCGGGTTCGGCGGCCGGCGCAGCGGCCGGCGTGGCGTCGGTCGCCTCGGGCTTCAGGCTCAGGATCTGGGCCTTCTGCTCCTCGCTGAACGTCGCCTTCGTCTGCAGCATCGTCAGCAGCGCGCTGGCGGTCTTCTTGCCGGAGGCGACAGCCTTGGCCCAGGCCGGCAGGTTCTTGTCGAAGTCGGCCTGGCTGTAAGCCGGCAGCTCGGGCCGCGGGGCCGGAGCCGGCGCAGCGCCGCGGGCGCGCTCGATCACCTCGCCGGTGGCGGCGTCGATCACGGTCCCGCCGACGACATCGCGGGCTTCGTCGTCGTCATACAGCGCAAAGCCGAAGGCCACCCGGGCGCACTGCATCAGGGCCTTGTGGCGAAGCATGCGGCGCGGCATGTTCTTCCACGGGTCGGTGTTGCGCCGGCACTCGTCGAGGTACTCGGTCACGACCGTCGGCCGCGTGCGGTCCTTCCGGTAGATGCGCGCGGTGACTGCTTCCGGCGTGGCGTCGAACTCGATGCCGTCGAACTGCGGGTGCTCGTTGACGATGCGGATCCAGCCGTCGACGCCGACCACCGGCACGATGCCCTTGTGCTGGTCCGGGTAGGCGTAGATTTCCTTCGTGAACGGGTTCAGCCCGTACTCGTTGGCGATGATCATCAGCGCGGTCAGCTGGGCATCGCTGGCCGGCTCGCGCGACTTGAACGCGGTCTGCTTCAGCGTGGTGATCAGCTCGGCGTCTTGCTCCATGCCGAAGCGCTGGGCGAGCTTGCCGGAAAGGGTTGCGAGGGCAGTGGTCACAGGGTCTCCCGTTGGGTGAATGGGTCAGGTCTTGATGAGGGGCAGCAGCACCGACACGCCGAAGCCCAGCGCGGCCAGCACCAGGGCGCCGACGACCGGCCACAGCAGCGCGCCGGAGCCTTCGATCGACAGCATCCAGTTGCGGCTGTCGCGGTCGTCGTCCTCCGCGCCCAAATCGGTCGCCGCTTCAGCCGCAGGCACGTAGCGCCCCTGCTGGTCGCAGCCGTTCGGGACGTGCGGCACTGCTCGGCCGGTGCGGCGCCAGACTTCGGCGTCGGCTTCGATCAGTGTGCGGGTCATGTCAGGCTCCGGTGATGGCGCGCTCATTCAGAACGCGCTGGGTCTCTTTGGTGAACTCGCTGTCAGGCCGGTGGCCGAACCACTCGCACGCAGCCACAACGCCGACTTCTCGGATGGCGTTCTCGAAGCGGTCCATCGGCGTGCGGCCTTCGTGCTGCGGCTCGCGCTTTGGCGGCGCGGCGTGGAGCTTGGTGCCGTCTTTCAGCATCGGCACACCCGGCAGCAGCGTGATGCTGTATTGCCAGTCGGCCGGGAATGCGTTGAAGACAGCCACCGGCTCGGCCTGCGCGGGCTCGGAGGACAGCGCGGCGCGGATGGATTCCACGGCGTCTTTCACGTCTTTGGCGAACATTCCGTTGGTCCAGTACGGCGCGTCATGCGGCTGATCAGGCAGCCACTTGAGCCACAGCAGGGCCATGCGCGCCGCGTCTCTCAGGTCGCTCATGTCAGCCTCCGAAGCGATTGAAGAACCCGATGGCCGCAGGCACGAACACGCCCACCGCAGCCGGCCCGATCAGCACGGCCAGCACGACCGTCGCCATCGGCAGCGGGTGACGGTCCAGTTCGGCCAGGATCACGGCCAGCTCGACGCGCTCGGCCGCCAGCTTGTCGCGCCAGGCCCGCTGCGTCGCGGTGTCGGCGATGCCGTCGCGACTCAGGGCCTCGAGGTAGTCCTGGCCGGCGCTGATGTTCCACAGCAGGTTGGCTGCGCGGATGTAGAGCCAGGCGCGGCGGTGCAGGGGGAGGGTGGTCATGGCTCAGTCCTCGAAGCCGTCGGGGTACAGGGTGGCGAGCGCGTCGACCGTGGCCTTGGCATCCGCCGCCAGCTTGGCCGGCGTGGGCGCGACTTGGGTCAGCGATCCGGCGCGCGAAGCCATGCGCCCGGCGATGTCGATCGCCGCCTGCAGGCGCCGCGGGCGCGACGGCGGCTGGGGATGTGCCCACGAGTCGGCCAGCGCCTGCTGCGCCGCGGCGGTGGCCTGCTGCGCGACGGCGCCGAGTTGCATCGCGGCGGCGGTCATCGCCTGGGCCTCGGCATGCGCCTGGTCGACGGCGGCGCGGAACGCCTCCATATCGACGCGGTACTGGACTTGCGCCGCCTCGGGCGCATCCGGGCCGGGGTAGGTCGGCAGGGGTGGGATGGTGGTCATGAAGCGCTCCCGGCGGCTTTGGCGATGACTGCAGCGCGCTCGTGGAACCGCGTTGCGCCTTCGGTCCCGAGGCCTTCGCGCTCGCTCTCCGCGGCGAACAGCGACTGCCGCTCGCCGCCCATGTGCTTGAGGGCGATCTGCAGCAGCCGGTGGGCCATCTGCAGTTCGGCCAGCAACTCCGGCGCGGCGGCGATCAGGCGGGCGTTGGCTTTGATCTCCGAGCCGGTGCGCAGGCCCATGCCGCAATGGGCGAGGCCGGCCGTGTCGGCGCCGGACGGATTACCAAGCGGGCCGGCGGGTCCGCCGATGCACTGGCCGTTGGCGAAGGTAAACCACGGCCCCGGCGTGTGCCTCGCGCTCACGACGCAGCCTCCGCGCGCTCTTCGCCGATGCGCTGCACCAGCACGTCGTCGCTCAGCGCGGCCAGCACGTCCTGCAGGTCGCACCAGTAGCCGTTGATGAACGCACGAAGCGGCTCGATGACCTCCGGGTGGCTCGGGCCGAAGCGCGGCGAGCGGTCATCGCAGGAGCCTTCCTCGGCCGGCGTGTAGTCGTACTCGATCAGCACGCGTGCCTCGTCGCAGCGGACCTCGGCGATCTGGCACCCGCGCTGGGCCTGGGCGTTCTCGCCCTTGAGCGTGCGCAGATCGGCGCGCAGTTCGGCAGCCTGACGCGCCAGCACCGCATTGCGCTCCTGCAGCGCCGCGATCAGCTCGCGCTGCACGGCGTTGTCGGCCATCAGGCGCTGCTCGCGGCCCGAGCGTGCCGGCGCGGCGAACTCGGTCACCAGCAGGCCGGGGATGGTCTCGGCGGCGTCTTCGTAGAGGATGGCGCTCATCAGAAGATCCAGGCGCGACGCGACTGGCCGGCCTGCTCAGCGTGGAAGTTGAAGGCACGCGCGGCGCGCAGCATGGCGTTGCGATCTGCCGTCGTGAAGGCGCGGGACAGGCAGAACTTCGGCGCGTAGGTCGGCTGCGTGTCCATCATGTCGGCCAGGTCCTTGAAGGCCGTGGTCGACTTCACGCACTCGTCGACGCTCATGTGCGTTCCGACGTTCGGATTCATGCAGCGGCCGCCGGTCAGCCGCTTGACGCTGCCGAAGCTGAGGTCGTTGGTCATCGCCTGTCCCTTCGCCGCGCCCCGGGGATCGGGGGTTCGTCGCGGCATGGATGGATCATCGGCGCACAGGCCGGCACAGTCCAAGCAATAGTTTCTATTTGAATACGGCATGGCGATAGCGAGAATCAATTTTCAACGCGGCAGGTTTCCGCCGATGATCCAGCCATGGACAAGCAGATCAACTCCCTCCGGCCCGGCGGCGAAACCGTGCTCTCGCACTTCGGCGGCGTGTCCGTGCACGCAGAGCGAAGCGGCGACGGCTCGCGGCTGACGATCTACCGCAAGATCGTGCAAGCCGGAGCGTCTACGATCATCGTCATCAAGCGCTGTGCGTTCTGATCGTGGAACACGAAGCCTCTATCAAGGTAGGTGCCGTGAGCCTGTCGGCAAGTGGGGCCGATGTCATCATCACGCACGAAGGCAGAGCCGGGCGCATGCAGATCAAGATTGCAGCCGCGAGGCTTGAGAAGTGGGCGACGAAGATCATCCGCGAAGAAGCGTTCGTTGCGGCCCCGGACACCCAGCCCGCCGAGGCCCAGCCATGAGCGGGCGCATCTGGCCGGGGGCGCTGTGCGTCATCACGCACCCGACGATGTTCGGCAAGCCGGTCGAGGCGCTGTACGAGGCGCCGGTCGGCGACGAATTCCGGCTGCCTGACGGGTACATGAACGAGGCTGCGCTGACGCCTGGGTTCTGGGTCTGCAAGAGTCTCGGCGAGCCATTCGAGGCGCGCTGCCTGTGGAAGACGAGGCGCACGCTCTACGCCTCGATCCCGTCGCGCTGGCTCCGGCCGATCACGCCCCCGCCCGGCACCACCACCACCGAAGACCGCGCGCCCATCGAGGGCGAGATCGTGGGGTGTGAGCGGTGAAGGTGCTTTTCCTCGACATCGATGGCGTGCTGAACAGCG
>ERZ869925.160-NODE-160-length-43380-cov-8.810733_pt1 | contig 43380 bp, 81 predicted proteins | sample MGYA00579311_ERZ869925 | MGnify/ENA primary metagenome ERZ869925 (study PRJEB32216, sample SAMN09231817) | wastewater metagenome | place: USA: Maryland | collected 2016-07-30 | study: EMG produced TPA metagenomics assembly of the PRJNA472060 data set (Reclaimed...
ACGCAGAACTAGAAAACTACTTCAGACTACAAAGAAAAGCAGAAGAATATTTAAACAACATAATCAGATTAAAGAGAGTACAAGAATATTATAAGGATTCTCAAACAGATGAGGATACTTTAAAAGTCTCAGAAGTACATAATGGAGGAACAAAATGAAAACATTTAAAATAAGAACAATAGAAACAGAAACATGGACAAGATTTTATATAGTAAAAGCAAATACAAAAAAGTTAGCAGAAGAGAAATTCTTTAAAGATATAAACGATATGGAATGTTATGATGGAGAGCAAGATGATTGGAGTACAGAAATTGATGAAATTGAAGAGGTGGAAGAATGAGTAATTGCACATTTATGTGGATAAAAGGATTTGAAATAAAACTATTTAGTGCACATTATAGCACAATAAAAGACATAATAAAAGGCTATGGACATTTTGAAATGTGTCCAAAATTTGATTTAAGCTATAGTGACACAGGAGTATATCCAGCATTTATAATCCATGAAGATAATAAGGAAATTTATTCAACAGAATTTAACGGATTTATAGATTTAGATGATGCAGGAATACAAGATAGTGCATATACTGAAATAAAAGCGAGGTAATTAAAATGGATGAAGACAATTTTATGCAATGGTATCAAAACAATTTTGACGAGAATGCAATAACATTTGCAGAAAAGTATGAAGAAATGTTTGACGAATACTGTTATGAAAGGTATATCCAATCACCAGACGAGGATATAATATACGAGAGAATGAAGGAGGATAAAAATGAATAAGACAGAATTAGCAGAACAAATACAAGATATAGTAATGAAAGCAAAAATATCAGATATGCCGACAATAGAAATAATGTCAGTATTAGAAGCACAAAAATTAAACCTATACTTAGCACAAGTATTAACAGATGAAGATGTAATAAATACAATGTTACAAGGGAGGTAAGAATGACACCAGAAGAAAATGAGAAAATATACCATTATGAAGTAATGAATAATCGTAAAGATTATCCTAATCTACACGCCTTAGAAGTTAAGCGTAATTGGTGGAGATTAGAACAAGCACGAAGACAAAAGGTGAAAGCATGAGACAATGTACAATATGTAAAGAACGAGAAGGAGAAACAAAGACAATAGACATAAAACCAATATGTTACAAATGTTACATTATAGGATTTAACGAATTATTTAAAGGACAATTTAGTACAATAGAATTAGAACAAACATTACAAACATTAAAAGAGTATAGGAGAGTATTAAATACATACTTATTTTATATTAGACAATTAGCAGTAACATACAAGGTAAGTGTAGAAGAATTATTAACAGAAGTAATGACACAAGAAAATATGATGAGTATAGAATTATATCGTAAGACTAGAAATTGTTTAACACGAGCAGAACATTTAGATATAATGCAACGTATAAATACATTTTATAGATTAACAAATTTAGATGCAGATTTAGAAGAAGGAGGAGATTTACAGAAGGATATACGAAAGAAGTATTTATACGGATGTAGTTATCTAAGTTACTAAGTTACTTAGTTATTAAGATAAATGACTATGATTTATACCCCCCTATATCCCCCCTAGGTTGAACTTATATATAAATGTTTTGGTAGTGTGACAGAAAATTCACTACTCTTTCCTATGGAACACATGGAAATGTTACATATGTTACATTATAGTAACAACATCATATGTAATACCAATAAGTTTATATATTAGTTAGTATTAACGATAATGAGGTACAAAATGGATGAAACAAAAAAACAATTATTAAAACAAATTATGGAAGATAAATTTTCCGTCGGCGCATTCTGTGGTATGGTATTTAATGCACAAGTAGAATATGCTACTAAGGGACAGATTATTAGTACAGAAACTTTAATTGATAAAGCTTTAGATATTCGTTTAAGGGCTTTGGAGATGAGCAAATGAAGACTATTATAAAGATTGGGTATAGTGAAAATACTAAGGCAGTTTTAGCAGAGACTAAGTTAGAAGTAGAGATAGATGATTTAGAACATAAATCTGATACTGTATTTAATGAATATTTAACAAATGTTAAACTTAAAGCTAAAGAAATATTTGAGGATGCTCAGAGATATGCTTTAAATCAAACAAAACTAAGATTATAGGTGATAAGATGCCAAGATACAAAGTTGGAGATTTAGTTGAAGTACAAAGCAATACTGGAGGAGGAAAGGATAAATTAGGAGACGTGGTTAGTATAGTACATGTTATAGAAAGACTTAATCTACGTGATTTATATATCTCTCAAAGTAATTATTCCCCAGGAGAATCAAGATGGGACGGAGGTTATGGGTATCCTTATTTTGAATCAGAATTAAGACCAGTAGCGGAGGATAAAATGAAAATAGAAGAATTAAGTAAAGAAAACATAAAAGAAGCAAAGAAACAATTTGAGACAGAAAAGAATAATGCAGAAATAGAATTCGCAAAGAAAGAATTACGAAGATTAACAGATGAAGAAGACAGATTAGAAAGAGAATATACTAAATTAGATGAACAATATGAAAAGATTCAAGCAGAATTAGAACTTTTCAGAGGTAAATAAGATGGAAACCAAAGATATAAAACTAGATATGATTTTATGGTTCTATGATAATGGTTACCTTAATAGTAAAGGTAAAGATTTTTTAATTGAAATGCAAAAGGAAGGTAAATAAAATGAAGAAATTAGATATACAAACAAAAGTAGTAGGCGACAAGACTTACAAGAATATTGACTTAAAACAATTACAAGACGGAGAATACGTTATTGTAGAAAAGAAATTTGCAGAAGGTAGAGGAGTACAAGGAAAATTTGGAAAGACTTACTCTTGTGCAGTAACATACGAAGGAGAAGATGTAACATTCTGGCTAAGAGAAAAGTATCAAGAACACCAAAGGTATGCAGAAACTGGAGGAGTAGGAGATAAGGTAAAAGTAACAGCTACGGAAGAGAAAGTAATTAACCCAAAGACTAAAGCAAAGATTTTAGTAACTAAGTTTTACTTCGACAAGGTGGAATAAATGGTTTACATAACTTACCAGGTAATATATAATTATCGTGTTAAATTAGACGATACTGGTAAGATTATTGGAAATCCAGAAATGACAAAGCCAAGCTTTATCAGACCTATAAAAGATACTGAAAAGGCTAAGAGTGAAAAGAAAGAATTAAAGGGTGTTAATATTGGACAAATCGAACTATAAACAACTGTTGTTTTATGAATCCTTAGCAGAATGGAAGAGACAGTTTTATAAGGATTTATTAACATCACAACATTTAATACCTGGAGAAATAAAAATTAATAAGTTAGACTTCGCTAGTGGTGGTTCTCAAGAGCATGCAAACTTTTGGGGATATATGTTCGAGAAAGATGGTAAAAAATATTTATTAGAAAGTAAAGATACTACAGGAAAACAAGTAGATTTGTCTGATTTAATGCCTTTCTTAGCAACAGATTTAGAAAAGGTTGCAAGTAAAGGTGTCGTATATTGGCTTATTCATAAACCTATTAGTGCAAAGTTTAGACCACAAAAATGTATGCAATTACGTGAATTAGTAGATATATTGTCATCGTTTGCACATTCAAACCCTATCCATCAAAAATTTCTTGTTTTCATAGCACTCACCTCAATGATGGATAAGGCAAATTTTAGAATAAGTACACCACCAGGATTTGGCAAGGATAGTATCGTTGATACTATGGGAGCATTGTTTGGAAATGCAGCAACCGTAGAGAATCCTACCCTTGCTAAACTGGAGTACATGACAGCTTTTAAATGGCTTGTTGTTAATGAAATTAATGATATTGGTAAGGCAGAGTGGAGGATTGTTGAACAATTCCTTTTAGCAACTGGGGCTCATAAGAGTGAAGTTACTAAGCATAGTCGTGCTATGGCTGGAGGAGTTAAAGAGATTTTAAATCTTAAAAATTTTAGTCTATCTTTATTGTATAATGATATTGATTGTTATCCTGAAATGAAGGATTATATGGACTTTATTACTAAGAAGGCAGTATTGGATAGATTCCCTGCATTTAGACTTTATGGTTCATTAACTGAAGATTTTAATATTCATAGAACTGTAGATATTGAGAAGTTAGTGAAAGATAATTTTACAACGTACAAGGAGATGTTATACACTTTCAGTTATTATAAAGCTAATTTATTAAGAGAATTAAAGCAGTTTAAGGTTGAAACTTTAATGGATATGCCACAGCGGTGGAAAATAAATATTGGTAGGTTATTAAAGATTATTGATTTATATTGTAAAGACCAAGATGAGTTTAACTACTGGATAGAAGTAATAAATGATTCATTAAAGGATTATAAAGAAATGATTAATTACCCAGTATTAGTTAAGCAATTAGAAAAGAAAGGTAAGAAGGTAACTCCAGAGATTGAGTTAGCTAAGACATTTATTGAAAAGAGAAAACTTATAAACTTATCATTTGTTGATAAGAATAAAGATAGTAAATTATGGAGTTAGGACTACAAAATGGTAAAAGGATTATTTATAAGCTTTGAGAATTTAACAGAAGAAGAACAAATAAACTTATGGTATAAGATTAGAATGTGGGCAGATTCAGAATTACCTGCAGATAAGACATTATTCATAGGAGTGAAGAAATGAGAATAAATATACAGTCAAGACAAACAGGCAAATCATGGGATATAGCAAGTAAAATGAAAAAGATAAAGAATAGTATATGTATTCAACCAACTTGTAGTGCAAGTGATTTATTTTGTAGTAGATATGGGTTTACTAAGAAAAGAGTATTCACGTTAGACGAAATAATAAAATTAAAGATTGCTAATCGAACTATCTTTATTGACGAAGTAGGTTGTTGCCTTGATGTATTCTTACGAGAAAAAGGATTAATAGACCATGGAACACATACTAATTGAGGTATAAAATGAAGCGTAGACAATTTTTACACAATATACACCCAGACCCAGAAAATAAAGGAGATGTACTGTTAGGAAACTGTGTAAGTAATGGAGATATATACCTAAACGTAGAATTTATGTGGGGTATAAGTAAAAGTTTTAATAAGTTCGTAAAATATTTTAGTAAAACATTTGAACATGAAGTAATACACAGACTAATACAAGAAGAGTTAGGAAAGAAGAAAAGGACACAAGTAGCAGAAGAACATATAGTACGAAAACTAACTAGAGAACAGTATAGAACGTGGCAGAAGAGATTTTATGCTAGAGAGGACAAAAAATGAAAATAAAATTTAATAAAAAGAAACATACATACGAGAGAGAAGGAGAAGAATATACTTCTGTCACTACTCTAGTTAGTAAATATTTTGATAAATTTGATGCTAAAGGAGTAGCTAGAAAGTTAGCAAAGTTCCCAATAAATAAGGCTAATAAGCGAGGAGTTAGATATTGGTTACAAACTTGGAAGGAGCAACAAGAGAAAGGAACATTAGTACATGCAGATATAGAGAAAGCAATTAATGAATCTATAGAACCTGAAACACTTGAAGGAAAGAATGCGATAGCATGGTTAAATGCTAAGATTCCAGAAGGTTTGAGCACTACTGCACTTGAAGTAGTATTATTTAATGATAAGTATAAATTAGCAGGAACTGCAGACTGTCTTATATTCCAAGAAGATAGAGTAACAATTATTGACTGGAAAGTAGTAAAGAATATAAGTATGAAAGATGATTATAATAATAAAATATCTAAACTTGGAACTCCAGATAGTAATTACTGGAAGTACAGTTTACAATTAAACCTTTATGCTTTCATGTTAGATGCTAGTGGATGGAAGCCTACAGAATTAAATCTTATACAATTAACACCAAACGGAGTTAAAGTATATAGGATTCCAAGTATGATTGAAGAAGTTAATAAAATATTAAAAGATAGAATGGAGGAATTAAAATGAAGTATAAACCAGAAGAATTTAAGAAACGTAGTATGTTTTGGATAAATGCTAATGCCTTTTTGGGTACCTTGTTTGCAACAGGTGTAATGGTATTTTTATTACTAATACTTGCTGTAGCTATTAAGTGGGCAGTAACCTACCTATTTTAAAATGAAACTAAAGTATAAAGATATTCCAGCAGTAAAACAAGAATTATTAGTAATACAAGACTGGACTTGTCCAATATGTTTAAGAGATTTAGATAAATTAAAATCCAGAGATTTATGTCTTGACCATAATCATGTTAATGGAAAAGTTCGAGCAGTGTTATGTAGAAGCTGTAATGCAATAGAAGGAAAACTTTATAAAGCATTTATTAGATATGGATTAAGAAAAGCGAGTATAAATTATGTAAAGTTTGCTTATGCCCTTGCAGATTATATTACTTATCCAGAGACTGATTATATACATCCAAAACATAAGGAGAAGAAAAAATGAATAGTCTATCAACATGGTATTTATGTTATCAATTAGAACAAAATAATTTAACTGATAAAGGTAAAGATGAACTTATTAGAAGAATTAAGTTTGCATGGGATAAGTTAGATTTTGATTGGGAAGCAGATTTTTTAGATATACCAGAGAGGAAAAAATGAAATCAATTGATTATATTAATTGTAGACAACTAGGAAAGACAAGATTAGTTACTTATGAACTAACTGGAGAGGATATTTATGAAGTCAGTTGATTCAGAAATACAAAAATTTGAACAAGAACTACGAGACATGAATGAGAATTTAATCGTTTATGGACAAAGAATAAAAGCAATGCAAGGATATGTTACTAAATTAAAAGAGAAAAAATGAACACCCAAAACACCTTCCTAAGACAATATTATTCAATACAGAACAGAATACTATTAGTTTCACACCTTAAGGAAGATGATTATTGGGACACAAGACACTTTTATTTATCCCAAGAGTATCAACCTAACGTACATTACAATCATAGAAGTATGCTTGATTGTGAAGTAGTTATAGAATACGATTTTGATAATCCAGATAGGAATAAAGAATTAGCAAAAGAAGTAACAAAGAGATTAACTAAGATGGGATTATCTTGGGCAAAGTTTACATCAGGAAACAAATCAACACACGTGCATTTGTTTATAAATATAAATAATATAAGAAATATTCCATTATTAAAGAAGTCATTAATACGACACGTATGTAGAGACTTACCTATTCCAGATTTGCAATTAACTGTAACAAATCATTTAATACGAGCAGAATATGGAGTGCATGAAAAGACAGGAAAGTATAAAGTGTTACTATCAAAGAGTAGCGACTATCCTAAAGTGAATGCAGTTCCATTAGAAGTGTGGAATGAGTATGAACACAGAATGAGCATAAATGTATCATCACAATTAACAAGAGACTTAAAAGGATTTGACGAATTACCAGGAATAAAGTTATTATTACAAACCGAAGAATTTAAAAAGGCCAGAGATGGTAGGACACGTTCATTATTCCTTTTAATACATGCACTAAGAGATAAATATTCAGAAGTGGAATTAATTAATTATTTACAGATGTGGTATCGTTATACAGATGGAAAAAAGATGACACCACAACAAATAGAAAAACAGGTAAAGTACTACCTAAAAAAGAGGTACTCAGATAACTTTTATAAAACTTATTTAGAAGACTTATTAACAGAAATTGGTAGAGAAGATTTGATACCAAAAACTTTATAAATAAGTTAATCTATAGATAATAAACCTTTATAAATCAACCGTCGTATATCAATAATATATAGGGTGGTTTACATGGGTAACAAGGGAGATTTAGAAACAATGATAAAACATACTGAAACGGAAGAGCCAAAGATATTAACTTTAGACATTGAGACAAGCCCAATAGTAGCATATACTTGGGGACCAAAATGGGAAACTAATATAATAGACTTTGTAGAACATAGTCAAATAATATGTTACTCAGCTAAATGGTTAAATGGACCACAAGTTACTAAAGGATTAGTAGACTATAAAGGATATAAACCAGGAAAACTTAACGATACAAAATTATTAAAAGATATTCATACATTAATAGATGAAGCAGATATAATTGTTACCCAGAATGGTGTATCATTTGATATGAAAACTTTAAATGCAAGATTTATGGCCAGAGGAATGAATCCACCATCACCATACAAGAATATCGATACTAAGATAGAAATGAAAAAAGTTGCAAGATTACCAAGTTATAAATTAGATGATATGGGAGATTATCTATCTATTGGTAGAAAGATAGAACATGAAGGGTTTGATTTATGGAAAAAGTGTGCTTCTGGAGATAAGAAGGCATGGAAGATGATGAAAGATTATAATGCACAAGATGTATTATTAACAGAAAAACTATATTTAAAAATTAGACCATTCATGAAGACACATCCTAATGTTGCAGCATTTTCTGAAGCAGAGAACTGTCCTAAGTGTGATAGTTCAAATGCACAACGAAGAGGATTCCAGTATAATAATACAGTAAAATATCAGCGTTACCAGTGCAACGATTGTCATGGTTGGTATCGTGGTAGTAAAGGAATAAAATTAGCACATAAGCCAGGAACAAACATATAAGGTTGTTTTTAATGGAAAATACTAATAGGTATAGACCCAGAACTAAAGATATTGAAGGAATGATAAGAGAATTAGCTCCAAGTATCAAAAAGACTAAAGATGATATACGAGTAGCTTATAACCTCTCTGACCAACAATTTAGTATAGCATACGAGAATATAGAATTATTATTAGATTGTATGTGTGATAGAACAGGAACACCCCCAAGTAATCATATTGCAGTAGCTGGGCAATGGTGTTATATAACAGACTTGTATATGAATTCATTAGCTAATGAGTTTGATAAGTTAATGGACCAATCATTAGTTGAAGGAGCTACTGAAGAAGAATTAGTATTTAAGGTAGCATATCTAGAAAAGCAACAGGCATATAGTATGGTTGATAATTTGATTAAATCATATGGTAGCCCAATGAAGAGGATTAAAGATGGAAGCGGACAAACAAACGGACCTGGAAAAGGATTACAAGATACCAAACCCCACTAAATTTGTTACTAAAGATAGTGGTAAACGTCAAGAGTATTCTAGTGGTATGAAAAGAGATTTACAAGATGGTAAACCTATGTTTGACCTATGTAACCCATTAGGATGTCCTAAAGAAGCCAATATGTACTATAGATGGGCTATGTTAATGGAACGTGGTATGACTAAGTACGGTTATCGTAATTGGGAATTGGCTAATTCTAAAGATGAACTTATTAGATTTAAACAGAGTGCCGCAAGACATTTTCAACAATGGCTTAATGGATGGGATTCCGAAGAAGACCATGCTGCAGCAGTATTTTTTAACATACAGGCTTTCGAGTGGTTGAGGAATAAACTTGAGAATACAAAATAATCTAATTTATAAAGCAGTAATCTGGGAATTACTAGGATTACTAACTTTATATTTAATAACACTTAGGTTAGATGTTAGTATTTTTTATATTATTATAAGAATTATTATGTACTATTTTTATGAATTAATATGGAGGAAGAAATGGAAACATACATCTGTAAAACGGTAGAAGAAGTAGCAGAAGCATTTAGTACATTTGACTTCTCTGTATTTGCATTAGATGTAGAAACTAATAATGAACTACGTCAAGATAAATTACAATTAGAAGCTATATCATTATATGATGGTAAAATAGGAATATTTATAAACTGTAATCCAGGAACAATAGAGTACGTTAAAACATACTTTAAGTCATTTATAGACCGTAATAAGCAGACAGTAGTATGTCATAATATTACATTCGATATGCGAGTACTAGCAAAATATAATATATCCTTAAGAGATTGTGAATGGTTTGATACATTAGTCGCAGCACATTTAATAGATGAAAATAAGGTAGATAAAAAATTAAAAACTTTAGCAGTAGAATACTTAGGAAAAGAAGTAATGCTATGGGATGAAGTAAAACAATTATCCAAAGATAGTGAAGCATATATTAATTATAGCATAAATGATTCAGTATATACTTTCGAATTAGCACAATATTTTATACCTCAAATTAAAGACCAAGGATTAGAACAATTATTTAGAGAAATAGAAATGCCGTTCCAGCGTTCATTACTAGACATGGAACTCAATGGATTGCTTGTAGACCAAGATAGGTTACAAGCAATATCCAAAGAGCTTACAAAAGAGAAACAACGATTAGAACAACAAATGTACAAGATGTTAGGAATAAAGTACGAGTTACAAGTTAATTTATTAACTGGAGAAGTAACTACAGTAAGTAATGTTAATCTTAATAGTTCTCAAGTATTACAAAGAATATTATTTGACGAGCTAGGATTAGATATTGTAGAGACAAGTAAGAAGACAGGTAAGGCAAGTACTGGCAAGAGAACAATATCGGCATTAAAGAATAAACATGAATTTGTAGCAGTGTTAGAAAAATATAAAGTATGTCAAAAATTATTAAGTGCATTCAGTTATGAAAGTTTAAGAGAACATATACAATCAGATGGTAAAGTAAGACCTAATTATCGTGATACTGGAACTGTTACTGGAAGACTAAGTTGCAACAATCCAAACATTCAACAGATTCCAAAAACTAATAAATATTTTCCAGATATAAATATTAGAGACTGTTTTATCGCTCCTGAAGGAAAAGTTATATTAACTGCAGACTACTCACAACAAGAATTAAAGATTGCAGCAGAATTATGTAAGGACCCTGCATGGTTAGAAGTATTAGACAAGGATGGAGATATGCACTTGATAAATGCAAATAATGTATTCAACTTAGGTATTGATAAAGAGAAACTATTTAGTACACATCCAGAATTTGAAGAGATAAAAGATAAGTATAAGAAGGATAGAGACAAGGGTAAAGTATTTTCCTTCGGAGTACTTTATGGTATGGGTAAGCATAAGCTAAGTAAAGACTTTAATGTATCATTAGAAGTTGCTGAAGAGATGTTGGATAATTACTTTAAAGGATTTCCAGTACTTAAACAAGCTATAGACGATACACATAAACAAGCAGAAGAAGAATTGTATGTAACAACAATGTTTGGTAGGCGTAGACACTTTCAAAGAAATCAATGGAATAAGTTAGATGATAAGGCATTAAGACAATCTTTTAACTTCTTGATTCAGTCTGCAGGAGCTGATATTATTAGACTTGCAGCTATTAATTGTTATCAATTAGCAAAAGAACATCCTGAATGGGATTTAAAAATGATAGCAACAGTACATGATGAAATAGTCTTTGAGATAAACGAAAAGTTTTTAAATGATAGTTTACCTTATATTAATGAAGCATTTGTTAATGTTAAAGAATTAGTTTCACCATTAAAGTGTGGTATTGGGTTTGGTAAATCTTATGGTTCTGCAAAATAAGAGATACCGAAAGATTTATATATAAGTTAGTATAAAGGTATAAAATGAGAAAAACATTATTAATAGACGTGGACAATGTATTAAGAGATATAATCACACCAATGTGTACAATATATAATGCAGAATTTGGTACTAAACTAACCCCTGCAGATGTTAAACATTGGGACTTAGCAGAAACTTTTAAAGAAGTAGAAGAAGCATACGTAAAAGAATACTTCTTTCAAGATAGGGCACATGCAATGCAAATATTTGAACATGCACCATTACAAGAAGAATTAATTCCATATATGATACAAGGATTACATAAGAGACACGATATACATTTAGTAACTGACCAATTACCACAAAATATTCCATTCACATTAACATGGTTATATGCACATAATATACCATTTAAAGGAATACACTTTACTAAAGACAAGAGTAAAGTATTAGGAGATATATTATTAGATGATGGAGTACACAATCTTGAAGCAGTAGCAAAAAATGGTACTATCCCTATTGTTAGAACTCAACCTTGGAATAAATTTTATGATGGTGGAAGAGTTAATGCCTTTAATGAATTTGTATACTTATTAAATAATCTATATGGAAAATAATTTTTTAGATACATTAGAAGAATTGATTAAGAAATTTCCAGAGCAACATCCAGAAAGAGTATTGGATGATTTTAATAATTATTTAAAGTTAAGTCATATAGTATATCAAGTAAAAGACTTATCGTTTAAAGATAAATTATTGTATGTTAGTCAAAGTTTAGAAGAGAAATACAAGGTGAAGAAATGAAAGTTATGACAATTCTTGGAACTCGGCCTGAGTTAATTAAAATGAGTATGCTAATTAAGAAATTAGATACATACACACAACATATCTTTGTGCATACTGGACAGAATTATGATTACGAATTAAATGAAATATTTTATAAAGATTTAGGACTCCGAAAACCTGACTATTTCTTAAATGTTGCTGCAGATACTTTAGGACAAACTATTGGTAATGTTATTTCTAAAACTGAAGAAGTATTATTAAAAGAACATCCTGATGCAATTGTTATACTAGGAGACACTAATAGTGCACTAGGAGCTATTATTGCTAAGCGTATGAAGATACCTATATTTCATTTAGAAGCTGGTAATAGATGTTTTGATTCTAATGTTCCAGAAGAAATTAATCGTAGTATCATGGACCACTTATCAGATATAAATATGGTATATACAGAAAATCAGAGACATTATTTAATTAAAGAGGGTATTCATCCAGGCAGAATATTTGTTTCAGGAAGTCCAATGTTAGAAGTATTGTCAGATAAAGAAATACATTCTAATATATTAGATGAATTACACTTGAATAAAGATAAATATTATTTAGTATCTTTACATAGAGATGAGAATACAGAGATACAAGAAAATTTTAATAATTTAGTAAATACTTTGATTGAATTATCTAAAGAAGGATTGCCTATTATTGTATCTACACATCCAAGAACTAGAAAGAAGATTGAGCAATATAATACTAAATTCCCAGACAATGTTATATTACATAAACCTTTTGGGTTTGATGACTATTTAGAATTACAGATGAATGCTAAATGTGTTATTAGTGATTCTGGAACTATTAGTGAAGAGTCAGGCATATTAGGATTTCCAGCAGTTACTATTCGTAATGCTATTGAAAGGCCAGAAGCAATAGATAATGGTAGTATTGTTATATCCCCCCTTAACTATGAAGGATTAAAAGTCGCTATAGATGTAGCCACTAATAGTCAAGTTGTTGCACCTCCTGGGTATATGGTTGATAACTTTTCTGAAAGAGTATTAAAAGTTATATTAGGATATACTAATTATGTAAATAAATATGTGTGGTATAAACATGGATAATATTTCAAATAAGAATATATTAGTTACTGGTGGTACTGGTAGCTTTGGAAAAGCATTTATTACTAAAGTATTAAAAGAGTATAATCCTACCAAGATAGTGGTATTCTCTAGAGATGAGGATAAGCAACATACTATGAGATTACAATTTAATGATGCAAGATTATCTTTTGAGATAGGAGATGTAAGAGATGAACATAGAGTATTTGAAGTTATTAGAGATAATAAGATTCAAGTTATATTTCATGCCTCTGCTCTTAAACAAGTTCCTGCAGGAGAATTCTTTCCATTAGAAGTCGTGAAAACTAATATTTTAGGTGCAGAACATGTTGTTAATGCAGCTATAAGATTTAATGTTGAAAAGATTGTAGGATTAAGTACTGACAAAGCAGCTTATCCTATTAATGCTATGGGCATGTCTAAAGCATTAATGGAAAAGATATTCTTAGCTGCAGCACGTAAATCTACCTTTACTAAAGTATGTTTAACACGTTATGGTAATGTAATGTGTAGTAGAGGAAGTGTAATACCATTATGGATTAAGAATGCTAAGAAAGATGAGCCTATACTAGTTACTAATCCTGATATGACTAGATTTTTAATGTCATTAAATGATGCTATTGATTTAGTTATTTATGCAGTTAATGAAGGAGAGAATGGTCAAACATTAATTAAGAAAGCTCCTGCGTGTACAATGCTTGATTTAGCACGTGAGGTTAGGGACTTATTTAATCCAGAAGCTGGGATAGTTATATCAGGCATTAGACACAGTGAGAAGATGCACGAGACATTAATTACTACTGAAGAGTTTATACGTGCAGAGGACAAAGGAGATTACTATGCTATCAATCAAGATGATAGAGGATTAAATTATAATCTATATTTTAGTGAAGGCAAACATAAAGTACCTGTTACAGCGTATACTTCAGAGAATACATATAGATTAAATATAGACGAGATACAGAAGTTATTGTTATCTTTAAAAGAGGTTCAAGATGAAATTAAAAGTACATGAAGATATTAGGGGAAAATTTGTAGAAGTGTACAAGAGCGAAGATGTCCAAGTATCTTTCTTAACTATAAATCCAGGACAAACACGTGGTAATCATTATCATAGGGTACATTATGAAAAGTTTATAGTAATACAAGGTAGATGTTTAATATCTTATAGGAAAATTAATGAAGACTTAGTATATGGCAAATATTTAGATGCAGCTAATATTGAAGAGTTTATTATGGAACCATTTAATGTTCATAATATTTGTAATAAGACAGATAAGGAATGTATTGTGTTATTAATAACAGATAAACCATTTGATAAAAACGATACTGACACGTATAAGGAGGATGTATGAATCCATACTATTTTGTTAAAGAAGCCACTAACAATGGAGAAAGTTTGTTATCACTATGCTGTGGCATAGGACTAGAGTTACATAATCTTAGAACTAGAGATGTAACAGGTGTAGATATATGTAAACCATACTTAGACAATATGCCACATTCACATGTAAAGAAAGTATTAAGTTCTGCACGTGATTATATTGTTAATGCTCCAGACAAGTCTGTAGATGTAATAAGTTTTATAGATGGGCTAGAACACATGCCTAAAGAAGATGGTAAAGTAGTATTAGAACATTGTATACGTGTTGCACGAAAGAAGGTATTAGTATTTACACAGATAGGATATTTACGTAATGAACCTCACAATGCTTGGGGTATTGAAGGTGGAGATGAGTATCAGAAGCATCAGAGTGGTTGGGAAGTATCAGAAGTAGAAGCATTTGGATATAAACTTATTGCTTCAAGTAATGATATAAGTCAGCATAATGAACCTTATACTGCAGTAATGTATGAGTGGAAGGCATAAATGTTTAGTATAATATCCCCCATAGATAGTAATAGATTACAGCAATTTAAGGCTACTTATGAAGCTTATAAGGCATTAGGAGAGTATGTATATGAGTTTATTATGCCTACACGAGAGTATGATAAGGTTAAAGCATTCTTTGATGCTAATAATATTCAAGCAAAACTAATACCTTATGAACACTCTATAGGATATAATCCTTCCAAAGCTTTAAATATTGGTTACAAAAATGTTACATATGATAACATAATTGTTACATCCCCTGAAGTAATGCCTAAGACAAATGTATTACAACAACTATCAGAACTTATAGGACAGAATGTTTTATGTCAAGTATGGGAACAGAATGAGGATAAAAGTATAGGAATGTCATTAGTAAATAGTACATTCCGTAGTTCACATCCTGGATATTATTTTCTTGCAATGTTTACTAAAGATAGTATTGCAAAGATTAATGGTTGGGATGAAGAGTTCATGAAAGGATATGCTTTTGAAGATGATGATTTTGGACATAGATTTAATCGTGCAGGATTAAAATTTGTAATGCGAGATGATATACAAGCTATACATCAATGGCATCCACGTAGTGAAACTATACCTAATGGATGGAATATAAATAAGGATAGACTAAGATATAATGATGCTTGTGGTACAGTATGGGCTACTAAAGGTGTACAATGATACCAATATTTATTATTACAAAAGATAGATTGACAGTATTAAAACAGAGTATAGAATCTTATTTAAAATTAGGTCCAGAAGTAAAGATAGTACTACTTGATAATGGTAGCACTTATCCTCCGTTACTTGAATGGATGAGTACTTGTGGATATGAGATTATTAGAAATCCAAATCCTACTGGTTCATTTAAAGATATTAGTGATTGGGTAGGAAATGTTATATCACTATATGCCGGAAATTTTGAACACTATATAGTAACTGACCCTGATATAGAATTAGAAGAACCTAGTCCAGCACTATTAGAATACTATAAGGCAGTATTAATGGCATTTAGTGGGGCTAATTGTGTAGGACCAATGCTTAGAATAGATGATTTACCTGAATGTTTTCACTTCAGAGACCAAATGATTGAAAGTCATAATATACAATTTTGGGGACCACAACATAAGACTATGAGATTTAGAAATGTATTAGTGCAACCTGCTCCTATTGATACAACATTTGCTATGTATCGTAGAAGTTTTAGATTTCATAGATTAAACATGGGTATAAGAGTACGTGCTCCATATCAAGCTAGACATTTAGACTGGTATTTAGATACATTAAATCCTACTGAGGAACAGCAATACTATTTTGACCATGCAAGTAATGTTAGTACAATGAAGATGCACGTAGCTAAAGGAGGAATGGGATAAATGATGTTCAGTATTATAGCAACAGATTATGATAAGAGTGTATCTGCAGAAGTATTACAACGCTTCCTTGATAGTCTTAAAGCTCAAACATTTAAAGACTTTGAAGTAATAATATTACATGATGGTCCAAGAAATCATGACTTAGTAGTAGATACAACAGGATTAAATGTTAAATGGTATGAATCTTTGTTTAGAGCTAATGTATGGGGACATAATTTAAGAACTTATGGTATGACTCGTAAAGCAGAAGGAGAATATTATATAAATACTAATACAGATAATGTATATTATCCAGACTCTCTTGAAAAATTAAATGCAGAAATTGAGCAGTACAGTAATTATAAAGTATTTATTAATCATGTAAAGATGATGGGTATGCACAAAGAGGAACATTCTAGTGGAATGAAAAGAATATATTATGATAAAGAAAGAGACTATTCCGTATATACTATATTGACTGGAGACCCTCCAATATGGGGTAATATAGACTTAATGAGTCTAGTAGCACATAAAGATGTGTGGGATAGTATAAATTATTGGTATGATTTAGGCACATCAAGTGATGGTGTTATCTATCAGAAAATGTGTCACTTATTCCCATATAGGAATACTAGTATACTAATTGGTGAACACTATTGAAGTGCTATATAAATAGTTAAAAGAAAAAGAAAAAAATAAAGTACTATTTCTAGTACTGTTAGTTTCATAACAACCTTATTGTTTTGTTACAGATACTATTTCTAACTCGTCATACTCATTATCTTTGAATACAACTCTAGCTTCGAAATCAAATTTGTCATCATCTTGTCTGAATGAACCAGTTACAAGTAATTCTGCATCTAAGTCTTCGAAGTCTATATCTTCAACAATAACGTCTACTGAGTCAGAGTCTAATTTTAATTTTTCCATGTCCTTGTCGTCAAGAGTTGTTCCATTAACAACTTCTCCATCAAGTTCATCAAATAAATCTTTCTTAACAGAATCTAATGCTAATGCTTTAAAATCATTAACTAGTATAACTCTATCAACAATTAAATCTAACTCATCATCATCTAAGTCTTCAGTAATGTATTCTATATTACCTTCATTGTCATAGATATGTTGAAGTACTAAGTCCATATTACCAGATTCTACTTCTACAACTTTTTCTACTTCTACTATCTTATCCTGGAATTCTATTACTGGTACTTCTTTTAGAACTTCTACAGTCTTGTATTCTACAGATTCTATTGTCTTTGGGAACATTTGTGAACCTGCGAAGGCTCCTACTCCTAATAACAATACTCCTGCACCTACAACTTTTAATACTTTCATAACTTTTTCTGTTTTCATAGCAACACACCTCCATGTGAATAGCTAACGCTAACTAATTATTGAAAATTAGTCAGTGATGAGAATAATACCACCTAAAAATATTTTAGAATAAAAAAAGAAAGAATTTATAGTTCTACTTCTGTGAAGTAGTAATCTATAGCATCTATAACTAATTTTATTCCTAATGATACAACTGCTAAGCCTAAGCTTGATACTAGGACTGTCCAATCTAATGTTGCTAAATTGACAGCTGATAGTATTGCAGTAATTATCTTTACTGAATCCTTATTTCTATATAATGCTTCACTAAACTTATATCCTTTAAAACTTAATCTTGGACTTTTTGCCATGTTATCACCTATTTTGAACTGTATACTAATTCTGTATATCCAAAGTCTTCATTTACTCCAAACCATATACTTTTATAGTTTGAATCTTTGGTCTCTAAATCATTCTTGTACTCTATAATTCTCTTCTTTTGAATTTCAAACTTGGGCCTATCTTTTATACTTCGTAAGTTTACCCAGTAACACCAGTCTAAGAATGTCCAATTTAATGGGTATTCTTCTGGCTTATATCCTAACCACGCATGTCCTCCACCTTCAACATCTCCAGCAAATATTAATAAACGATTTGCAGGTACACCTTTTAATCTGGCAAGTACATATATTAATGTAGCTCCACCATCACAATCATCTTTCATGCCTTCTACTATCTCATTTGCTGTGGCCCAGTATTCCTCTGACTTCCATACTGTACTATCTGGAGTATATTTCAAATTGTTTCTAACATATGATAATATATTCATCATACATTCGTCATAACTATTTCCGAATTCTATACTTTGTGCTACTTCCTGTAATTTTATACTTGGATTTTGTACTTGTGCTTTTAGCCATCCTTGTAATTTCTCTTTAGTTCTATACTTACTATTGATTATATACTGTATTATACTAAACTTATATTTAGTTTGCAGATTATCAAAGACTGTATTGTCTAATAATCTTTTAGGAAATCTGATTAACATTTTATTCAGCCCTTAGGGCTACTCCATATAATCCTGGACTAAATGCACTGGTCTCTGTACTTGCGGCTATTAGTTTAACCGTAAGCATAGTTGGCTCACTTGTAAATGCTGTAAATGAACTTATACTAGGATTATTTCCGCAGCTTAGCCATCCAGTATCTTCTGTAGTATTAGTTAATTTATATTGTATATCTGCTCCTTCTGTCCAATTTCCAATATGTGTCACAAGTATTGCACTACTAATTGATGGAGACAATCTTCCTGCAGGTATAGTATGTTTTATGTGAATACCGTCTGAAAAATCAAATGTTGCTCTTAAAGTGGTTATATCCCATAGTGTACTATTTGCTCCTGATGGAGTATTACCAATTGCTCCTTCATATATCATAAAGTTTTCAGTTCCTAAAGCACCATAAGTATAAGGACTACTACTCCTATAATAAGTAGCAGTACCTGCAGCATGTACAGCTACAACAGTATAATTAGACCCTGCAACTAAACTTAAATTACTCAATGAGCATGTATTACCTGACCATGTTCCAGAAGACACCATAGCTCCTCCTGCAATATACACTCTAGCTCCAGTACTTACTACACTGCCATGTTTTGTCAATTCTAAGTTAGTTATAGTGCCATTAATTGGTCTTATGGCCACTCCTACCGTATTATTAGTGGTTGAATTTGCTGTAGTACTCCACGATAGTGATGTAATATTAGAAGGATAAACATATTTAGAATCTAAATATACTGCTGTAGTATAACTTGTACCATATCCAAAACTAACATATCCCATTCTTGACGTTGTCGATATATATGCATCTGCAAATAAGTCATAATATCCTTTACTATATGTTAGTGTTCTATCCATTAATGTTCTTATATGGTCCAGCATAGAATACCTATGGACACTTAAAATATTTCCCATTACTTCATCTGCATCAGTTGCTGTTCCATTTTGTATATTGTATAACGTCATATTTATTCACCTATAATAATCCACTGTATAATACTGTACTTGATATTAAATTATCACTAGCCCAAAGACTTGAACCCCATATAGCTAATCCCCATGTGGAACTTCCAATAATGTATCTAGCAGTTACAAAATAACTACCTACTATATTAATAGATTCTATACCATAAAGGTCTATATCTGTTATCTCTTCAGTCTCAATAAAGTCATCCTTATATGAATTAGCTTGTGCTAATCCTTGACCTATAAGTCTTCCAAGTTCTGTTGCAGGATTAAGAGCCATTATCCCCTCTCAATACTAAACCAGAACTCTACATTAATATCAAAACTAGTAGTATGAAGTAATGAAGGTACAAGGAAATTTGCTTGAAGATTGCCACTACTTGCAAGAGTACTAGCATTATGTAATCCTATTACATTAACATACTCATTATTTGCTTCAGTGCTTAATCTTTTACCTATATATTTTACTACATTTGCACTTGCTGAATCACTGTCTAAAGCATTTCTATCAAACTCTCCACTAGTAACTATATCTTGAGCAGTTAAAGTGCCTGTAGTACTACCGAAAGCTAAGTATGAAGGTATAGTGTAACTACCTCCTGATAGTAACTGTGCTACACCATTAAGTATATTGTCATTAATCATTGTACAACCTCTTCAACTAATCCTATAGTTGTGGAATCAATATCGTATGTCATGTCTTTTATTCTTAAAGTCTTATTTGTTAAATTATAACTTGGAGCAGTAAGATTTACCTTATCTCCAATTGTGAATGTAACTGATGGTGCAATAATAACATCTGCTTTTATAACACCTTGATTATGTAATTGTATAAAGTCTTGTCCTGCCTTTCTACCATCTGCTTTTACTGCTTCTCTAAAAGCATCATTATCACCACTATATGCTCCTGTCTGTCTAATCTTTTCTGCAATTTGTTCGTCTACATAAATATAATATTTAAATCCATGCTTTGCACGACTTACTGGGTCATCTGCTCTAGTAGTTATAGGCCTATTATCTAAATCTTTGCCACATTTTACTATAACATAATTCTTTACATCTCCTACATCTATACCAGTCTTTAAAGTTTTTATATTACTGCCTTCTATTAATGGTGTAGGATTTGTATCTCCAACATATCGTTTACGAATAACTAATTCATTACTAGTATTAACATACCAATAATATTTACCGTCTCCTGTATAACCATCTACTAAGTATTTATCTAATACTGCAGCTAATGATTTATCGAACTCACGAACTTGATTTCCTGAATTTAATGTTGGAAATGCTGAACCGTCATATGCTCCAGTTGTAGTATTAAATTTTAAAGTAGGATTAGTGCTTGACCATGTAATATTAAAATTTGTATTACGTAATGCTACACTGTTTAAACATGCTCTTAGGAATGTCATTACATTATCTGTATGACTTGTTGCTGTATTATGAAATACTAATCCAGTTGTAGTAATTTCACCAAATGAGACACCTTCTATTCTTAGTATTCTTCCTTTGTCTGTTACTTGTTCTGAAACTAGTTTCACTAATCCAGTTATTAATAAGTTTGAATCTGTAGCGGTGGCACCATTAATAAGCGAATGTATAGTTATCTTATCTTGTGCTTTTATAATATCTATTACAGTATTTCTATGATTGTTTAATTTAAAATTAAATGTATCTCTAGTATCTCCTAATGCTGTACTAACTTGTACATCATACGCTTCTGTTAAGTACACTGGTGTTTCGGACCATGTCTTTGTATCTTCATCCCACTCATAAAGAGTTACTTGAAATCTATGAATCATATTGTTTCAGTTAATTGAGCATTTATTACTAATAAATTACCTTTAGACTCATCTGCAGATACTCTCATATTATAAGATTTAATCTGCACTGGTATAGGATAAGTACTACTTGCAAGTGATGAAGCTGCGAAGCTTGATAATAATACATCACTAGTGCCTAAGGATGCGGATAAGTATATCTTACTTGCATCTGTTCCTACATATTGATTCTTTACAAATTCATGCCATAATGCCCAAGTCATAAATCCACTAGGATTTCTTTGTGGTATATAAAATGTTAAACTTATCTGTGGATTTTCCCATCCAGAGAATTGTGATTCAACACTTCCATAACTACTATTACTTGGGTCTGTGGTTACTAGATTCTTCCATGAATAACTTATTTCTGCGTTTAATAATTTTATAGCACTTGTTGTACTTATATTATTTGATTGTAATGATATTATATTTGTCATCTTATTGTGCACTCATATTCTGGTATCGTTTTATTTCATTCATTAATGATTCTGCATTAGTAGTCTCTACCTTTTCAATATTAATATTATATGTAGTTGAAGCTTTTGGCAATAAGCCACCGTACTCCATATATCCTTGAGATGGTGCTAATGCAGAACTTTGTTCCCAATTCAAATAAGATTCTGCAATAGATGGTTTCCAGTTAATAACATCTTTTAACCATGAGGGTGTTTTTAATCCTACAGCGTTCATTCCTTTAGCCAATAATGATAATAATGTTTGTATTGGTGAGATTACTGTAGTAATAAGGAAATCTGCTAAAAATGCAAGTCCCCTTATTATTCCCCTTAATACAGATAAAAAGAATTGTTCTAAGCCACCCATTGACTCCTGTAATTTATAAATCCAATATAATACTGCTCCTATTCCAACAATAATACCAGTTAGGCTTAATGCAGAGGCTATTGTGAATTTTGTTTGGGCTATAGTTGCTGTTGTAATAAAAGTAGTTAATGTTTGATATGCTTTTGCTAGTATTACAATAGTATCTTTTAGTCCATTATATGCTAATGCTGAAGCTCCACCTACTGCTGCTAATGTTCCAAATATTGCTGCAAGTATAACAAATGTTCTAACAAATCCTTGTAGTAATGGACTGCTTTCTAATAATTCTGAAATATAATCTATTATAGGTATTAATAATTCTGCTACTGGTTGTAATGCTTCACCAAAAGTATACCCTAGATACTTCATACTTCCTTCAAGCATATCGGTCTGTGTAACTGTACCTTCTACTGAATGTGATATTTCATTAAATGCTTTAGTACCAAAAGTGTAAAGTTGAGAAGACATTCTTTGTAATGCCATACCTGCAAACATGATAGACATAGCCCATCCTGCAAAAGGAGTAGTACCTAAAGACTTCTTTAGTTGTAAAGTCTTATCATACATAGCTTGTTCAGCTTTAGCCATACTTTCAAAGGACATTAAACCTTTTTTATAATCCTTTTGTATCCTATTAAGATTATATTTACCTTCTACTAATTCTGTCCTTATCTTTATTACTACGTCTTCTTGTACCATTTTATTTCTTTTTTCTTAATTGTCTATCTTGTTCTTTTAAAACTCTAGTTCGAGCTTCTATCATATTAAATATGAATGGAATATCTGTATTCCAAATATCTTCTTGGGTCCAATGAAACTCATTTACAAGTACAAATACTAAATCTTCCCAATCTCTCTGGGTCTTCTTTTCATCTGATTTCTGAATATCCTGAAAAAATGAATCCATCTTATTGTGTGTGTGTTCGCCCTAGATTTAATTCAAATATTAGTGGGAACAAATCAAATAAGTGTTGTGCAACAAAATCGTCTATATCCTCATTAGATGCTGTTGGTACACTTCTTTTTAATGTTACAGTACATACCTGGACTAATTTAGTTACCGTGTCAGTGTCCATTAAATCTATTATACGAGATAATTTCTCTTCATCAGATAACTTATTCGCATCTTTTAATTCATTAAATTTTTTACTAAGCTCTAACAATAATGCTAAGTAATCGCCCTTTAGTGGTAGTAATTTTATTACTTCTTGGCTACCATCTAAATTAGTATAATTAAAATCTTTACTATAAACTGCTTTTCTTAAATCTACCATTTCAATCACCTAAAATGTTTTCTTTTCTTTTCTCTCAGGTTCTTCTGTCTTGCCTGATAACTTATCTTCTACATCTGTTAATCTAGCATCTATAACTGCAACATAATCATTCAAAGCATATAATTCTTTATAATGCTTAAAATACTGTAACAATAATTTTATACCTTGTAAGTATTCATTATTTGCGTACTTAAAACAAAACTCTTGAAACTCTTTATCTATCTCAAGATTTCCTTCAGTAGCTGTATATGTTACCTTAAATGCTGTCCTTCCAGAGTTTCTACTTATATCACTAAAACTTTGTGCTATTTCTATTCTGTCCATTTCTAATCACCCAATTAATTTAAAATAAAAAAATACTGGTAAATTACCAGTCTAGGAAGTCTGAACCATTTCCTACTATTGTACTTCCAGTTATTGTGGATGTTCTTATATTAGTTGCTCCTAATTCTGTTAATGCTGGAGTCTTAAATGTAATACTCATCATTAATTCTTCTTCAGCATTCATATCAGTTTCTAAGGATGTTACTCTAATATTATTATATCCTCTAACTTTTAGTAATCCATTAGTATAATGTGTTATCCATAAACTCTTTGTAGCTGACTCATCCGTTGCTACACCATTAGGATATTTAAATTTGTCCCATCTATCTAATGTTGAACCATAAGTGTTTTGTACTGATATATCCATTGATACTTCTATTGGAGTTCTAGGTTTTTCTATTTCTATATCTCCACCAAAGCAATGTTTTACATCTGTCTCTAACTCTCCACCTGATACTTTCCAATTACGGATTTCTCCTACAATCTTGTCTGCTGCAGTAGCTGTGCTACCACTTACATCTTCTGCTAAGATGTATATACTTGTTTCGTTTTGGAATACTCCTGCCATATTTTCACCATTTATTTTTTAATATTATTTTACGCTATCTGCGACTACATTTCTTACATCTGTCTTAAACTTTTGTCGAGTTAATGAATAGATGTTGCTTCTACGTCGAGTACTTATCATATTAATATTACCTGAATGCCAAGGATGTTTTAAAGCTTTTGTACTTGTCATCATCCATGCTGGTAAATCAAAATGTTGTCCTCGCCATATCTTTTCTGGGTGAGCCAGTGGGTATTCCCCAACTACTGCCTCGTGTTTGCCTTTCGTATGAACTTGTCTTATAACTTGAATACTGTTTGCAGATTCTGCTTTTGGTCCTTTTGGCATATTGAGTTTTATACCATCTCTTAGGAATCTTGCAGCATCTGTAACTGTTAATTTGCCACCTTTTTCTAACTTACTGGCCATACGTTTTAATCTCTTATTGAGATTTCTAGAGTCTATTGAAACTATCATATTTACCTCCTTATGAAGGTATAAGATAATGTTTTAGACTTTATCTTCTGGTCATTTGGAGTTATAAAAGCGTCATCTTCTGAACTATCTACTAAAGTGAATCCACTCCATGTATTAGTTGTTATACTATTATCAATTCCATCTGACATCTTGTCTAAGTCTTCATTCTTTTTAGCAAATAATATGAACATAACACTTATAGTACTCTTCATACTAGTACCGAATGTTGATTCTGATTTTCCTATATTTACATTAGGAAATGCTATACAAGGAAATGTGATTGTAGAAAGGTCTGGATAGCCACCAATTAATGCAGGGGTTGCACTAGCACCGTAGCTAGACTTATCAGTATTGATTAATGTTCTTACTGCTGAGTAGACATCTTGTCTAAGTGTACTATCGCTAGTCATATTCTTCCCCAATTACATTGGCCTAAGAATAACTACCACTACGTAGTAGTTATATCTGCTCTTTTAATCGAGCAACTTTAACTATTATACTATCCTTTATAATATAATGTTCTACTGCTTTCACTTTATAAACTTTACTATTATATGTGATTTTATCATCAATATTTAGGTTCTGGTCGTACTTAATGGCTATATCCATCTCTCCCTTATCTAAGTCTCCAAATTGGAAGTACTCTTGTTCCTTGTGCATTAAACCCCAAGGTACTATAGTAATTGATACATCTGTAGCATAAGTGTCTGTCCTATCTCCATAAATATTTGAACTTCCTTCAGTTATTGCAGAGTACAATGCTGTACTTCCTAATCCTGCAAATACTTTTTCTTCTATCTTATTTCTAATACTTATTGGATTAACCATATTACACCTAATAATTTCTAGTAATTCTAAACGTATTAAGTCCTTGACCTATATTATTAAATAATGAATTTATCTCTTCGTTCATACTCTTTAAGTAACTTACTGAATAATTACTTGGGTCTGTTACACTGATAGTTCCTATCTGGATATTTCCACCTTCACTATTAGATTGACTATTAACTAATGACATAATAGTTCTCTTTGCAACTAATAATGTACAAAGTTTTTGTATCTCAGGAGGAGTAACTTTATAACCATAAGTCCATGTAAGTCTAAACTTTTTACTACCTGCTAGTGGTTGCACCATATGTGTAGGATTTTGTCCTCCTATGAATTCAATCTCTCCCTCGTCAGCGTATGATATAAAATTCTTATCGAACCCTTCTTCTAATTCAATCCATGATGGAGATACACCTTTACTATTTACATTATATTCCAGTTTGGTAATACTGATAAATGGTGTTTTAGGTAATCTAAATATTCCACTACCGTCATAATCATAGTAAGTACTTGACTCGCTTGTTGAAGAGAATACTTGTCCTGATTTAATTTCTATAATCTTAGACTCTTCTTGTATCCATCTATCTACATCCTGACTGGATGGTATAGTATTATTGTCAAATGCAGTATCTAATCTTAGTTCTGCTTGTACATTTTCTAATGTTGTATAATAACTCATAATTCCACCTAAACTCCATTTATTCTCGATATTGATGATTTTGCAATATTATTTACTTTTGCTGGTGTTACACCAAATATTTTCTTCGCCCATCCAATAGATAATGGATAAGCCAGGCCATTTCCACTATTATATAATTGTGTTACTTCATCACTGGTTAATACTCTAGACCACATACCAAACTCATCTATCTTTCCATCGAATGGACTTGAACCACCATCTGCACTATTTCCTATAGTAGGTGTAGCAGTGCTTGATAATGCTCCAGAAGTATCTCCTACATCATTTAAAGTTGTTATAGTTTGGGATACTCCATTAATAAATATTTGAATTGTTTCTCCTGTCTTAGTAACAGTTATCATTTGCCAGGAACCTGTTGAAACAGTTCCATTACTTCGTATAGTTTTATAGGCCGAGCCACCACGTTCTAGTATTACAAAAACATATCCACCAGACACATCATTAAATGAAATATTTAATCTATGGGAAGTTGCTGCTTGTCTATATTCATACATTGTTCGAGTAGTTCCACCGCCACCTACATTATCTGGATTAACCCACAAATTAATAGTACAGTTCCCTAAACTTGCTAATACTGGCATTGATACTTTTCCAGATGAAAAATCTCTACAGTAAGATAATTTTCCAGTACTATTAACAGTTGCTCCTGCATCTGCAGTAGCATCCGTGCCACCAGTAGCATCATCTACATTAGTGCCACTAGTTTCATCAAATTTATAATATGCAATTAAATTATCTGTTAATGCCATTTTATGTTAATTCAATATATGTTTGTCCAGGATTAAATAATATAGACGAAGCACTTACCGCATGTCCTACTACTCTAACAATATCTCCAGTACCACTAGGTTGCGTAGCTGTTGGGGCTCCAGGAGTTGTACTAATATATAAAGTTTGTCCTGTAGTATATGACCATCCACTATTACCATAAAATCCATATAATACAAATGAACCAGATGCACTTGCACTAATGTTAGCAGTAGCAAGTCCTAATAATCCTACACTTGTAGAACTACCATCGGCATCAGCAGCAATCATTTGATTAGCAGAGTTTAAATAACAAACTGTACCTGCTGCAACAGATGAGTCTACTGTAAATGTTGCTAAGTATCCATTACCTGTTAATGTTGTAGGAGTAGTACTTAATGTTACTCCATTTTCTGGTAATCCAAATGCTTTCCAACCACTATTATAAATATAAAGTTCATTGTTTGTACTATCATATACCATTGGTACTCTTCCAGTATAACTTGTTGGTGTGCCTGTTGGTACTCCTGCACAACTTGAAATATAAAGGAATCCATCTGTATCAGATGTTGCTAATGTAGATGGTCCAACTCTTAAATTTCCAGTTACGTAAGCATTATTAGCAAAGTACTTATTTCCTTCATTAGTTATGTTTGAACTTCCTAAGTCTGCTCCTGCTGTTGCGAATGAACTATTAACTGTGTGAGTATATGTTCCGCTGCTATTATTATAATTTAATTCCCAAGAACATAAACCATAAGCAGAATTTAATGCTCTTACTTGTATCTCATAAGTTTTACTTCCACCATTCGTGTCTGCTGTTTTTACTACTTGAACTGGAGGATTACTTTGGAAACTTGTTGCGTTACTGTCCATATCTATTGAGTAAGTAACAAGAGGTCTATCAGTGTTTAAATCTCCTTGACTTCTATAATGAACGTATAAGTTTACTTTTGCAAATTGTTTACTATCATCACTTAATAATATTGTACCATATAAGTCGCTATATCCATATGTATTACTTATTACACAACTAGCTATAGTTTGCCATGCTGTAGCATCTGCTCCCCAACTTCCACTACCTTTCTTTTGAACTAAAGACCCTTGTCTAAAATCACTAGCTTTCATATAACTAGATATTGTTACTGCTCCAGTAACATCTAAAGCAGTCGCTGGACTTTCTGTTCCAATACCAACATATCCATTTGAATCAATAGTTAATCTATTATTATTATCTAATCCAGTAGTAGATAGTCCAGATATTTTAAACTTATCAGAATCACTGTTATCAATACCCATCATCCAACGTGCAACACCTGGAAGACTAAATTGTAATAAAGCATCACCAGTACTTCCTTGTGCAATAGTTAAACCCTGGGCAACATCTGTTGAAGAATTACTTGCATACACATATAATTGACTTGCTGGTGAGGCTATATCTCCTATTCCTATCTTTCCATCTTGTAAGAAAGTCATAACCCCTGTAGTACTAGCATTCCTAATTCTCATATCATCAGTACCGCTAGTGATACCTCCATGTATTTGCCACTTTCTTGCACCTTCACGGTATAAATCTATATATTGTCCGAAGTTTCCAACTCTATCAAAAGTAATTCCTCCGCCCACAACATGTAAATTAGTTGTTGGTGTAGTAGTGTTTACTCCTAATCTTCCTTCAGCATCTATTCTGATTCTTTCTGCATAAGATGATGCTGAATTTCTTGTTAAGAATGCAATATGTGATAATGGACTTACATCTCTTCCGAGTTCTATTCCTGCATAATTACTAGTACCTGCAGTTCTGAATACTATGTGTCCTGCTGTACTATTTGTGTTTGCTCCATAATCTAATACTATATCCGGTATACTATTTGCTAAGTGTAATACTGTAGCTGGAGCAGTTGTACCTATACCTAAGAATCCGTCTGTTATTAAAGTCATCTTAGTAGTAGAGTCTGCAAATCCTGTACCATAAGCCCATGCAAACTTGTTAGATTGATTTAATCCATGAATCCAATAATTACTTCCAGTAGCTGTATTATCCATGTATGCTACTGCTACTTCTCCTGCAGTACTTCCATTTGTTTGTTGTAAAAATATTCCATTAGTTAAGAATGTTCCGTCTCCAGCACCGTTTGTTGCTAAGTGTAATTTTGCTGTTGGTCCAGTAGTTCCTATACCTACTCTACCATTAGCTGCATTTATAGACATCTTGTAACTGTTATTATCTCCGAATGTGAATGTATCGGTTATTGTACCGTATGTTAAATAAGGATTAGTTGTACCGCTACTTAAATATATTGTTCCCACAGAATTACTTAATGCTGCTCTAATATGCCCTCTAGTATCTACTAATACATTTGAGTTTGCTCCAGAAGGTGTTATAGTACCAACCCCTATTCTTCCAACAGGGTCTAAATATAATACTTCATTAAATGTTAATGGGTCTCCAGCAGTTAAACTTTGTGGAGCACTTCCTCTAAATCTTCGTGAACCATTAAAAGAATAATCTTCTAACATATGTCCTATAACAGAAGATGTGGATGTAGTTTCCCATCTTGAATCAGTTGGGTCCCAAACCATATATCTACTTATAGCCATACTGGGAGATGAATTTGACGAGAAGCTTAAAGCTCCGGCATCGGAAGTTCCTATTGCAAATATATTTTTAAAATGTGTAGCAACCAATGTTCTTCCTGCTCTAGTGCCACCAAAGAAATTTGTAGTATCAGTATGTGTTAATAAATGTTGTGAAGCATTATTAGTTGAAGAGGATGATACTTGAATAGTGCCTAATACATCTAACGTAGTAGCTGGAGCAGATACTCCAATTCCAACTCTTCCTGCACCAGTAACATTAAATACATTAGTACCGTTTCCATTTACTGCATCTACTAAGTGTCCTGTGCCGGTAATACCAACACCTTCTACACGTAGAACTCCAGAATTTGAACCTGCAACATGTAATGTAGATGAAGGACTTATGGTTCCAACACCTAATCTATCATTAGTACTATCCCAGTTTAAAATAGATTCAGTATCAAATCTAAATGCACTAGAATTATAAAAAGGAATACTATTATTATTAGGAGAATCTTCTCTAGTTGCTACTTTTTGTAAAGAACCTATTTCTCCTATTTTAAAAGAGTCACTTGGTTCATCAAATATGAATTGGTAATCAGGAGAACTTCCTCTGTCTATTTGTATTCCTGCACTACCAGCAGTAACTCCTGCACCAACTTCACCATAATTTAAAAGAATAATATTATCAGAAGTACTTACTTGTCCAGAATTAACTATCCAAGAAGACCCAGCAACATATAAATCATTAATAGTTAAAGAATCAAAAGCTACATCACTATTAGTACTAAGATTTTGGTCCAAGCCATTTAAATAATCAAATTCAGTATTACTAACTAATCCACCTGCAATCTTAGTAGCATCAATCTGATGAGTAAGATTACTGGATTCTAAATAATAACTAGGCAATTGTCCACCTAATTGTTCAGAATTATCAACAATACCATCATCATCAGTATCATATACGGACTTAAGCATATCACCTAATCCTAATGCTGCTGGAACATAATTAGAAACGTCTACACGAGAGAATCCTGAAGTATTAACTACCTTAACAACATCCCCATCTTTACTAATCTTTATCTGATAATTTTGTGGATTAATCTTTATTTGAGTCATTTTATTTAGTTACTTGAGTACTTAAATTTACACTACCTTCTAACAATCTAGTAACAATCCCAAGAGGACTTGTTATTATTAAATCATAAACTGCAGTATCAAAACTTAATGTACTAGTAACAGTATTAGGAACGCTTAAAGCAATAACTCCAGTACTACCAGTAATACTCATATAACTTCCAGTAGTGCTTAATTCCAAAATACTTGTACTTTCAGCTGCACTGGATTTAATTTGCATATCACCAGAATAATCAGTTAAATCACTAACTGTACCAGTATCATCTGTTACTCCTAAAGAGTAATTAAAATGAGCACCTTGCTCTATTAAAAAGTTATATTTTCCTGCAGCCATAATAATCATCTCGTTAATTAGTCATTTGAACATATATAAAAAAACATTTATAACATTTAGAACACTGAAATCCAGCAATCAATCTACCATCTCTATCATTGTGTTCCATACAATGTAAATCTGTTGCCTTATTACAACACGTTGGAGGATTAGTTATTGCCATCCTTTATCTCAACCTTCTCATCAAACCTATCCAATGTACCTAATAATTGTATAAGCTGATAAACTTCAGCATACGGTCTCGTAGCCAAATAACTTAATACAGCACTTAATTTTTGTTCATTTATTTTAAATTCCATCTTTACACCTCGTTTCTTACAATAATCCTACAAATTTTAGGGCTAATAACATTGTAATAAGGACCCCTAATATCCAATAAAATCGTGATTGTAAATCTTTAACATCTTCTTTTAGTGCGTACTTATTATCGTTACGCTTTAGTAAATCTTTTATCTCATTAATATCTCTTTTAATGTCATCTACCTTGGTCTCTAAAACAGCCATTCGCTCACCCATCATATTCTCACTTTGTGTGCTCATAAAAATAATAAGTAGGGGAGGATTACTCCCACTCAAAAAAAATTTACTTATGCTTCATAAGTTTCTATTGTACAGATACCATTAGCTCTTAAGACTGCTATGTCCCATTCTTCTACACCAACAAAGTCAGTATATCTTCCTAGTTCATGTCTTTCAGCTCTTACTGTTGGTAATGCTTTGTAACAGATACCAAATGGTGATTCACCAGATATATCCATACCTAACATTACTGCCTTAGTCTTGTTGTTGGATGCTGTAACTAATGTTGAGTAAACAACTTCTAATCCACCAATCATTTTTAATGTTCCACCAAGGATTGTTTCTCTGCCACCAAATTGTGATGCGTCTCTGAATGCTTGTGTTTTCATTAATTGACCAAGTTGTCCTGGAGATACAATCAATACTTTTGGTACTAATTTATCTTTCATTATCTCAACTTTTGCTGATACTATGTCATCCCAATCAAGAGTGTCGGAAGTTGTTATATTAGATGATATAACACTATTTGCTGTGATTGCATTTCCTGCTCCACCTTGTAATACTGAAATAGATTCTGTATCTCTTGCAACTGCAAGTGCATAACCTATCTTTCTTGACATATCTGATGCAACATCATAGAATGCTCTACGTGCTTCTTTATCAGACAATTGATATGCGAAAGCATACTCAGTTGGTGTAAAGACTACTTGTGTTACACTGTAAGCTGCGATAGTTACATCATTAGATTCTAATACTGCAACTGCTGCTGCTGGTGCACTATTAACAGTCACATTTAATGTGTCTCCTGGTGCTCCTAAAATGTCATTGTAGACTTTTGCGTAAGGTGTTACTACATACGTGTCTTCTACGTGTCTTAATACTTCTCTATTCCAGATTTCTGGATTTACATATCCTGCTGCTGTTGCAGTAGATTGGAAGCCGTTACTTCCTATTGCGTTCATTACTAGTTCTTTGAAACTCATTTTACATCTCTCCATTTATGTTTTATCTTCTTGTTTGCCCTGTTTTTTCGAAATAGAAGTCTGGCAATCTATACTTCTGTTTAAATGCTTCGGCACTTAGTTTCTCAACTTCTGATAAGTCTAACTTTTCAGTATCAACTTCTTGGCCGTTTATAGTACGTACATTTGGATTTGGTTTCTCAAATGGTGACTGATTAGTTACTACTCCTTTACGTTGTGCTTCTAATTCTTGTAGTCTCTTCTCAAAAACTTCTGTTGATGCTTTTAATTGTGCTTCTGTTTCTGCTTTAGTTTTTGTTAATTCTTCTTGCTGTTTCTGTATTTGCTCTCGTAATTTGTCAGTCTCTATTTTTGATTCCATTTCCTTTCGTACTTTATCTTCAACTTCTTTTGCTGTCTTTTCTGCTGTTTCTCTTAAAGCTTCTGCTTGTTTTTTTGAAACTTCTGCTTCAATAGCTTTCAAGTCAGCATCAGATACATTCTTGGTATCTACCATTTTTATTCACCTTTCGTTAGCTCTTCAATTTCATTAGTAACCTTATCCAATTCCTTGGTTGCAGTTCCTACTTGAGCATTAATTGAGTCAATTGTATTTAACAATTGTCCTTCTTGATTCTTCCAATCTATCTGTGCCTTTTCAAAATTTAAGATATTTAATTGTCTTATATTTTCTATATATTCTGGCACTCTTTCATATCCCCATTTAGGGTCTTCAAAAGTAAAATTGTCTATAGCAATCTTTTGATTTTTAATTAATAGTTCTACTGTTGCCCTGTGTATTTCTAAACGTCTATGCACATCTGGCAACTGCATTTTAAACATTTCAATCTCTCTATTGAGATTGTCTCTATATCTAATCTTTCTTTCTAGTTCTAAACTTTTTTCATTTTTCTCTTCCATTTTCGTTTCACCTATCTATTACTTGCCCCCAATCACTTGGATAGTGAGGCACTTCAAAATTTGTATCACAATATATTGGTACATGCTTATTATGCAAGTCCATATAAAAGTAAACATCTGAATGTTTATTGTCAAATCGTTCATCAGTCCAAAATGGATAATCTTGAACTATTTGTCTAGCAATTAATGTGCAACCAAGTCCACAACCATGAACTTGTTTAACACCTGTATTTAATACTTTAGGCAATTCTTCATACGTTATTAAACGTGTGCCTAATTGTCCAACTTCTTTCTTGTAATCCAAAAAGAATATACAAGGAATCTTAAACTTTCCTTCTCTTCCAGGAATTTTACCTTCAAGCCAATAAACACTTCCAACAACTAATTTATTATGTTGTAATAATCTTTGAATAGTATTTATTGGAGGTATAAGGTCGGACTCAATCATTAGTAGATAATCATATCCACCGTCTAACATTCTCTTTCGAATATAATTCTGTGAATCACTTAATGTATCACGTGTATTCTTAGCACGTGTTAAATGTACAACTTCTGAATAACCACGTTGTAATAATTTAAAATAATAATTCTTTGAAGCACTATTATCAACAATTAAAATATCATAATTGTTGTAATCAAACTTTTTTACTGCATCATAACATTTTGGGAAGATATAATCTTTTCCATCATATGTTACTATACCTACTAATACTTTCGGATTCATTTCAATTCACCAATTCAAAAACTTTATGCACTTACAGATACAACACTAGCACCAGCTAGTTTCGGAGTGTTAGTAAATGTAAAACCTAAATATGTAGGTTTTCTTAATCTACCATCATTATCACTATCTGCAACCGCTTCTATACTTAACTTCTTAAACTTATCAGTATGATTTTTGTATCTCTTATCTAATGCTGCTTGAATCCAAAGTTTACCTTTTTCAACAACAGCTTTTATAGATTTAAAAAATCCTTTCTCAGATTTTAATTCATGTTTTATAGCATCCATATTATTACCATATTTTGCTATTAAACCTTTTAACTTCTCATGGTCTACATCAGGTAATGTACTACCATGAAGATTTATTTGTGCAGCAATATCTACTAATTCTTCTTCAGTAAAAAATTTACCTTCAGTATTTAATGTATTATCTGCGAGTATTGCTTCAATAACTAATTCCTCATTTTCGGAATTCATAATAACTTTAGTATCTGCCTCTGACATATCGAAAGTATATAATTCAGGCATTTTAAAATCTTCACTCATTGCAACCCAGTAACCTTCAACATTCTTAAACTTTGACTTAATAACTAACCATGCAATTTCAAAAGATGTAGCATCATTAAAACCTGCACTCTTCTCTCTATTAAATACTTCTATAAATAATTGTTGTGCTTCAATAGGTAATACTGAAGTCATTACATCTGGTAAATCATTAGCTGAGGTTATGTTCATTTTATTCCTTAGGTTCAAATATGTATGGATATTTATCAAATTTAGATTTTTCTGTCTCAATACTATTCTTAACCATAGTTTGAGTATTAGCTTTACTTAAAGTACTATTACCAACAGCATCTTGCCTCTTTCTACTAGGAGCATTATCATACTGTTCTTGAGGACCTTCCATCTTTCCTTGTTCTTTTAATAATTCTTCAACTTCTTTAAATATTTTTGTAGTACTAAATACTACACCTTGTGATTCTAAGAATTCTATAATAACATCATCTGTCATACCCATATTCTTCATCTTCTCTGCAATATCAAATGCTTTAGTTCTAGAAGTTTGGTCTACAACACCGAAGTCAAATATATTCTTTTCAAATCCAATTTTCTTAAATAAGTCATATGAGAAATATTCTTCTAAAGTTTTATGGATTGCTAGTACTGTTGTATTTAATGCTTGGAATTGTTCTACAGAATTACTTCTACCACTAGCATCAGGCATACCTACTGCAATGGGTGGAACTTGTAATAACATCAACATTTGAGTATCACACCATTCAAGAACTTTAAGAATCTTGTCTCCTTCAGCGAAAGTGTTTAACATTTGATAAACAACTTTACCTTGTAAGACTAATGGTTTTGTTTTATCTTTTTCTGATGCTTTTAAGTAAGAAATGAAATCTTTAATTCTAGCTTCTGAAGCTCCTGATTCAATAGCATATAATCCTCTTTGCTGATTGCTACCAAAGAACCATGTAAGCCATTGTCTAATATAATCTTTTAATAAAGCAGTTTCATAAAGTGATTGAATATCTAAAGGACTAGCCCATACATTAGAAGTCACATCTCTAAATTTTATATGACAAATACTACTTGGAGCCCATTTAGGATTTTTGTCTGCTCTACCAATATTTTGTTCATATCCAATGACATTACCGAAATCATCAGATTGAATTTCCATAAATGTAGTTTCTAAAACATTAAGGTCAGTTAAAGTGTCGCCTTTCATTACTATTTCTATAAAGGCATTATTATATAAGAATAAGTTAAATAAAGTTTTTCTAAGTACAGAATCAAAACGTACTTCTTTTAAAACATTTTCGAGTTCTTTCTTTCTAGACCGTTGGTCTTTGCCAGTAACTCTCCATCCAGACTCAAGAGTCTTATCTACTAAAGTGATAATAGCTCCTTTTACTAAAGGGTCATTTTCTAAAATTTCTAAAGCCTTCTTTGTACTAAACTTCGGTTTACGGCCTTGTAAAGCACCAAATCGACTATCGGTTACACCGTAATAGTCTTCTATTAGGCCTTTACTATTTGCATTAGAAATAATTTCTTTTTTTACCATGGTTATGTGTATGGTATGTAAGGCACTAACAGGTATACTGATACCTTACAGGGACCACCTAAAATTAAATTAGCTAATTGTTTTAATTCCTGAGTGACAATTTCACTTGTCTATATTAATATGATAATAAGCAGTTACTTTATAAATCTTTTCTTTTTAGCTCTTTTTAATTGTGTATCTTCATTATAATAATGAATAAAGCTAACTCTAAATGGTATTAGTTCATCAAAGTGGTCTAAGTACCATCTGGGATTATCTATGATATTTTGTAATGTTTTCTTGTAATACTCCCTCTCTTCTTTTGGGGTCATAAAGGTCCATAACCTATTTTCTTTGTCATATTCGTAAGGGTCGTTAGTCTTCATCTTCTGCCTCTGGGTCAAAGTAGTCAATCTCTCCTATTGGTTCTAATCTCTCTTTCTGAAAATTATAATAACCTAAATATTTATCTCTCTCATACCCATATTGTTCTTTATGTGAAATCTTTTTCATCAGTAATCCTCGTCATCACTCATATCATAGTATTTAAATCCACCGTCTTCCTGTACGAAGAAGTAACACGACATAACAAACGAGTCAATCAGGTCATCAGTATATCCTGGAGCATGTTGAATAACAGATTGTTTGCTGCCTTGAGAAAATTCTAATGCTAACATTTCCGTTCTTAAATCTGCATCTTCATAAGATTCTATCTCTCCTCTATTAAGAGATGCTCTAAATGCACCATACTTCTTAACCTTATCTGTTCTGAAGTTCATTGGATTTACATCCCAACCTTTTAATTTCATTTGTTCTATTAAATGCCACCCAGCAGGACAATCATCTGGAATAATTCTTTGAATATTAAATCTTTTCATTAATTCTTCAACATCAGAAAGTAGTGACAAATCTTTTCCTACATCATAAACTTTATGAAATAATCTAGTAATCTGTTTCTTCTCTTCATTAAATGCTGTAATAGTAATAACTGTTCTACTAATTACTTGTCCGCCGAAGTCTATACCCATATCACAAGGTTCCTTAAATGTATTAAGCATTTGATAACGATTACTAAATATCTTAGCAACACGCTGATTATCAAAGTATGCTAATTCACCTTTAACAAATCTACAATAGTATGCTCTCTGAACTTCATCAGTCTTACCATCACGGTTCATTACATCAATAACTTTAGTCTTTACATTTTCATAATATTCAGGGTTTTCAATCTTTATTGCATCAATAGTAAACATTACCCTCTCTGCAGGATGGTCTTGATACTCATTACTAGGGTCAGCAAGACGATAAAAGAACCCACTAGTAACCCAAGGAGTACTGGTGTATACTCTAACAGCATTAGTACTATTACCAGTAGGATAAACATACTCATAATGGAATTGGTCCGATATTTTATCAGACTTACCAGCTTCATCTTCAACAACAATAGTAAAAGTTTCTCCCAGAACAGAATCAGTAGGAGGATAAGATTTAATCACAGAACCACTATTACTACCAAAAAGTAGCAATTCTCCGAAGTTCTTAGTATGTTGCTTAAAAGTAACTGTAGTAGTATTATTTGCCTCCTTATCATCTAATAAGGATGTAAAGAACTTCTTACCAAATTTAGGATTACCATCAGGGTCCAAATATGTAATCTCCATAAATTTATCCCCTGCCTTAATTAACTTCTTAATTTCATTCAATAACTTTTTAGCCTGAACATCAGTAGCAGATATGACACCAACTACAGTGTTATTATGAAGTGTTCCAGGCTTCTTATTAAAAGTACAAGCCCATAATGCAAATACAGAAACAGCAGTACTCTTACCAATCTGACGAGAAGTAAGAGCTAAATACTCTCTAGGTAATGAACCATCTTCTAAAGCTTTCTGCAGCATAACAAGAAAGTACACTTGCCAAGCATAAAGTTTAAGACCAAGCATATATTCAGAAAATAGTACAACAGATTCACTACATGCTAGTAGCAATCCTTTACCTTCAGGCTTCTTTCTATACTCATTCATGCGTTTTATAAATTCTTCATTAACTTGAATCTCAACTAGACCCATCTTACCAGTCCTCTAAATCTTTAACATCAACCAATAAACCCTTCTGTTTATCATCCTTGTACTTCATATAATCATAACTTATATTTAAATCTTTCGGTATTTCACCACTCTTTAATAATAAATCCCATTCATCAGGCTTATATAACTCATTATTCCAATAAATCTTGGATAAAGGAAACCTACCTGCGGCTACAGGGAAAGGGAGTCTGGTTAATACTGAATACGGAGCACGGACCCTACCAGCTAGTAATTCCTGAAGTACCTTAACAGCAACAGAATACATTACACCCTCATCTGAAATAAATAGTACACCAGTCTTATTTTTAGTTAATTTAACAATTGCCATACCTAACATCCTATTTTTAATAATAATTGAAAATTGCCCCATTACTATGCGTTTAAACGCATTTTAAAAGGTACCCTGTGGAACGTATCCGTGACATTCATCCATCAACGATTCTGCAATACTATCCCACAGTATTCATAATAAGAAAGCATAGGTTATATATAAATGTTTCGGTGACTAAACAATCTACACACAGATTAAAGAGCTATACACAGGTTTAAGAGCTATGTAAGAATCTAAGAGCTATGTGCTATCCCTTACACTACTACTGAGGGGTGGTGTGGGTTTTTCTGAAGTTATCATTATTTAGTAACAAGTATTACTGTGTAATAAGTGTTACTATGTAGTAATAAGTTAATACTATGTTTATTATGTTATAATAATAAATAATAGTTACTATGTAGTTCTTTATACTATGTTACTATGTTTACTATGTTACTATGTTTACTATGTTACTATGTTTACTATGTTACTATGCTTACTATGTTACTATGTTTACTATGTTACTATGTTTACTATGTTAATATTTAATCCCTATTATTAACTATGTAACTATTCTTACTATGCTTACTATGTTACTATGTTACTTAGTTACTATGCTTACTATGTTACTTAGTTACTTAGATAATAATGTTATGTGGAAAACTCTTTTATATCTTGTTTACTTCTAATATGCTGTATAACTTGATCTATTGCGATATTTTTAACTTTCTTTATTCTTTAGTATATTTGTATGTTATTTTTTTGTGTGTCTTGTTTCCTTTTATTTTCTTGTGTGATTGTCTTGTGTGTCTAGTGTAATACTACTAATAAGTAGCAATACGTAAACTTTATAAAATGATGATGATCTCCAAAGTATCGACGAGATAAAAAAATCACGCTTAAAACTTTTAATAATTCATTTTTACTACTTAAAAAGATAACACTTTTTTAATCTTACTTTCTTATTATGTAGTGACAAATATAAAAAGTAGGTATATAAACCTTTCTTTTAACTTCTTAGTGAACACAAAAGATTTATATATTTGTTTAGGTATTAATAAGTATCGGAAACAAAGACACCGACGGAGAAAACAAAAATGAAAACAAACAACCAAAAAATAAAAATTGAAATAACACACGAACAAATAAGAGAAAAAGTAAAAAAATATTTATCCTCCAGAAAAAATCTTGATATTGTTGATGGTTTTTATTTAGCGTTAGGATTTAATACTTTTTATGAGTATTGCGAATTTTTAATAAAACATCAATTAGTAACACTAAACGAAGTGGCTTTAATGATTGTTCAATATTACGGCAACGATTACACAAAAGAAGAGAAACAAGAATTTTTAATAAATCTACAATAAAATGATAACTTTTATTTTTCCAAACGATTATATAAAAAATTATTGGAGTGAATACGATAAAAAACAAGCAAATAAAATATTTAGGAAGTGAGACAATGAAAGAAAAAAACGATTTATACGACACTGAAGCAATCGAAGAAATAAGTTTTAATTGTGTAGCAACAGAAACAAAGAAAGCAACGAAACAATATAAACTTTTAAGTAAAAAAGAATTAGATAAAAAATATAATAAGATACTACTAGAAAGTGGTATCGAGAGGTTATAAAATGACTATATACGAATTGATACCATTAACAGAGCAAGAAAAGAAATATAAATTTTTTAGTTACTACGGAGTAACAGGTAGAGTATAAATATATATATACTTCTAATAAAAGTATATATTATTTACTATTTATAAATGTTTTTATATTTTCACAACATTTATAAACTTGAACGCTTTTCGATTATTACACTTGAACGCCTTTAAGGGCGAAAATAAAAATATGCTTTATTAATTGAGCTTAATCAATTAAAACAAAAATGAAAACAACAAAAACACTAAAGGAAAGAAACGAAATAATAAATAAAGTATTACTTGACGCAATAAATGGCGATGACGTAATATTTAAAAATGATAAAGAGAAAGTCATATATGCTTTTAACAGATTTAAAAGCGAATATGGCCACGAAATAAAACACTATGGTGTATTTAAAGCATGTGTTGATTGGTTGCAAGGTTTAGCTCTTGATATACCTTTTTATAATGTAGATATTTTAAAGTTAATGGATACTTTAGGGTATACTTTAACACCTAAAGAAGAAGATAAAGTTTTAAATACTTATTGGGAGTTTATGGGTAATAAATTTTTAATTTTATGTAAACATTATAAAATAAATATTTATGAGGTGATTTAAATGACAGATATACAATATTTTTTAAGCCGTAGTGATATATTTAAACTACTTTGTGGTGAAGAATTAATGTTTAATAGTGAGAAAGACTTTTTAAAGTCCACATTTAAAATATCTGAAGAAGATAAAACAACAATTATAAATATATTTAATAAATCGAAGGTGTCAAAATGAGAACTAAAGAAGATATAATAAATAGTATTGAATGGCTAAAAGATGAAAAACAGCAACTAGAAGACGGCGACAATGAAGACGATTATAAAGAGATGTTAAACGATAGTTACCCGCCTTATCAAGTAGGTTGCTGCACATTTTATTTTATGCAGGGGACATTTTAAAGGAACTTGACGAGACAGCATTTAATTGTGGTTTAAATGATTATAATGATGCACGTTTAAATGATATTGAAGACGAGATAAATGACCTTGAAGAAGAATTAAACGATTTAAACGAGGTGGAAGAATGAATAAACTATATAATCAATACTTAAAAGAATGTACTATTTTATCTTTTGAGGAATGGCTCGAACAAGGAGGTTGTTAAAATGGAAATGGATTTAATGAGAATATCACAAAAGCCACACGATTATAAAGTTTGTTTAGAATGTGGCTCTTTAAATTGGTATGAGAATGAGTTTTGTTGTAAATGTAAACACCCACAGTTTAGTGATAACGAAGACCGTGTTAATAATACAATAACAGACTATTATTATGAGTATGAAGATTTAGGATATGAAGAAGATGAAACAGATAATATTTATATAGAGGTGTAAAATGGATAAAGTACTAACTAAATTATATGATAAAGAACAAAAGGTTTATACTGAAAAGTGGCTTACAAAGTCACAATTTGAAAATTTGCCTTTTAGATATTGTTTGCCTTATGAGGTAGTACAGGAGTAAATATAATGAAATGTAAAAAGCATAATACAAGATTAACGGAATATTATTCATTTTTTAGTCATAAGTATAAAGTGATTAAGAAAAGGTTTTGTATTGAATGTTTTATAGAGGAGATTTAAAATGATTGAATGTTGCTATAATGAAGAAACAAAAAAATATTATCCTATGATAAGTATGGGAATGAATGAATATTTTTGTGAAAATTGTAGAAGAGAATACACGGAGGATTAAAATGAAATATAGTATTATAACAATTGAAGGCAAACCAGAAGAAATATTTTTTAATTCAGAAGAAGAATTAAGAGCATGGGTTAAAGAATCATTTAATCAAAATAAGTTTAATGAAAATTTTGACTTCAGGGTATATGATGAAAACGATGACGATATATCGGAAACTTATTTTATAGAGGAATTAATAGAACAAGAAACACAGAACTAAAAGGTGAAAACATGAAAACATTTAGAGTAATAACATTAGAACAAGAACAATGGGAAAGAATATACATAGTAAAAGCATCAACAAAGAAAAGTGCTTATAATAAAATATTAAAGGGCGATGCCGATTGTGTTGATGGTGAAATGTATAATTATGAAACGGATTTAAAAGAGATAGAAACATTATACTAAAATGAAACGTAAAGATAAACGCAAAGCAAAAACTATTAATGTAGTTGTCGATAAGTTTGAAACTATGCAAGAATTAGCACAAGGATTAAACAGCACTATAAACAATTTATATTGTGGATACTTAAGGCAACCAATATCACACGATTTAATTATAGGAGATAATTATATAATACATGGACAATGTAGTTTATATAATCAAGATTGTTCATATAGTGTGAGCAGTATGTCTTATCATGGTTGTGATGTATGTAATAAGTATAAGAAAACTTTTGGAGGACAATAAAATGGTATATACAGAAATTGGTTTAAATGATTTTCAAAAGAGAATCATACAAATAAAAGATACAACAAGTAGCGATGAGTTTTATAATGATACGGAAGAGCTTTATAATGCTACATTTAATGAAGGATATGATTATTACAGGGAAGACTTAGAATGTGATGCAGAAGATATGACCGACGAAACTTTAAAGATTCAGTTCTTTATTTTAAAAAGAGAAATGCAAAGTAGAAAGTTTAAAGTAACACGAGAGGTTTAAAATGGAATTCACAGACGCAGAACTAGAAAACTACTTCAGACTACAAAGAAAAGCAGAAGAATATTTAAA